>Ga0302324_100012479_pt1 | contig 17326 bp, 17 predicted proteins | sample Palsa_T0_1_FD_201949 | JGI IMG/M metagenome (GOLD analysis project Ga0302324, IMG submission 201949) | Peat permafrost microbial communities from Stordalen Mire near Abisko, Sweden - Palsa_T0_1 | ecosystem: Environmental > Terrestrial > Soil > Palsa > Peat permafrost | place: Sweden: Abisko...
GCAGAACCTGCTTCGGCGCGCCAAAGCGCGCCGGGGCCCGGAAGATAGTGGCACAATTGCACCGTCACAAGCTTGCGGTGCGCCGCGCGGCGCAGCCCTATAGTCGCGGCCATGGCGCTGCCCGACTGCGTTCGAGATCGCATCAAGCTGCCCGATGTTCCCGCGGTCGTCGCGGGCACGCGCCTGACCTTGTTCCTGTCACCCGACGGCGAGCTCGAGGAGCTCGAGCCGGCGACGGCGCGACGGCGCATCGCCGGCACGGCGCCGCTGGTCTGCCACGCCCGCGCCCTGGCGCGCCGGCTCGAGCTGCCGGGCCTGCGCTGCCATGACGTGCTCGAGCTGTTCGCCTTCGTGCGCCCGGCGCAGTTCGCCGTGCCGACCGCGCGCGGCCTCGCCGAGACGCTTGGGCTCGACTGTTCGCCGGGACGGGCCGGCGAGGCGCTCGCGCTGGCGCACATCGCCGCGCGCTTGCTCGCCGAGCTGGCGCACGGCAGCGACGCGGAGGCCGCGACTATCGGCAACGCGATGGCGGCCGCCGGCTGGCCGTGGGGACCTTACGTCCAGGCGGCACTGCAAGGCGTTGCCCCGAGCGCGCGCGGATTCGCCGCCTGGCGCGGCCTGCCGGAGATCTCGGAGCACGCGCCGCCGCCGCCGGCCGGCCACCAGGCGGTCGAGCAGGACGAGGCCCGTCGCCGCCTCGCCGACCTGTTGGGCGATGCCTCCGAGCCGCGGCCGAGCCAGGCCGACTACGCCGCCGCGCTGACTCCGGCCTTCGCGCCGCGCGATCGCGAGGACCATCCCAACGTCGTGCTCGCCGAGGCCGGCACCGGGGTCGGCAAGACCCTGGGCTATCTGGCGCCGGCCAGCCTGTGGGCCGAGAAGAACGACGGTCCGGTCTGGGTCTCGACCTACACGCGCAATCTGCAGCACCAGATCGACGGCGAGCTCGACCGGCTGTTTCCGGCGCACGAGGTCAAGGCCCTCAAGGCGGTGCTGCGCAAGGGCCGCGAGAACTATCTGTGCCTGCTCAATCTCGAGGAGGCGGTGCAGGCGCTGCCGAGCCAGCCGTCGAACGCGATCGCGCTCGGCCTGATGGCGCGCTGGACCGCGGCGACCCGCGACGGCGACCTGACCGGCGGCGATTTTCCCGGCTGGCTGCCCGAGCTGGTCGGCCGGCAGCGCACGCTCGGCCTGGCGGACCGGCGCGGCGAATGCGTCTATTCGGCCTGCCCGCATTATCACCGCTGCTTCATCGAGCGCAGCATCCGGCGCGCCAAGCGCGCCGAGATCGTGGTCGCCAATCATGCGCTCGTGATGGTCCAGGCGGCGCTCGGCGGCGACGACGACACGGTGCTGCCGACCCGCCTGGTGTTCGACGAAGGCCATCACGTGTTCGACGCCGCCGACAATGCGTTCTCGGCGCATCTCTCGGCGGCCGAGGGCGAGGAGCTGCGGCGCTGGCTGCTCGGCGCCGAGGCCGGCCGCGCCAGCCGCGCCCGCGGCCTCAAGCGGCGCACCGAGGACCTGATCACGGGCGACGAGCGCGCCGTCGCGGCGCTCGCCGAGGCGCTCGCGGCGGCACGCGAGCTGCCCGGCGACGGCTGGCACACGCGCCTCGGCGAGGCGCGGCCGGGCGGCGCGGTCGAGCGCTTCCTCGACAAGGTGCGCGCGCAGGTCTATGCGCGCACCACCCGGCACCAGGACGTCTACGGGCTGGAGACCGAGCTGCGGCCGCCGATCGACGGGCTGGTCGAAGCCGGCGGGCTCGCCGCGACCGCGCTGCGGCGCCTGCGCGCGCCGCTCGATCGCCTGCGCCAGCGCGTGCTGGCGCGGCTCGAGACCGAGGCGGAGGATCTCGACAGCGCGACCCGGGTGCGCATCGAGGCGATCGCGCGCAGCCTCAACCGCCGCGCGCTGGTGCCGCTCGCCGGCTGGATCGCGATGCTCGATGCGCTCGCGACCGCAACCCCACCCGAGTTCGTCGACTGGCTGGAGATCGAGCGCGCCGACGGGCGCGATCTCGATATCGGCATGTACCGCCATTGGATCGATCCGACCCGGCCGTTCGCCCAGGCCGTCATCGAGCCGGCGCACGGCGTCGTCATCACCTCGGCGACCCTGACCGACGGCACCGGGGACGAAGAAGCCGATTGGGCGGTCGCCGAGGGGCGCAACGGCGTGCCGCATCTGGCGGTGCCGGCAGTGCGCGCCCGCGCGCCCTCGCCGTTCGACTACCCGGCACAGACCCGCGTCTTCATCGTGACCGACGTGCGCAAGGACGACCTCGCCCAGGTCGCGGCGGCCTATCGCGCGCTGTTCCTGGCGGCCGGCGGCGGCGCGCTCGGGCTGTTCACGGCGATCTCGCGGCTGCGCGCGGTCCATGGGCGGCTCGCCCCGGCGCTCGACGAGGCCGGGCTCAAGCTGCTGGCCCAGCATGTCGATCCGCTCGAGACCGCGTCGCTGATCGACATCTTCCGCGCCGAGGAGGATGCCTGCCTGCTCGGCACGGATGCGGTCAGGGACGGCGTCGACGTGCCCGGGCGGTCGCTGCGCCTGATCGTGTTCGACCGGGTGCCCTGGCCGCGGCCGACCATCCTGCACCGCGCGCGCCGCAAGGCGTCGGGCGGCAAGCTCTATGACGACATGCTGACTCGGCTTAAGCTCAAGCAGGCGTTCGGCCGGCTGGTGCGGCGCGCCGACGATGTCGGCGTGTTCGTGCTGCTCGATCCCATGATGCCGTCGCGGCTGCTCGGCGCGTTCCCGCCGGACGTGCCGGTCGCGCGGGTCGGGCTGGCCGAAGCGGTCGCCGGCACGCGCGGCTTCCTGCACCCCGACGCGCCGCCGGAATCAAACTAGGCGCCGTCCCGCATACCTCACCAAGAACAGGAGCCCGTTTTGCCCAACCACAAGCTCAGCCCGCAGGCCGCGCTCATCTACACCATGGTGCTGGCGGCGGCGGCCGACCGCGACATGACCGACGGCGAGCTGCGCGCGATCGAGGAGATGATCGTGTTCCTGCCGGCGTTCCGCGACTTCGACATAGCGAGCATCGCCGGCATCGCATCCGACTGCACCGACCTGCTGACCAAGGAGAACGGTCTCGACATCGCGTTCGCGCGCATCAAGCCCGCCCTGGCGACCAGCCGGCTGCACGAATGCGCCTACGCCCTGGCCTGCGACATCATGGCGGCCGACGGTATGGTGAGCCAGGAGGAGCTGCGCTTCCTCGAGCTGCTGCGCGACGAGCTCGAGGTCGGCCGGCTGGCCGCCGCCGCGATCGAGCGCGGCGCCCGCGCCCGCTTCACCCGGATCGACAATCCGCACTGAACAAAAAAAGGGGGCCGCGTCGCCGCGGCCCCCTCGTGCAGTACGGTTTGGACTGATTAGAAGTCCATGTCACCCATGCCGCCCATGCCGCCGCCGCCGGGCATCGCGGGCGCCGCGTCCTTCTTCGGACGCTCGGCGACCATCGCCTCGGTGGTGATCAGCAGGGCCGCGACCGACGCGGCGTCCTGGAGGGCGCAGCGCACGACCTTGACGGGGTCGATGATGCCGGCCTTGACCATGTCGCGGTAGTCGCCGGTCTGGGCGTCGAACCCGTAATTCGGGTCCTTCGACTCGAGCAGCTTGCCGACCACGACGGCGCCATCGGAGCCGGCGTTCTCGACGATCAGGCGCGTCGGGTACTGCAGCGCCTTGCGGACGATGTCGATGCCCACCCGCTGGTCGTCATTGCCCGACTGCAGCTTGGCGAGCGCCTTGGTGCCGTAGAGCAGCGCGACGCCGCCGCCCGGGACGATGCCTTCCTCGACCGCGGCGCGGGTCGCGTGCATCGCGTCCTCGACGCGATCCTTGCGCTCCTTCACCTCGACCTCGGTGGCGCCGCCGACGCGGATCACCGCGACGCCGCCGGCCAGCTTGGCCAGCCGCTCCTGCAGCTTCTCACGGTCGTAGTCCGAGGTGGTCTCCTCGATCTGCGCCCGGATCTGGTTGCAGCGCGCCAGGATGTCCTTCTTGGCGCCGGCACCGTCGACGATCGTGGTGTTTTCCTTCTCGATCGTGACCTTCTTGGACTTGCCCAGCATGTCGAGCGTGACATTCTCGAGCTTGATGCCGAGATCCTCGGAGATCACCTGGCCGCCGGTCAGAATCGCCATGTCCTCGAGCATCGCCTTGCGGCGATCGCCGAAGCCCGGCGCCTTGACGGCCGCGACCTTGAGGCCGCCGCGCAGCTTGTTGACCACCAGGGTGGCGAGCGCCTCGCCCTCGACGTCCTCGGCGACGATCACGAGCGGCTTGCCGCTCTGAACCACCGACTCGAGCAGCGGCAGCATCGCCTGCAGGCCCGACAGCTTCTTCTCGAACAGCAGAATGTAGGGGCTCTCGAGCTCCGCGATCATCTTCTCGGCGTTGGTCACGAAGTAGGGCGAGATATAGCCGCGGTCGAACTGCATGCCCTCGACGACGTCGAGCTCAGTCTCGAGGCTCTTGGCCTCCTCGACCGTGATCACGCCTTCGTTGCCGACGCGCTGCATGGCCTTGGCGATCATGTCGCCGATCTCTTTCTCGCCGTTGGCCGCGATCGCGCCGACCTGGGCGATCTCGGCGTTGGTCGAGACCTTCTTGGCGCGCTTCTTGACGTCCTCTACGACCGCCTCGACCGCGAGGTCGATGCCGCGCTTGAGGTCCATCGGGTTGAGGCCGGCGGCAACCGCCTTCACGCCCTCGCGCACGATCGCCTGGGCCAGCACGGTCGCGGTGGTGGTGCCGTCGCCGGCGAGGTCGTTGGTCTTGCTCGCGACCTCGCGCACCATCTGGGCGCCCATGTTCTCGAACTTGTCGGCGAGCTCGATCTCCTTGGCGACGGTAACGCCGTCCTTGGTGATGCGCGGCGCGCCGAACGACTTCTCGATCACGACGTTGCGGCCTTTGGGGCCGAGCGTGACCTTTACGGCATCGGCCAGGATGTCGACACCGCGCAGCATGCGCGTACGCGCGTCGACGGAGAACTTCACGTCTTTTGCAGCCATTGCTAATTCAGCTCCTCAATCTCGGATATGGCGCCCCCAGTATCGACTTTCGTAGAAAGTCGATACTGGGGGCTTCAAGGTAGTGGCCGACTGACGCCCAAATCCGTGATCCGCTCGGATCACGGATTAGGCGATCTGACACTAGGCGGCCTTCTTCTTGCTGGAGGCGGTGGGCTCGATGATGCCCATGATGTCCGACTCCTTCATGATGATCAGCTCCTCGCCGTCGAGCTTGACCTCGGTGCCCGACCATTTGCCGAACAGCACGCGATCACCGGCCTTGACGTCGAGCGCATGGACCACGCCGTCCTCGGAACGGGCGCCCGGGCCGACCGCGATGATCTCGCCCTCCATCGGCTTTTCCTTGGCGGTGTCGGGGATGATGATGCCACCCGACGTCTTGTGATCGGATTCGACGCGACGCACGACGACACGGTCATGCAGGGGTCGGAATTTCATTGTGCCCTCCTTGGCAAACTTGAAATTAAATTACCACGTCGGCGCGGGTGCTAGCACTCCTACCCGACGAGTGCCAGACATCTAGAGACTTCCGTTTTCAAATTCAAGAGGTTTGGCAGCACTCTCCGATGTTGGCTGCTAACCGTTTGGATTCGTTGCATTTTTCTTGCATGGACAAAATCGCTGTCCCATCGTTTCCCTGATCGGGAAGCCCCTGCCGGGAGTGTTCTTGTCCATGAGCCACCTGTCGCTTCAGCTCAAGAGCTATCGCCTGACCACCGCCGAGATCCTCTATCACCTGCCCGACCACCCGGACCTGCTGCAAAGCTACGTGTGGCAAGACCTCGATCTGGCGCCGCGCTTTCCGGTGCTCCACCGGTTCCTGGATTTCTGGAGCCGCAATATCGAGGGCAAGCTGCATTCGGTGCGCGTGGGCCATGCCGAGCTCATCAAGCCCGCCGAGTTCCGCTTCGCCGATGCGCTGATCGTGCACTGATTTTCGCTCGCGCGGCTGCCGCGTTGCCGCGCCACCAACCGGCTTGGGGTTGGTCTGGCCGGCCAAGCCAACCCCAGACCTGCGCGCGAGCAGGGTCGCTGCGCGACAGCTGATTTGACCGGCGGGACCGATCGCGCCAATCATCGCGCGCCCGGCCGGAGCCGGCGCCTGGAGTTGGCGATTTGGCGATCACGCGCACATTTTCGAGTCGGGCCGAGGCGGCGCCGCAGGAAGGAAGCCGCGTCGTCGGCTGGTGGCTGATCGCCTGCTGCGGCCTGATCTTCGCCATGGTGGTGATCGGCGGCATCACGCGGCTGACCGAAAGCGGCCTGTCGATCGTCACCTGGGCGCCGCTCGGCGGCGCCATCCCGCCGCTCGATCACGCCGACTGGGAGCGCCTGTTCGCCGAGTATCAGCGGAGCCCGCAATATCGCCAGATCAACGCCGGCATGTCGCTCGATGCGTTCCGCACCATCTTCTGGTGGGAATATGTCCATCGCCTGTGGGGCCGCCTGATCGGTATCGCCGTCCTGGCGCCGCTGCTGTGGTTCGTCGCGACCGGCCGGCTCGAGCGGCGCTTGCGCCTGCCGCTCGCCGGCATCTTCGTGCTCGGCGGGCTGCAGGGTGCGCTCGGCTGGTGGATGGTCGCGAGCGGCCTGCGCGACGTGCCCTGGGTCAGCCCCTATCGCCTGACCGCGCATCTCGGGCTCGCGCTGGTGATCTACGCCGCCATGCTCTGGATCGGCCTCGGCCTGCTGCGCCATGGCGCGCCGCCCGCGCCCGCGCCCGCCGCGCGCCGCGCCGCCTTCGCCATCGTCGCGCTCGTGTTCGCGACCATCCTGGCCGGCGGCTTCGTCGCCGGCACCGATGCCGGGCTGATCTACAACAGCTTCCCCTGGATGGGCGACGGGCTGATCCCCCCGGACTATCGCAACCCGGCACTGGGCCTGCTGCAGAACGCGTTCGAGAACCACCCGGCGGTGCAGTTCCATCATCGCGTGCTGGCGGTCACGACCGTGATCGCGATCAGCGTGTTCTGGCTCGCGGTTCGCGGCCGCACGCGATCGGCCGGCGCGCGGCGCGCGCTCGACCTGCTGCTCGGCCTGGCGTTCCTGCAGGCCGGCCTCGGCATCTCGACCTTGCTGCTGGTCGTGCCGATCCCGCTCGCCGCGCTGCACCAAGCTGGCGCGGTCGCGTTGCTGACCGCCGCACTGCTCGCCGCGCATGCGCTGTCGCGCGGCGCCCCTGTGGAACGGGCTAGCCGCGCCTGAACAGGGCGACCAGCTCGACATGGGACGACCATAGGAACTGGTCGATCGGTTGGACCGCGTCGAGCCAGTAGCCGCCGTCGACCAGGATCCGGGCGTCGCGCGCGAAGCTGCCGGGATGGCACGACACCGCGATCACGAGCGGTACCGAAGAGGCGGCCAGCGCGGCGGCCTGCGCCGCGGCGCCGGCGCGCGGCGGATCGAACACCACGGCGTCCAGCCCGTCGAGCTCGCGTGCGCCGAGCGGCTGGCGCTCGAGATCGCGGCACTCGCCCGCGACCGGCAGCCGCGCGTCGCGCGCCGCTTCGGTCAGCGCCGCCAGCGCATCCGGGTCGAGCTCGACGGCGCGCACCGCAAGCCCGCGCGCCGCCAACGGCAGGCTGATCGTGCCGCAGCCGGCGAACAGGTCGGCGACCTTGCCGTGCGCCGGCGCGACCGCGAGCACGCTGTCGAGGATCGCGCGCTCGCCGTCTGCGGTCGCCTGCAGGAAGAAGCCGGGCGGCGGCGTTACCGTGATCGGTCCGAAGCGCGCGCGCAGCTTCCGGCGCAGCGCGATCGGCTCGCCGCCCCAGGTGAGCTGCGCCAGGTCGCGCTCGGCCGCCAGCGCGGCGAGCGCCTCGCGGCCGGCCAGGTCGAGCAATGCTGCGCTGTCGATCGCGACGTCGAGTTCGCCGTCGAGCCGGGTCACCGCGATGACGGCCTCGTCGCCGACCGCCAGGCAGCTTTCGAGGCAGGCAGCGAGCGCGGGCAGCAGATCGACGATCGCGGGCGCGGTCACTGGGCACTCGGACAGCGCGACGATGCGCGCGCTGGCGCCGGCGTGGAAGCCGATCACGCAGCCGCGCGCGCCGCGCCGCACCGCGAAGCGGACCCGCCGCCGGCTGCCCGGCGGGCTGATCAGCGGCGCGGCGACATGCACCGCCGCCAGGCCGCGGCGCGCCAGCGCGGTCGCGATCAGGTCGCGCTTGAAACCGGCATAGTCGGCCGGCGCCAAATGTTGGAGCGCACAGCCGCCGCACACGGTGAAATGGCGGCAGGCCGGCGTCGCGCGGTCCGGCGCAGGGGTCAGAACCGCATCGAGCTGGCCGGCCCAGCCATCGCCGCGCGGCGCACCCAGCCGCGCGCGCACGCGTTCCCCGGGCAGCGCGAACGGCACATAGAGCACGCCTTCATAGAGCCGCGCCACGCCGTCGCCGCGCGTCCCCAGGCGCTCGATCGTGGTCTCGACGATGGTGCCTGGCGCGGGCCCGCGATCGCGTCGTCGCCGCATCGCGGCGGTCTAGCCGAAGCCGAAGCTGCGGTCCAGTCGGCGCGATCCGGCCACCGGTCTCGCCAGGCTGCAATCGAGGATTGTGGTCCGGCCAGCCGGGCGCGTCGTTGACAGTGCCCGGGCCGCCGCTGATACTCGGCCCCTTTCTCCATGCGCAAGGCCGTCGCAGCCGCGGGCCCTTCGGCGAGCGGTCGCGGCGCGTTCGCCCGAGGATGGCCAGACGTGATTCCCGCCCTGATGCCGAATTATGCGCGCATCGACCTGGCGTTCAGCCGGGGCGAAGGCGCCTATCTGTTCACCGACGACGGCCGGAAGTTCCTCGATTTCGGCTCCGGGATCGCGGTCACCGCGCTCGGCCATGCGCACCCCCATCTGGTCGCCGCCCTCAAGGCGCAGATCGACAAGGTCTGGCACGTCTCCAACTTGTATCGGGTGCCCGGGCAGGAGCGCCTGGCCGCGCGGCTGGTCGAGCATTCGTTCGCCGACACCGCGTTCTTCTGCAACTCGGGCGCCGAGGCGAACGAGGCCGGCATCAAGATCGTGCGCAAGTTCCAGGCCGAGAACGGCCATCCCGAGCGCTTCCGGATCATCACGCTGGAGGGCGCGTTCCACGGCCGCACCCTCGCGACCCTGGCAGCCACCGGCTCGGAGAAATATCTCAAGGGCTTCGGCCCGAAGACCGACGGGTTCGACCAGGTCGCGTTCGGCAATCTCAACGAGCTGCGCGCCGCGATCACGCCGGGGACCGCCGGCATCCTGGTCGAGCCGGTTCAGGGCGAGGGCGGCATCCGGCCGGCCAGCGCCGACTATCTGAAGGCGCTGCGCACGATCGCCGACGAGTTCGGCCTGCTCCTGATGTTCGACGAGGTGCAGTGCGGCATGGGCCGCAGCGGCAAACTGTTCGCCTATGAATGGAGCGGCGTCGCGCCCGACGTGATGAGCCTGGCCAAGGGGCTGGGCGGCGGCTTTCCGATCGGCGCCTGCCTGGCGACCGAGCGCGCCGCCGCCGGCATGATTGCGGGCAGCCACGGCACCACTTTCGGCGGCAATCCGCTCGCCATGGCGGCCGCCAATGCGGTGCTCGACGTGATGCTCGAGGACGGCTTCCTGGAGCGCGTCGACAAGCTCGCGCGCGGCTTCCGGGCCAAGCTCGACGCACTGGCCGCGCGCCACCCCAAAGTGTTCGCCGACGCGCGCGGCAGCGGTCTGCTGCTCGGCCTGAAATGCGTGGTGCCCAATGGCGACATGCAGACCCGCCTGCGCGAAGCCGGGCTGCTCGCCGTGGCCGCCGGCGAGAACGTGATCCGGCTGCTGCCGCCGCTGACGGTCGATCAGGCCGAGCTCGACGCCGCCCTGGACATGCTCGAGCGGGTGGCACGCAACTGGTTCGCCTGATGTCGACGCCGCCGCGCCATTTCCTCGATCTCGACGACGTCGCCGCCGACGAGCTGCGCCGCATCCTCGAGGCGTCCAAGCTCGGCAAGCGCGACGGCGGCGGCCGCAACGCGGCACAGCCGCTCGCCGGCAAGACGCTGGCGATGATCTTCGAGAAGCCGTCGACCCGCACCCGCGTGTCGTTCGAGGTCGCGATGCAGCAGCTCGGCGGCCAGGTGGTCGTGCTGCGGCCCGACGACATGCAGCTGAAACGCGGCGAAACCATCGGCGACACCGCGCGCGTGCTGTCGCGCTATGTCGACGCGATCATGATGCGGACCGGCTCGGAGAGTAAACTGCAGGAGCTCGCCGATCATGCGACGGTGCCGGTGATCAACGGCCTGACCGACCGCTCGCACCCCTGCCAGGTCATGGCCGACATCATGACCTTCGAGGAATATCGCGGCTCGATCGCCGGCCGAACGGTGGCCTGGAGCGGCGACGCCAACAATGTCTGCAATTCATGGATGCACGCCGCCGGGCAGTTCGCGTTCGATCTCCGCGTCGCAGCCCCCCCCGAGCTCGCGCCGCCCCCCGACATGCTCGCCTGGGTGCGCGACACCGGCGCGCATGTCTCGGTGACGCACGATCCGATCGCCGCCGTCGCGGGCGCCGACCTGGTGGTCACCGACACCTGGGTGTCGATGGGCAGCGATCCCGAGAACCGCCACAATTTGCTCGCCCCCTATCGGGTCGACGAGAGCCTGATGGCGCGCGCCGATCCGCGCGCGCTGTTCATGCACTGCCTGCCGGCGCATCGCGGCGAGGAGGTCACCGAGCAGGTGATCGACGGGCCGCAGTCGGTGGTCTGGGACGAGGCCGAGAACCGGCTGCACGTCCAGAAGGGCATCCTGGCCTGGTGTCTGGGCTAGGCTCGTTGGGAAGTATCTCTGCGTCGCAATGCTTTCCCAACTCGTCACACCCGCGCAAGCGGGTGTCCAGGAGTCACGAGCGCGATGCCGGTGCTGGCGGCTCCTGGATGCCCGCTTTCGCGGGCATGACGGAAAATGTGATTTCACTCATTCTCCAACGGGCCCTTAGGACGTGTCCTCATACAACATGAACGATGGTATCGATGAAGATCGCCGGATCGACGATCTGATCCAGCCGTTCCAGATCGACGCGCCCCAGCTGCGCGGCCGGCTGGTTCGGCTGGGCGCGTCGGTCGACACGGTGCTGAGCCGGCACGACTATCCCGAGCCGGTGGCGCGGCTACTCGGCGAGACCCTGGCGCTGATCGCCGCGCTCGCGGGCGCGCTCAAATTCGACGGCGTGTTCTCGCTCCAGACCAAGGGCGACGGGCCGATCCGCATGATGGTCGCCGACATCACCTCGGACGGCGCGATGCGCGGCTATGCCGCGTTCGACGAGGCGGCGCTGAAGAGCGCGCTCGGCGGCGGCCCTGCACAACCCGCGGACACCCCCCTGGCGGCCCCGGTGCCGCGGCTGCTCGGCAGCGGCCATCTCGCCTTCACGGTCGATCAGGGACCGAACACGGAGCGCTACCAGGGCATCGTCGAGCTGACCGGCAGCACCCTGGCGGATTGCGTCCATCACTATTTCCGCCAATCCGAGCAGCTCCAGGCCGGCATCCGGGTGGCGTGCGCACGCCATCCGGGGCCCGACGGATCGCCGCGCTGGCGCGCCGGCGCTTTGATGCTGCAGCGCTTGCCCGAAGGGACCGAGCCGGCCGACGCCGACGATCCGGCCGACGACGACTGGCGCCGCTCGCTCCTCATGATGGGCAGCAGCAGCTCAGCCGAGCTGATCGATCCCGCGATCACGCCGGACCAGCTGCTGTTCCGCCTGTTCCACGAGGACGGCGTCCGCGTCTATCGGGCCCACAACGTGCATGCCGGCTGCCGCTGCTCGCGCGAACGCGTCGCGCGGATGCTGCGCGTGCTGCCGCGCGACGAGATCGCCGAGCTCAAGATCGACGACGAGGTGGTCGTCACTTGCGAGTTCTGCAGCAGCCGTTACACATTTACCGACCCGCAACTGGCCGAGATCTACGATTCGTGACCCGCTTCCCCCACCCCGTCCCGATGTCCGCCCGGCACCTCCTCGGCGCGCTGCTGGCGTGCGGCGCGCTGCTGGCCGGCTGCGCCGAGCCGCGGCCGGCCACTCCGCGCTTCGCCGACATCACCTTCCAGCAATATCCGAAATTCAACTTCGCGGTCGGCAAGATCGAGATCGTGCGCGAATACGCCCCGCCGCTGCGCGCACCCAACGTCGACCAATTGTTCCCGGTGACGCCGATGCAGATGGCCGAGCAATGGGCGCGCGATCGTCTGGTCGCCGCCGGCGGCACCGGCGAATTGCGCTACGTGATCAAGCGCGCCAGCGTGGTCGAGAGCCAGCTGCCCAAGTCGACCGGAATCCGCGGCGCCTTCACCAACGAGCAGACCGAGCGCTACGACGCCGTGGTCGAGGTCGAGATCGAGATCCGCAACGAGCGCGGCTATCGTGACGGCATCGCGTCGGCGCGCGCCGAGCGGCGCCAGACGGTCGCCGAGGACATCAGCCTGGCCGACCGCGAGAAGACCTGGTTCGCCATGACGGAGGGGCTCGGGCGCGACCTCAACCAGGAGATCGAGCGCAACATCAAGAGCGGCCTGCCCCGGTTCCTGGTCTATCCGCCGTAAGCCCCTGCGTCCCAACGCGGGGTGAAATCGCCCGGCGCGCCGGGCGATTTCACGCAACTGTCATCGTCCGTACCTCATGACGTCACGGCATTCGCGCCATTTGAGCCGGGCTCGCGCGGCCTGTCAGAGGGCTCTTATGGCGAAGATCAAGAAGCTGCTGAAGGCGCTCGAGTCGGCCGGCTGGCAGCCGACCGAGGAGCGCGGCGCGCTGGTTCAGTTCGCCCACCCCAAGCGCGCCGGCCGGGTCACCCTGCCGAACCACAAATGCAGCCTACCGGACGAGGTGGTTGCCCAGGTGATCGCCGCCGCCGGCATCAAGAGCAAGGGAGCCTGAGGTGGCGCGTTATCCTGCCATGTTGCGCCACGAGGACGACAGCGACTACGCCGTGACGTTTCCGGACCTGCCGGGCTGCGTCGCGGTCGGGCCGAATGCCGAGGAAGCGCTGCGTCTGGCCGAGGAGGCGCTGACCTTCCATCTCGAAGGGCTGGCCGAGGAGGGCATCGCGGCGCCGATGCCGCGGGCGCTCGGCGAGCTGCTGAACGGCGACGCCTCGCGCCCGGACAATGCGGTGCTGCTGCTGCTGACCGGCCGCCCGCCCAAGGCGCCGGCGGTGCGCGTCAACATCACGCTCGACAAGAACCTGCTCGCCGAGATCGACGAAGCCGCCGCCGAGGCCGGCACGACCCGCTCGGGCTTCCTCGCCGAAGCCGCCCGTCGCCTGATGAACCGCTAAACGGCGGCGCCGCCGGCGACGCGGCGCAGGAACGCGGCGCACGCCTCGAGCTGGGAGCGCGCGACGAACTCGTCGGCGCGATGGGCGTCGTCGATCGAGCCGGGCCCGCAGATCACCGCCGCGATGCCGGCGCGCTGGAACAGCCCGGCCTCGGTCGAGAAGGCTACCGTGCCGGTGCGGTTCTGGCCGGTCAGACGCAGCGCCAGCCGCACCGCAGGCGAGTCGGGATCGGACACCAGGGCAGGCACCTCGACGAGATGCTCGGTCGCCGCATCGGCGCGCGGATCGTGCGCCTTGAGGCGAACGCGCAAATCGTCGGCGACGAACCGGTCGGCGCGCGCGCGCAGCATATCGGGATCGTCCCACGGCACGTTGCGGAACTCCCACAGCAGCTCGGCGCTGGCGGCGATGATGTTGACCGCGCTGCCGCCGCTGATCGTGCCGACATTATAGGTCGTGTAGGGCGGCTCGAAGTCGCCGGCCGGACGCGCCCGCGCCGCGGCCGAAGCGGCCTCCTGCTCGAGGAAGTCGACCATGCGGGCGGCCGCCGCGATCGCATTGACGCCGCGCTGCGGCTGACTCGAATGGAAGGGCACGCCGGTGATGCGGGTGCGCTGGCTGCAGATCCCCTTGTGGGCATCGATGACCTGCATCGAGGTCGGCTCGCCGATGATGGCGAGCCGCGGCGCGATGGCGGCGCCGGCGAGATCGGCCAGCAGACCGTGGACGCCCAGGCAGCCGACCTCCTCGTCATAGCTGAGCGCGAGATGGATCGGCTCGGCCTGCGCGCGCGCCAGGAACTCGGGCACCAGCGCCAGCGCGGTCGCGATGAAGCCCTTCATGTCGGCGGTGCCGCGGCCGTAGAAGCGGCCGTCGCGCTCGACCATGACGAACGGATCGCCGGTCCAGGCTTGGCCGGCCACCGGCACGACGTCGGTATGGCCCGACAGCACGATGCCGCCCACACCCGTGCCGAGCGTGGCGAATAGGTTCGCCTTGGTGCGCTCGGCATTGAAGGTGAGGCGCGCGGCGACGCCGAAGCGCGCCAGATGGTCGCGCACGAACTCGATCAGCGCGAGGTTGGAATCCCGCGACACCGTCGGCAGCGCGATCAGCCGATCGAGCAGCTCGATCGGCGTCGCCGCTATCAAGGGCTGCCGCCGCCCGCGTTCTGGCCGGTCGAGCCGATCATCGCCGACCATTCGCGCCGCGTATCCGGGTTCGAGCGGAACGCGCCGAGCAGCCGGCTCGTCACCATGCTGACGCCCGGCTTGTGGATGCCGCGCGTGGTCATGCATTGATGCTGCGCCTCGATCTGGACCGCGACGCCCTTGGGCTGCAGCACCTCGTCGAGCGTGTTGGCGATCTGCGCCGTCATCTTTTCCTGGATCGTCATGCGCTTGGCGAAGATCTCGATCAGCCGCGCCAGCTTCGAGATGCCGATCACGCGCGTGCTCGGCAGATAGGCGACGTGCGCCTTGCCGATGATCGGCGCCAGATGATGCTCGCAGAACGACTCGAATCGGATGTCGCGCAGCAGCACGATCTCGTCGTAGCCCTCGGTCTCCTCGAAGGTGCGATGGAGCATGTCGACCGGGTCGACGCCATAGCCGGCGAACCATTCCTCGTAGGCCTTGACGACCCGCTTCGGCGTATCGAGCAGCCCCTCGCGGTCGGGATTCTCGCCGGCCCAGCGGATCAGGGTGCGGACCGCCGCCTCGGCCTCCGTGCGCGTTGGTCGGAGGCCTTCTTGCACCGAGCTGTCAGCCGGCCTGTAGGGTACGGCCTTTGCCACGAGTCACGTCCTTTCCCTGACGGGGATCGCCCCGTCGGTTGCGCGGGTTCAGTTCAGCCTGACGGGCTGGTGCGGCGAGTCGAGCGAGAAGGCCGGGATCGCGGCGTCGAACCGCTCGCCGCCGCCGGTCTCCATCTGATAGGTCCCGACCATGATGCCCGACGGCGTCGTCAAGGGCGAGGCGCTGGTATATTCGAAGCTCTCGCCCGGCTTGATCACGGGCTGCTCGCCGACCACGCCGGCCCCGCGCACCTCCTGGACCCGACCGACCGCATCGGTGATGCGCCAATAGCGGTTGAGCAGCTGGACCGTCTCGGCGCCGCCATTCTCGATCACGACGTGGTAGGCCCAGACATATTGATTGTCGCCCGGCGAGGACTGGTCCTCGAGGAAGAAGGGCTTGACCGTGATGGCGATCGCGCGGGTCGTCTTCTTGTACATGGCACGGGCGGTCCGCTGGGGTTCGGTGGCTTGGGCGGGCGCCGCGACACGATCTGCGCCGGGCAAGCCCTCCGCCCATAATTAGGCGCGTACCGCCGCTTGTCCAGCCGAGGGGTCGCCGCCCAGGGGCGACCAAAAGAAATCGCCGGCACCTTGCGGTGCCGGCGATCACGAGAGGGTCGGGATCGGCCGATCCGGGGCGGCCGAAGCCGCCGCCGGACCGGCCGAAGCAGGCTAGCGAACCGTCACCACGACGCGGCGGTTACGCGGCTCGCGGACCCCGCGGGCGGTCGGCACGGCCGGCTCGGTGTCGCCGAGCGCGGTCACCGAGGTCCGCTCGGTGGCGATGCCACGCTGGGCCAAGGCGGCGCGTACCGCATCGGCACGGCGCAGCGACAGGCGCAGGTTGTAGCTCGCCGGGCCGGACAGATCGGCATGACCGACCAGCACGATCCGGGCGCTGCTGTTGCTCTTCGCGTTGGCCGCAACCTGGTCGACGATGGCCAGGCCTTCCGGCGTGATGCGCGCGCTGTCCCAGTCGAAGTAGATGATGTACTCGTTCTGGACCATCGGCGCGGGAGCCGGCGGCGGGGGCGCCGCTTGCACGGTCTGGACCGTCAGCAGGGCGAGCAGGGCATAGAAGTCGCCGCGGCACGCCGCGATCTCGGCTTCCTGCCAGCCTTCGCTCTGCTCCTCGACCCAGCAATCGTACTTGGCCTGGGCCTTGGCGGCGACGTCGGGCAGACGGCTCCGGCCGCCGGCGTCGAGCGCCGCGACCAGCTTGCCGCGCGCGTCGACGAGCTGACCGAGCGGCGGGCCGCCGATGCCCCAATTGGCCGGGTTCTCGGGCAGCACGGTCTGACCGCTCGCCGACGCCAGGCCCTTGGCGGCGAAGATGTAGGCGTTCGGCCAGTCATTGTCCTGATCGGCATCGAACAGGGTCAGCGAGCGATATTCCTGGGTCAGGTCCTGGGTGAACGGCGTTCCCGCCGTCGTCCGCGTGGTGCCCCGGAGGGTCTGGATGTCCCACGGGCCGCTGCAGGCCCCGAGCAACCCGACGACCGCCAACACGGCCAATAATTTGAGCGATTTCATCAACGGATCTCCTTTTTCTAGTCCTTCAAACGCCTAACGGCGTCGTGTGATGCGGCCAGACGATCGGCACGAGCTTGTACCGTGGGCTGTTACTCTCCATTCAGCGCGGCGCGCACTCTGTCGCGCCAGCCGTCGCGATGCCTGACGAACCGTGTTGGGTGCAACGCGGTCCGCCCGGGTCCGAGACGCGGCAACTGGTCGGTTTTCACCAGTAGCACGGCCCCAAGAAAAGATTAAGCTGTGTCAAGTATCTCCTGCCGCTTCTTGCTGCAGTGTGGCCCGAGGGCATCGCCCCGAGCAAGCCGCGGACGGAGGAATAACAAATTAATATAGTAATTGGTTCCGCCGCTTCCGCCATCAAATCGCCGGATTCTTCGGCAATTCGCGGGCGCTGCGGCGATCCGCCGCCGGCCGGATCGCGGGCCGCCGGCGGGCCGGGCCGGCTTGCGTCGAACCCGCCGCCGGCCTATAAAAATGACCGGCGAAGCGGGTGTAGCTCAATGGCAGAGCAGAAGCTTCCCAAGCTTACGACGAGGGTTCGATTCCCTTCACCCGCTCCAGCTCCCGCCATCGCCGGCTGCCCCGCCGCCCCGCCCGCCATTGCTTACAAAAGTTACAACGCGCTTCGTCGGGCCAAGCATCGGCGCGTCGAACCGCCG
>Ga0302324_100012482_pt1 | contig 17323 bp, 10 predicted proteins | sample Palsa_T0_1_FD_201949 | JGI IMG/M metagenome (GOLD analysis project Ga0302324, IMG submission 201949) | Peat permafrost microbial communities from Stordalen Mire near Abisko, Sweden - Palsa_T0_1 | ecosystem: Environmental > Terrestrial > Soil > Palsa > Peat permafrost | place: Sweden: Abisko...
AAGCGCCTGAAGCTGATCGAGGCGTTCATGGAATCGGGCAACAAACCGGAATGGATGGTGCTCACCGTATTGCCGGTGCTGCCGCCCGATCTGCGTCCGTTGGTACCGCTCGACGGCGGCCGTTTCGCGACCTCCGATCTTAACGATCTGTACCGCCGGGTCATCAACCGTAACAACCGCCTGCGACGGCTCCTGGAATTGAACGCGCCGGACATCATCGTGCGCAACGAGAAGCGCATGCTGCAGGAAGCGGTGGATGCACTGCTCGACAACGGCCGCCGCGGCCGTGCCATTACCGGCACCAACAAGCGGCCCTTGAAGTCCCTGGCGGACATGATCAAGGGCAAGCAGGGCCGGTTCCGCCAGAACCTGCTCGGCAAGCGCGTCGACTATTCGGGCCGCTCGGTCATCGTCGTCGGTCCGACGCTGCGCCTGCATCAGTGCGGGTTGCCAAAAAAAATGGCGCTGGAGCTGTTCAAGCCGTTCATCTTCTCCAAACTGCAGCTGCGAGGCGAAGCCTCGACCATCAAGGCGGCGAAGCGCCTGGTGGAGCGCGAAGGTCCGGAAGTGTGGGACATCCTGGAAGAGGTGATCCGTGAACATCCGGTGCTGCTCAACCGCGCTCCGACCCTGCATCGCCTCGGCATCCAGGCCTTCGAGCCCGTGCTGATCGAGGGCAAGGCCATCCAATTGCATCCGCTGGTTTGCACGGCATTCAATGCCGACTTCGACGGCGACCAGATGGCCGTGCACGTGCCGCTTTCCATCGAGGCTCAGCTCGAGGCGCGCGCATTGATGATGTCGTCCAACAACATCCTCTCGCCCGCGAACGGCGAGCCCATCATCGTACCGTCGCAGGACGTGGTGCTCGGGCTGTACTACATGACCCGCGAGAAGGTCGGCGCCAAGGGCGAGGGCATGGCGTTCAGCGACGTCGCCGAAGTGCATCGCGCCTATGAGAGCCGCAGCATCGATTTGCAGGCCAAGGTCAAGGTGCGCCTGTCCGAATGGACCCGCGCGGACAAGGAATCCGATCTGGTCAAGCGCACGCGTGTGGTCGATACCACGGCTGGCCGGGCACTGTTGTCGGAAATCCTGCCGAAGGGCCTTTCCTTCGATGCCATCAACCAGGACATGACCAAGAAGATCATCTCCGCGACGATCAACATGTGCTATCGCACGGTGGGTCTCAAGGAGACGGTCGTATTCGCCGATCAACTGATGTACACGGGCTTCCAGTACGCCACCCGCTCGGGCGTGTCGATCGGCGTGGACGACATGGTGGTCCCGCAGCAGAAGACCAAGATCCTCGCGAACGCGGAAAAAGAGGTGAAGGAAATCCAGGAGCAATACTCCTCGGGTTTGGTCACCAACGGCGAACGCTACAACAAGGTTGTCGATATCTGGTCGCGCACCAATGATCAGGTGGCAAAGGCCATGATGGAGAAGCTCGGCACCGACGAGGTGAGCGACTCCAAGGGCAACAAGGTCCGCCAGAAGTCGTTCAATTCCATCTTCATGATGGCAGACTCGGGCGCGCGCGGTTCCGCCGCGCAGATCCGCCAGCTCGCCGGCATGCGCGGCCTGATGGCGAAACCGGACGGGTCGATCATCGAGACGCCGATCACGGCGAATTTCCGCGAAGGACTGAACGTTCTGCAGTACTTCATCTCCACCCACGGCGCGCGTAAAGGCTTGGCCGATACCGCCTTGAAGACCGCCAATTCCGGATACCTGACGCGCCGCTTGGTCGACGTGGCGCAGGATCTGGTTGTCACCGAGATCGATTGTGGAACCGTCAACGGCTTGTCCATCACCCCGATCGTCGAAGGCGGCGATGTGGTGGAGGGCTTGGGCGAGCGCGTGCTGGGACGCGTCGTTTCCGAGGATGTGGTGACTGCCGCCAGCGGCGAGGTGCTGGTCAAGGCCGGCGAATTGATCGACGAGAAGCTGGTCAAGCTGCTGGAGAAGATGGGCGTGGATCAGGTCATGGTGCGTTCGCCGATCACCTGCGAGACGCGCTACGGCGTGTGCGCGCAGTGCTACGGGCGCGATCTGGGCCGCGGTCATCGCATCAACATCGGCGAGGCGGTGGGCGTCATCGCGGCGCAGTCCATCGGCGAACCCGGTACGCAGCTCACCATGCGCACCTTCCACGTCGGCGGCGCGGCATCGCGGGCGGCGGCGGCCAACGGGGTCGAAGTCAAGAGCAAAGGCACGATCCGCCTGCACAACATCAAGACCGTCCGCCATGAGAAGGGCCACCTGGTCGCGGTATCGCGCTCCGGCGAGCTGGGAGTGGTCGATGAGTTCGGGCGTGAGCGCGAGCGCTACAAGATCCCCTACGGCGCCACCATTACCGTGAACGATGCCGACGTGGTTGCGGCCGGCCAGTCGGTCGCGAATTGGGATCCGCATACCCACCCGGTGGTCACGGAAGTCGCCGGCATGATCAAATTCTCCGACTTCGTCGACGGCATCACCGTCACGTCGCAGGTCGACGATGTCACGGGCTTGACCAGCACGGTGGTTTTGGATCCGAAGCAGCGCGGCTCGGGAGGCAAGGACTTGCGCCCGGTCGTGCGTCTGACCAACGCCAAAGGCAAGGAAGTCACCTTCGCCAATACCGACATTCCGGCGGTTTACGCGCTGCCGGCGGGCGCGATCGTCAGCCTGGAGGACGGCTCGAAGGTGTCGGTGGGCGACATCATCGCGCGCATCCCGCAGGAGTCCTCCAAGACCCGCGACATCACCGGCGGTCTGCCGCGCGTCGCCGACCTGTTCGAGGCCCGCAAGCCGAAGGACTCCGCGATCCTTGCGGAGCGCTCAGGCACGGTCAGCTTCGGCAAGGAAACCAAGGGCAAGCGCCGCCTCATCATCACCAATGAGGGTACCGACAAGTACGAGGAGCTGATCCCGAAGTGGCGCCATCTCAACGTGTTCGAGGGCGAGCAGGTGGAGAAGGGCGAGGTCATCGCGGACGGCGAGCCCAATCCGCACGACATATTGCGGTTGCAGGGGGTCGAGGCCTTGGCGAACTACCTGGTGCGCGAAATCCAGGACGTGTATCGGCTGCAGGGCGTGAAGATCAACGACAAGCACATCGAAGTCATCGTGCGGCAGATGTTACGTAAGATCGAGGTACTGGATACCGGCGATTCCGCACTGTTACGGGGCGAGCAGATGGATCGTGGCAGACTGCTGGATGTCATTGCCAAGCAGAAGTCCGAGGGCAAGCATCAATCGACCTGGGAGCCGATGCTGTTGGGCATCACCAAGGCTTCGTTGGCGACGGAATCCTTCATTTCCGCGGCTTCATTCCAGGAGACCACCCGCGTGCTGACCGAGGCGGCGGTGCGTGGACTCAAGGATGATTTGCGAGGCCTGAAGGAGAACGTGATCGTCGGAAGACTCATTCCCGCAGGCACGGGCTTCGCGTATCATGCGAGGCGCCGACGCGCCTTCGATGACAGCCGTCGCCGCAGCTTCATGGACGTGGGCAGCGGGATGGGCGACACAGATGATGCGGTACCGGCGGGGGACACAGAAGCTGCCGAATAAAACAATAAGAAGTATTTAAAGATATGGCCCCGGGCTCGAAAGAGCCCCGGGGCCTTTTTTAAAGTCGTGAATCCAGTCACGCTTTTGTGATGCCATGCCTTTATTCTTGCGCAATGATATTTCTGGCAGCCTTCGCACGACTCTCCGCCGCCCCCGAACCGCCCGCCAACGATTTATTGGCGAAATCGCGCGCGGCCCTAGGCCATCTGGGCTTGACCATCATCGCCCTGATATTCGTTCTGATCACCTTTTGGAAGGGCTAGCCTTCTAAAACCGTTGATGTCCGGCGGCGCTACTCGGCCGCCACCGTGCGCTCCTTTGCCCAGCTGCGCAAGGCGCGGACGCGCTCCGCCATCACGACGGCAAGGCTCCGCGTCGATGCGATTTCGGCGGCGAGCAGCCGCGGCCCGGGGCCCACATGTTGCGAGTGGGCGGTATAAAGCGACGCCACCACGGCCTGCTCGATTTCGGCGCCTGAGAATCCCTCGCAGGCCGCCGCCAGGCTGCTCAGCGTGGGCGCATCCAAGGCGATGCCGCGCTTGGTGGCGTGGATCTTGAGGATCTCGCCGCGAGTTTGTTGATTCGGCAAGTCGACGAAGAAGATCTCATCGAATCGCCCCTTGCGGATCAACTCGGGCGGCAGCGCGGTGATGTCGTTGGCCGTCGCCACGACGAATACGCGGCTGGTCTTCTCCGCCAACCACGTCAGGAAGGCGCCGAGCACGCGGCGCGTCGCGCCGCCGTCGGCATCGCCCGCGGCGAAGCCCTTCTCGATCTCATCGACCCACAGCACGCATGGTGCCAGCAAATCCGCACCGCCAAGCGACTCGCGCAGGTTGCGCTCCGATTCGCCGACGTACTTGTCGAACAGCGCGGCGCAATCGAGCCGCAGCAACGGCACGTTGAAGATGCCCGCGCAGGCGCGCGCGGCCAGGCTCTTGCCGCAGCCCTGCACACCGAGCAGCATGATGCCCTTCGGCGGATCCAGTTCCGGCGCGGAGCCGTCGAATCCGGCGGCGCGCTTCTGCAGCCATGCCTTGAGGTTCTTGAGGCCGCCCACATCGGCAAGGTGGGCGGTATCATGTTCATAGCGCAGGATGCCGTGGTGGTTCAGCATCTCGTACTTGGCGCGCATCACTTCCGGGACGTCCGAGATCTGCAATGCGCCATGCCGGTATATGGCGTTGCGTGCAAGCTGGCGCGTATCGGATTCGCTGAGGCCGCTCATATTCTCGACGAGTATGTCGAGCGCACGCTCATCGACCTTGAGCGGCTGACGAGGGTTCCCATGCATCCATTGCCGCGCGACCTCCTGCACCACCTGGCGCCGTGCATCGCGGTCCGGCAGCGCGAGCTCGCAGCGCGCGGCGAGATGTTCTATCTCGCGGGGGATCTCCAATTGATAGCTGATCAAGACGATGGTCCGCGCGCAGGCATCGTAGTTCAGCGCGATGTCCTTGAGCAGGCGGATCAGCGTCGGCTCGCGCATATAGGGGTGGAAATCCAACAGGGCATAGGCGCCCGCGAGATTGGTGGCACGGACGTGCTTGAGGATGTCGATGGCTTCGCTGATGGTCCGCTGCGGCGGCCCCACATCCACATCGAGCCGCTTCAAGCCATCGGTGACGGTCCACTGGAAGAGCGGCAGACCGGCGCCGCGGACCGGCGCCACCGGTGCGGGCCCTCCCGTGGAAGACAGGTTCGCACACGCGCGCAGCAGTGATTTGATGACCCGCGATTCGTCGCGCGTCTCGACCGCAATGATGGGGACCCTGGAACGCAGCAGTACTTCGAGATCGCCGCTCAAGGCCTTAGCTCGCCGAGGAAGTGGTTGTATTCGCGCGCCACGGCACCAATATACACGGGGTCTCAGGGCCACCAAGTGAATGTGTGTATCATTGTCCGGTGCATTCGTCCCTGCAAATCATCCGCAAGTCCTCGTTTACGCCGAGGCCGTGGAAGAACGGCGGCGGCATGACGCACGAGGCCATACGCGTGCCGAGGGACGGCGATGCTTTCGCGTGGCGAGTCAGCGTGGCCCACATCGACGCTTCCGGGCCTTTCTCCGATTTCGCCGCGTATAACCGCAAAATGGTGCTGATCAAGGGCGACGGCATGGAACTCAAATTCGCCGACGGCGGGCAGTGCAGTCTTCGGCGGGTGGGCGATCTGGCGGAATTCGATGGCGCACTGGCCACGCAATGCACGCTGCTCGGCGGACCCTGCGTCGATTTGAATTTGATGGTCGCCAAGCCGCAAGCCGTCTCGGTCGCGGTGCGATGGCTGACCGGAACCGATGGGAGCCTGAGTGCAAGCGCTTCGCCCGGTGAATCGACGCTGATCTTCAGCATCGACGATGTGGTTACTCTGGCGGGCAGCGGCGGCGAGACCTTGCACCTGGAACCGTGGGATCTGGCGATCATGTCGAACGGCAGCGGGTGCATCACGCGGCTCGAATCACGCGCGACCTCGATTCCGGGTGCGGTATTCTTTGCCACCATAGGTCACTAACGTTCGGGGTCTGCAATGGCGGCCAACTTGGACCAACCTTTGCGCGGCGAGGCCTTGGAGCCGCTGCGCGGCGCGATCAGAGAGCAAGGCACTTGGGCGGAAGATCGCGCGGTGACCGGTCTCTTGCATGCGTTGGAACTGACCGGCGGGGCCCGTCACCGGGCGGTGGCGCTTGCCATGTCGCTGGTCGCAGGCGCGCGCGCGCGGCGCGATGAGCGCCCTTTTTTGGATGCATTCCTGCAGGAATTTGGTCTTTCCAATCAGGAGGGTATCGCGCTCATGTGCATCGCCGAGGCGCTGCTGCGCATACCCGACGATGCAACGGCCGATCGCCTGATCGCGGAGAAACTGGCGACCGGCGACTGGTCCGCACATGCCGGCCGCTCCGAGTCGTTGTTCGTCAACGCCTCGACCTGGGGCTTGATGCTCACCGGGGGCATCCTGGAGTTGGATCCGTCCATCAAGTCCGACGCGGGTGGATGGATGCGCACGCTGACGCGCAAGGCCGGCGAGCCTCTGGTGCGTCTCGCGGTACGGCGCGCCATGAAGATCATCGGCGGCGAGTTCGTGGTGGGGCGCAGCATCGAGGAGGCGCTGGCGCGCAGCGCACGCGAGCCTGACGTTGGGCTGTGCTCGTTCGACATGCTGGGCGAAGGCGCGCGCACGCGTCTGGATGCGGAGCGATATCTCAAGTCCTATCAGCATGCCATCGAAGTCATAGGCTCGAAGGCGGGCGGCCGCGCTCCGCACCTGGCGTCGAGCATCTCCATCAAGCTTTCGGCGCTGGAGCCTCGCTACAACCTGCTGCAACGCGAACGCGTCATGCAACGCTTGCTGCCGCCGCTCGAGGCGCTTGCCGCGCAGGCGGCCGGTCTCGGCATCCAGTTGACCATCGACGCCGAAGAAGCCGATCGTCTGGATCTCTCGCTGGACCTGATCGAGGCATTGGCGCGGGACCCTGCCACGCGGGACTGGCCGGGCTTGGGCTTGGCGGTGCAGGCATACGGCCAGCGCGCCCTGGGGGTGATCGACTGGGTCGCGGCGCTCGCCAGGCAATGCGGCCGCCGCATGACGGTGCGCTTGGTGAAAGGCGCTTACTGGGACTCAGAGATCAAGCGCGGACAGGAACGCGGCCTCGCCGCCTACCCGGTTTTCACGCGCAAATTGACCACCGATGTGTCCTATCTCGCCTGCGCCGGGCGCCTGTTCAAGCACAGCGAAGTGATCTACCCGCAATTCGCCACGCATAACGCGCACAGCATCGCCTCGGTGCTGCAGTTGGCGCCGACGGGCGCCAACTTCGAGTTTCAGCGCCTGCATGGCATGGGCCAGTTGCTGTATGCCGAGGCCGCGCGCCAGGTCGCGGATTTTCCCAGGGTCAGGGTATATGCGCCCGTGGGCGAGCATAAGGATTTGCTGGCCTACCTGGTGCGCCGGCTTCTGGAGAACGGCGCCAACACTTCCTTCGTCAACCGCTTCATGGACGAACAGGTGCCCGTCGCCGACATCGTCCGCGACCCGATCACCGAACTGGAGCGCGCGGACTCGTTCGCCCACCCGCGCCTACCCGTTCCGGCCGCGCTGTATCCGGACCGGCGCAACTCGGCCGGCGTCGATCTGGGCAATCCGCTGGAAGTGCAGGCGTTGCGCGAGGAATTGGCGGCTCGCTCGGCGCCCAAATCGGCCGCAAGCGGCAAGGGCGCGTCGGCCCCCGGCACGCATGCCATCACCAATCCCGCCGACCGGCGCATTCAAGTGGGGCTGTCGCGCGACGCCAGCCCCGCGCAAATCTCCGCGGCTTTCGATGCTGCGGCCGCGGCGCAGGCGGCATGGGACCGCGCCGGAGGCGAGGCCCGCGCGAGCTGCTTGGAAAAGGCCGGGAACCTCTTCGAAGCGCGCCGCGCCGATCTGCACGCACTGCTGGTGCGCGAAGCGGGCAAGACCATCACGGACGCCATCTCCGAGGTGCGCGAGGCCGTGGATTTCTGCCGCTACTACGCGTTGCAGGCCCGTCAACAGTTCACGGCGCCGCGTATCCTCCAGGGCCCCACGGGCGAATTGAACGAGTTGTCGCTGCAGGGGCGCGGCGTGTTCGCGTGCATCAGCCCGTGGAATTTTCCACTGGCGATTTTTGCCGGGCAGGTCAGCGCCGCTCTGGCCGCCGGCAATGCCGTGGTGGCGAAGCCTGCCGAACCTACCCCGCTGATCGCCGAGGCTTGCGTCGGCATTCTGCACGAGTCCGGTGTGCCGGCGCAGGCCCTGCACCTGGTGCCCTCTCCGGGACGGATCTTCGGCGAGGTGGCGTTTGCACACAGCGCGCTCGCGGGCGTGGCCATGACCGGATCCACAGCCACCGCACTGATCATCAATCGCGCGCTGGCCGCGCGCAACGGCCCAATCGTCCCGCTGATTGCCGAGACCGGCGGCTTGAACGCGATGATCGTCGATTCGACCGCGCTGCCGGAACAGGTGGTCGACGACGCAGTGACGTCGGCTTTCACGAGCGCCGGCCAGCGTTGCTCGGCGCTACGCCTGATGTTCATACAAGACGAGATCGCCGACCAGGTCATAGAGATGATCGCCGGTGCGATGGACGAGCTCATCATCGGAGACCCGGCGGATTTTGCCACCGACGTCGGACCGGTGATCACGGCGGCCGCGGCTCAGCAGTTGACCCGCCATGCCGAGCGCATGCGCCGCGAAGCGCGCATCGTCAGGGTATGCAAGCTGGGACCCGAGCACGCGAACGGCAGTTTCTTCGCGCCGCATCTCATCGAGCTGAAAAACGCGGCGCAACTCACCCGCGAGGAATTCGGTCCCATGCTGCACGTGGTGCGCTACCGACCCACGCAGATCCTCGAGGTGCTGCAATCGATTCGCGCCACCGGTTTTGGTTTGACGCTCGGCGTTCAGACCCGGTTGGAATCGTTCTGGAAGCAGATCTTCGAGGGCACGCTCGTCGGCAATACCTACATCAACCGCAACATGATCGGCGCCGTGGTAGGCGTGCAGCCCTTCGGCGGCACCGGCCTGTCTGGTACGGGTCCCAAGGCCGGCGGCCCGCATTACGTGGCGCGTTTCGCCAACGAACGAACCCTGACGGTGAATACCACGGCGACGGGAGGAAACGCGGCCCTGCTCAATCTGGGGTGAAACCGCCATGAGAAGCCACTGTCGGCGGTCTCCTACACCACTGCATCGTTGCCTGCCCATTTGCGCCGCAGGGTTTCACACGTAAGATTTTTTCGATTGCCGAGCCGCAGCGATTCATGGATCAAAACCCTTCGTCCCCCTCGATAGACGCCCCCGGAACGGGCCAGCCGCTGCCATCGAAGACCATCGTCGGATTTCTCCTGGCGGTCATTGCCGTCGTCGTCATTGCGCTCTTGTCGTATCAGTCGCTGCAGGCCGCGGGCGCCAGCGCGCAGAATCTGGCGCAGTCCGTCGCGGTGCTCGCCGAACTCGAATCGTTGCTCTCCACCTTGAAGGATGCGGAGACCGGACAGCGCGGCTATCTGCTCACCGGCGATGAGAAATACCTGGAACCCTATACGAACGCCCGTGCCGAGCTCCCCGGCGAACTGCAAAAAGCCCGGCCGATGTTCAGCGGCCGCCCCGTCCAGATGCGGCGGCTCGAGATGCTCGAGACCGTTGCCAAACAGAAGATGGATGAGCTCGAATCCACCATCGTGGCGCGGCGCGCCGGCCGCCCCGATGCCTCGCTTGAGATCGTGCGCACCGATCGCGGCAAGAACTACATGGACAGGATCCGCTCGCTGGTGACCGAAATGGAAACGGCGGAGCGCGAGCTCATCGCGCAGCGGGGAGCCGAGGCCAGGAGCACCGCCACGGTTTCACTGGCGGTCACCTGGGGCGGCTCCGCCATCCTGCTCGTGCTGATTGCCGGCGCAGCGGCGGTGGCATCGCGCGATTTCCGCGCCCGTCAGGCGCAAACCTGGATTCGCGTGGGTCAAATGGGGCTCGGCGAGCAGATGCAAGGCGATCAGCCGCTCGAGCGCCTCGGCACCAATGTGCTGGGTTTTCTAGCAGGCTTCCTGCAGGCGCCCGTGGGCGCGATCTACATCGCCGAAGGCGGTCAATTCCGGCGCTTCGCCGGCCACGCGCTTGCGCCGGCCGCCGAAGCGACCGCATTGCGCCCCGGCGACGGCCTGGTCGGACAGGCCGTCAAGGACAACCGCGCGCTGCGGGTGCGGGACGTTCCGGCAGGGTACTTGCCCATCGTATCCGCGACCGGTTCAGGAAGCCCCAATGAATTGTTGATCGTCCCGGCGAGCGTCGATGGCGTGGTGCACGCGGTGATCGAGTTCGGATTCTTCGGCGCCACCGCGCCGGAGGCGCGCGAATTGTTGTCGCGTTCCGCCGAGCCGATCGCGGTGGCGGTGCGAGCCGCAAAGGACCGCCAACGTCTCGAAGAGCTGCTGCAAGAGACGCAGCGTCAGGCTGAGGAGTTGCAGGCGGGCCAGGAGGAATTGCGCGTCAGCAATGAGGAGCTGGAAGAGCAGGGGCGTGCGCTCAGAGAATCACAGGCGAGCCTCGAGGCCCAGCAGGTCGACCTCGAGCACGCCAATGCACAGCTGGAGGAGCAAACGCAGCTGCTCGAGCATCAGAAGGACGCTCTCGCCAAGGCCCATGGCTTCGTCACGGCGCGCTCCGACGAACTGCGGCGCGCCAACGAGTACAAGAGCGAATTTCTCGCCAACATGAGCCACGAGCTGCGTACCCCGCTCAATTCCACGCTCATCCTCGCGAAATTGCTGGCCGAAAACAAGGACGGCAATCTCACCGACCAGCAGGTGAAGTTCGCACAGACCATCTCCTCGGCCGGCAACGATTTGCTGTTGCTCATCAACGATGTTCTGGATTTGTCGAGAATCGAAGCGGGCAAGGTGGATTTGGTCCCCGAAAAAGTGTCGGTGGCGGACACCATCGATTCTCTGGTCAAGACCTTTCAACAGAGCGCCGAGCAGGCGGGCCTGCGTTTCTGGGCCAGGGTGGAGCCCGATGTCCCGGAGTTCATCGAAACGGATCCGCAGCGGCTGGGCCAGATACTCAAGAACTTGTTGTCGAACGCCTTCAAGTTCACGGAAAAGGGTCAAGTCTCGCTGCGCGTATTCCTGGCGGAACCAGGCAACTTATCGTTCACGGTGCAGGACACGGGCGTCGGGATTGCGCCGCATCAGCAAGAGGTGATATTCGAGGCCTTCCGCCAAGCCGATGGCAGCATTCATCGCAAGTACGGAGGCACGGGTCTGGGATTGTCGATATCACGCGATCTCGCCGGATTGCTCGGCGGCGTGATCAGCGTGCACAGCGAGTTGGGCGTGGGCAGCGCATTCACCCTGTCGCTGCCGACGGTGTTCACGGGTGGACGCGATGTGCCCGCACGCAAGTCGGCCCGCCCGGCATCCGCCGCGCGCACGCCGACCACCGCCGACACGCCGACCACCGCCGACACGCCGACCACCGCCGACACGCCGACCACCGCCCCCGCGGTTGCGGGCATCGCGCTGGAGGATGATCGAGATTCCATCGTTCAGGGCGGGCGCGTAATTCTAATCATTGAGGACGATGGCGCGTTTGCCATGATATTGCGCGACTTGGTGCGCGAAATGGGTTTCCAGTGCGTCGCGGCGCGCTCCGCCAACGAGGGGCTGGAGGCGGCCATGCGCTATCACCCGAGCGCCATCCTGCTGGATGTCAATTTGCCGGATTATTCAGGATTGGGCGTGCTCGATCAGTTGAAGCGCAATCCCAAGACCCGGCACATACCCGTGCATGTCATTTCGGTGGCGGATTACCAGCGCGAGGCAATGGGATTGGGCGCCATCGGATATGTCATGAAGCCGGCCCAGCGGGAGCAGTTGATCGACGCGCTGCGCCGGCTGGAGGCCAAATTCTCGCAGAGCATGCGGCAGGTCCTGGTGGTGGAGGACGATGCGCGGCAACGCGAAAGCATTCGCCAATTGCTGAGCAACGACGATGTGCAGATTACCGCAGTCGCCAGTGCCGGCGACGCCCTCATGCATCTCAAGGCCACGACCTTCGATTGCATGGTCGTGGATTTCAACCTCCCGGACTTGAGCGGCTACGATTTGCTCGAGAAAATGTCGCAGCAGGAGGAAGTCGCATTCCCGCCGGTCATCGTCTATACCGGCCGCGCATTGACCCGCGATGAAGAACAGCGCTTAAGGCGATTTTCCAAATCGATCATCATAAAAGATGCGCGCTCGCCCGAGAGGCTGCTCGACGAAGTCACCCTGTTCATTCATCAGGTCGAATCCAAGCTGCCGCCTGAACACCAACAAATGCTCAAGAGAGCGCGCAACCGCGAGGCGGTCCTGGAAGGGCGCCGTGTTCTGATTGTCGAAGACGATGTGCGCAACATCTTTGCGCTCACGAGTGTTCTGGAGCCCAAGGGCGTGACGGTGGTCATCGCGCGCAACGGCCGCGAAGCGCTGACGACCTTGGCAAATTGCAGCCGCGACGGCGCGCCCATCGATCTGGTATTGATGGACATCATGATGCCTGAGATGGACGGACTGACCGCGATGCGTGAGATTCGCAAGGAGAACCGTTGGAAGAACCTGCCGATCATCGCCCTTACCGCCAAAGCCATGACGGACGATCAGGAGAAATGCCTGGCCGCGGGCGCGAATGACTACATTGCCAAGCCGCTGGATGTCGAGAAGCTGCTCTCGCTGGTGCGTGTGTGGATGCCGAAGTAGGGCAGGAGCGGATCGGGACGGGCCGGGAGTTCGAAATCGAACTCAAGCTGCTGGTCGATGCCATTTACCAGTTGTATCACTACGACTTTCGAGGCTATGCACCGGCGTCGCTGCGGCGGCGCATGAAAATCGCCATGAATCGTTTCGGATGCGCCACGCTGTCGCGATTGCAGGACAAGGTAATGCATGAACCGGGCGTGTTCCCGGCCTTGCTCGATTATCTCACCGTCCAGGTCAGCGAAATGTTCCGCGACCCCGCCTACTTCCGGGCAATACGCGATCAAGTCGTGCCATTGCTGCGCACTTACCCTTCGCTGAAGATCTGGGTGGCCGGCTGCAGCAGCGGCGAAGAGGCCTATTCGCTCGCGATCCTATTGCACGAGGAGGGGTTGCTGTCCCGCTCGTTGATCTACGCCACCGACATCAATCCCCGCACGTTGCACAGTGCGGCCGCGGGCGTATTCGATGCGGACCGCGTTGGCGGATTCACGGCGAATCATCATAAGTCGGGCGCTCGTTCTTCATTGTCCGACTACTACACGGCGGCCTACGGCCGCGTGGTATTCAATAAGTCATTGAAAGATCACATAGTTTTTTCAGACCACAGTCTGGCCACGGACAGCGTTTTCGCCGAGGTGCAGCTGGTGTCATGCCGCAACGTGCTGATTTATTTCAATCGCACATTGCAGGATCGGGCCTTAAGCTTATTTCGCGAATCGCTCTGCCGTCAGGGTTTTTTAGGCATAGGGACCAAGGAATCGATACGCTTTTCGGCCAGAGCGGCAGATTTCATAGAATTCGTTCACGATGAGCGGATCTACCAAAGGAAGGCCGAGTTGTGACTTTGAACGGAAAAATCGACGCGGTGGCGATCGGCGCGTCCGCGGGCGGGGTACAGGCGCTGTCCGTATTGCTGCCGGCGCTGCCCGCATCGCTGCGCGCGGCGGTATTCATCGTGCTGCATTTGCCGCGGGACAAGCCCAGCGTCCTGGCCGAGATCTTCCAGCCGAAGTGCGCGTTGCCCGTGTTCGAGGCCGAAGACAAGCAGCCGGTGATTCCCGGCAACGTGTACTTCGCCCCTGCCAACTACCATTTGTTGATCGATGAGGGGCCTCAGCTGGCGCTGTCCGCCGACGATCCGGTGCATCATTCGCGCCCCTCGATCGACGTCCTCTTCGAGTCCGCCGCGGATGTTTACAGGGACCGGCTGCTGGGCATCATCCTCACCGGCGCCAACGAAGATGGCGCCGTGGGCCTGGCCAGCGTAAAGGACGCAGGAGGAATTACGGTGGTGCAGCAACCGGAGACCGCCCAGGCGCCCCTCATGGTCAGATCAGCCTTGGCGCTGCGGCCGCCAGACTGGGTGCTGCCTTTGGATCAAATCGCAGCGCTGCTGCAGGCGGCATAACCCATGGACACCACCGCGCTGCCGCCACCCAAATGCCTGCTGGTCGATGATCTGGAAGAGAATCTTCTGGCGTTGTCGGCGCTGCTGGCCGAGGACGACGTGGAGATATTGACCGCGCGTTCCGGCTCCGAGGCATTGGAGCTCTTGTTGGTACATGACGTCGCGTTGGCATTCCTGGACGTGCAGATGCCGGACATGGATGGTTTCGAACTGGCGGAATTGATGCGCGGCAGTGAACGCACGCGGCACATTCCCTTGATCTTCGTCACCGCCGGAGCCCGCGAGGCGCAGCGATTGTTCCAAGGGTACGAATCCGGAGCCGTTGATTTCATCTACAAGCCCATCGAGCCGCATATTCTCAGGAACAAGGCGCAGGTGTTTTTCCAGCTCTACCGCCAGAAACAGCAGCTCGCCGCCGAGCTCATCGATCGCACCGAGACGCTGCGGCTCAACGAAATGTTCAGCGCACTTTTGGCGCATGACTTGCGCAGTCCATTGAGCGCCATAATCGGCTCCGCCCATATCCTGCAGCGCCGCAGCAGCGACCAAGTCTCGGTGGACATCGCCGCTCGAATCCTGGCGAGCGGCAATCGAATGGCGCGGATGATCGAAGACATGCTGGATCTGGCGCGCGCGCGTCTGGCAGGCGGCATCTTGATCAAGCGCGAACGGGCCGACTTCCGGACGCTGGTGGAGCGTGTAGTCCGCGAACATCAGGCGGCGGCGCCGGCGCGGCTCATCGAATCGTCATTCGAAGGGGATTGCAACGGCGAATGGGATACGGAACGCGTCGCCCAGGTAGCATCCAATCTGATCGGCAATGCCTTGAAACACGGCGATCCAAACGGCCCGGTCGAAGTGCGCTTGGAGGGCAGCGCCCCGGATCGAGTGACGCTGATCGTGAAGAACGGCGGCACGATACCGCCGCACATGGTCGGGCATTTGTTCGACCCATTTCGCGGCAGTCAGCGGCAGCCCGGCCGCGGGGAAGGGCTGGGGCTGGGTTTATACATCGTCGCGCAGATCGTGCACGCCCACGGCGGCAGCGTCGAGGTGGAGACCGGGCAGAAGGATGCCACACTGTTTCGCGTGTGCATCCCGCGCAGCGAAGCTACCCAGGCTTCGACAGCTCGGCAATCAGCCCGTTGATCTCGTCAGCCTCGAAGGGTTTGATGATGGCGCGCACGTTCCGGCCCCAATTCTCGACGCCGATGTCGAGCGAATAGCCTGACGCAATGATGATGGGAAGGGCGGGATTGTCACGCAATAAGGTACGCGTCAGCTCCATGCCCGACATCACCGGCAGGCTCACGTCCGTGATGACGAGATCGTAGCAATTGGAGCGAAATGCCTCCAGCGCGTCTTCAGCGGTGCTCAACGCGACGATTTTGCGGCCGTGCCCTGAGAGCAGTTCCGCGGTCACCTCGCGGACCAGGGCGTTGTCCTCGACGTACAATATTCGCACTTGATGGTTCAGTGCAGCTTGTGAACGATCCAAAGTCCGGGCTTGCCTTTCGGATTCAATCCCAAGTGAACGAGCGACTCATTGCTTTGAAAGAGCTTTGCCATCGGCAGGCCCTCCTGCCGATAGTTGTGCATCAGCGATTCCATCGGGGACATGATGTGACCGCTCTGTGAAGCCGGCGGCGGAGATGCGCGCCCCCCATCGAATCGTGAGGAGAGCTGGCTGGCGAAGAGCCGGTGATTGCCCGGCGTGGAAGCAACCCCCGCAACCGTTTCATCGCTTCCCACCGCCTCCGACGGCGGTCGGAGATCCAATCGCCCCTTGAGTGCCGGTACGGCTGCAGTGATATGGGAGTCTTTGCCGCGGCTCAAGGCCTCCGTTACCTTTTCCAGGGGCTGGCCGGCAAAGGCGGAGTGGAGGGCCGCGATTTCACAAAAGGCGACCAGGGCTGCTGCCAAGAATATGCTTTTTTTTCCAACGCTCTCCATGGGTGTATCCAACCACGCGGCATCGGTCCGCGCATCGCACGCACAGAGCATCGTGGGGTAGGAATGCGCTTAAAACGATGCGTATCGGTCGATTCCTACACTGTAATAAGCTTTTCCGCCGTTTCGCGCGCGCCGAGAGCCGCGAGAGTATCCCGAGCAGTGAGGCACCTTTTACACTCCTGGGCGTTGGTTCTGGCTGGAGGCGAGGGCAGCCGGCTGCATGGTCTCACGCGCAACGTTCACGGCGTCGTCGTCCCCAAGCAATTCTGTTCGCTGCAGGGCGGCCCCAGCTTGTTGCAGGAAGCGCTGCAACGCGCGGCGACGGTCGCGCCCATGCAGCGACTATGCACCGTCGTCGCCGCACAGCATCGCCAGTGGTGGACATCGATGCTGGGCAACTTGCCCCGACAGAACGTCATCGTGCAGCCGCACAACCGCGGCACGGCGCACGGCATCCTGCTGCCCTTGCTGCGCATCGCGGATCTGGATCCCGCGGCCACGGTCGTCCTGCTCCCGGCCGATCACCATCTGCGCAACGAAGAAATCATGATCGAATCGCTGCGCGAGGCGGCCGCGTTGGCGAGCGCACAACCCGATTCGATCTATCTTCTCGGGATCGAGCCCGAGGAGCCTGATCCTGAGCTGGGCTACATATTGCCCGCTGCGCGTTCGCGCAAACCGGCCGAGGTCCTGCAATTCATCGAAAAGCCCGCACCGGCGCACGCTCGCGCGCTCATAGAGCAGGGTGCGCTTTGGAATTCCTTCATCATGGCGGCCTCGGTGCGCGCCTTGTTGAATTTGTTCGACGGTGCCTTCGAGACCGCCAGCAGGGCGATGCAGACCCTCGAAGGCGCGCAGTTGGACGAGGCCTATCAGCATTTGCGGCCGGTGGATTTTTCCCGCGATGTGCTTTCCGGGAATGAGCGCGCGCTGCGTGTTTTGCCGGTGCCGCAATGCGGATGGTCCGACCTCGGAACGGCATCGCGGGTCGAATCGACGTTGAGGCGATTGATGGACGATGACATTGGACCTACGGTACGGCCCTATTTTCCGACACATTTGATTCTTGCCGACCAGTGTTCACGCCAGCTTTCGCGCGCCGATGGCCGCAGGGCCGGTGCAGACATACACGCGTAGCCCCGGC
>Ga0302324_100012487_pt1 | contig 17318 bp, 17 predicted proteins | sample Palsa_T0_1_FD_201949 | JGI IMG/M metagenome (GOLD analysis project Ga0302324, IMG submission 201949) | Peat permafrost microbial communities from Stordalen Mire near Abisko, Sweden - Palsa_T0_1 | ecosystem: Environmental > Terrestrial > Soil > Palsa > Peat permafrost | place: Sweden: Abisko...
CATGGGCGATCGGGATGTGGGGCGCCACGGTCGGCATCAGCCTCGCGCTCGGTCCGGTGGTGGGCGGAGCGCTGGTGGACTCGGTGGGGTGGCAGTCGATCTTCTGGATCAACATTCCCGTGGGCCTTCTCGCCCTGGCCCTGACCATGCGGTTCGTGCCCGAGTCGCGTGCTCCGCGCCCGCGGCGCATCGATCCCGTGGGGCAGGTGCTCGTGATCGTGCTGCTGGCCTCGCTGACCTACGGGATCATCGAGGCCCCCTCCGCAGGCTGGCTGTCGGGGCAGACGATCGCGCTGTTCGCGCTCGCCGCGGCCGCGCTGGCGGGCCTGCGCGCCTACGAGCCCAGACGCACCGATCCGCTGCTCGAGCTGCGCTTCTTTCGCAGCATCCCCTTCTCCGGCGCCAGCGCGATCGCGGTGTGCGCGTTCGCCGCGCTGGGTGGCTTCCTGTTCCTGAACACCCTCTACCTGCAGGACGTGCGCGGGCTGTCGGCGCTCACGGCTGGGCTGTACACGCTGCCGATCGCGGCGATGACGCTCGTGTTCGCCCCGCTGTCCGGACGCCTCGTCGGCCGCCGCGGGCCGCGCATGAGCCTGCTCGCAGGAGGCCTGGGGATCACGCTCGGAGCCGCTCTTCTGACGGGGCTCGGCAAGAGCACCCCGCTGCCGTCGCTGTTTCCCGCCTACTTCGTCTTCGGGGCCGGCTTCGGCATGGTCAACCCGCCGATCACCAACACCGCCGTGTCGGGCATGCCGGCCGCGCAGGCGGGGGTGGCCGCCGCCGTGGCATCGACCTCACGCCAGGTGGGCTCGACGCTGGGCGTGGCGATCGTGGGGGCCGTCGCCGCAGCCGGCGCCGGGTCGGTCGGGCCGGGCTTCGTGCAGGCCAGCCACGCGGGCTGGTGGATCATCACCGGCTGCGGCCTCGCCGTGCTCGCACTCGGCCTGCTCAGCACCACCCCATGGGCCAACGCGAGCGCCAGGCGGACGGTGCAGGAGCTCGGTGGCTATGAACCCGGCCCGGAGCCGAGCGGAGCCTGAACGAAGCCGCCCGGCGCCCGGGGGAGAACGCCGGGGGGTTGGCTTCCTGAACATGTTGTGATATATCGTTGAGTTACTTTGATAGAACTCGATAGGAGATAGTTATGTTTTCAAGTACAACACAATCAACGGGCCACGGACATTGCCGCCACCGCCATCGCGGCTTCGGCCCCGGAGCCGGCTACGGCGACTTCCCGTTCGGTGGTCCCGCCGGCCGCGGGCGAGGCCGAGGGCGGGGACGCAAGGCGCGCCGCGGCGACATCCGCACGGCCGCGCTGCTGCTGCTCGCCGAGGAGCCGCGCAACGGCTACCAGATCATGCAGGAGGTCGAGGAGCGAAGCGACGGCGCCTGGCGCCCGAGCCCGGGCTCGGTGTATCCGGCCCTGCAGCAGCTCGAGGACGAGGGGCTGATCCGCTCCGAGGAGATCGACGGTCGCAAGCTGTTCCGCCTGACCGATGCCGGCCAGGCGCAGTTGAAGGACCGCGGCGAGGACGCACCCACACCCTGGGAGCAGATGAGCGGTGACGTGAGCGATCAGGTCCACGATCTGGCCAAGCTCGCTCGCGAGGTCGCGTTCGCCTTCGCCCAGGTGATGCGCACCGGCTCAGACGCCCAGCTCGCCGAGGCCCGCAAGGTGCTCACGGCGACCCGACGGGATCTCTACCGGATTCTCGGCGAGGGTGAGCCCGAGAGCACTACGGTGGAGGACGACTCCTAAGGCCGCAGTTCCCCGAACGATGAGCCAACTCGACCCAGGGGCCACCGCCCCCACCGATCCAGATCCCGCGCGCGAGCCCCTCGGCGCGGGATCTTCCGCTCACCCCGGCATCGGCGGCGGCGCGGGGAGCGTCGCCGCCGTGTCGGTCAAAGGCCTCGTCAAGCGCTATGGCGAGGTCGAGGCCGTCCGGGGGATCGACCTGGAGGTGCACGCCGGGGAGACGTTCGGCTTCCTCGGCCCCAACGGCGCCGGCAAGTCGACGACGATAAACATGCTGTGCACGCTCGTGCGCCCGAGCTCGGGGTCGGCCCTGGTCGCGGGCCACGACGTCGTGAGCGAACGCGACGAGGTGCGGCGCAACATCGGCCTCGTCTTCCAGGACACGACGCTCGACGGCTACCTGACCGCCGAGCAGAACCTGCGCCTGCACGCCGAGCTGTATGGGGTCTCGCGCGATGTGGTGCGCGAGCGCATGCGCCAGGTGATGGAGATGGTGGGCCTATGGGAGCGGCGGTCGAGCCTCGTCAACACCTTCTCCGGGGGCATGAAGCGGCGCCTTGAGATCGCGCGGGGCCTGTTGCACTCCCCGCGCGTGCTGTTCCTGGACGAGCCGACGGTCGGCCTGGACCCGCAGACCCGCAGCTCCATCTGGAGCTACATCTCAGAGCTCAAGAGCGACGAGGACATCACGATCTTCATGACCACCCACTACATGGACGAGGCCGAGTACTGCGACCGCATCGCGATCATCGACCGCGGCAAGATCGTCGCTCTCGACACGCCCGCGGCGCTGAAGGCGAGCGTCGGCACGGACCGCATCCAGATCCAGACCGGCGACGACGACGCTGCGATCGCCGCCCTGCGCGAGCGATTCGAGATCGAGGCGGTGCTCGCCGAAGGGGCCGTCACCTTCGGCGTGCCCGAGGGCGAGCGGTTCCTGCCGCGGCTGTTCGCCGAGCTCGGCGAGCCGATCCGCTCGGTCCACGTCTCCCGGCCCTCGCTCGACGACGTGTTCATGTCCTACACCGGCACCACCATCCGCGACGCGGAGGCATCGGCCGGCAACTCCGACATGCGGCGGAACATGGCCCGCATGATGAACCGCTGATGCACCCGGTACGCGCGGGCACGGCCTATATCGTGAGGCGTTGAATGGCCACAGAGACTGCAACGGTAGGCACGGAGGCGGGTGTCGCGCAGGGGGGAGACGGCGGGCGGCGCGCGAGCGGCCCGGTTGCGCGGGTCCACGTCCCTGCGCGTAGCCTGCGCAGCGAGCTACGCGCCATCCGCGTCGTCTGGCGGCGCGAGCTGATCCGCTTCAGCCGTGACCGCCTGCGCATCCTCACCTCGCTCGTGCAGCCGTTCCTGTTCCTGTTCGTGCTCGGCACCGGCCTGTCCTCGCTGGCCTCGGCCGGGACGCACGGGGTCAACTTCAAAACCTTCATCTATCCCGGCGTGCTGTGCATGGCGGTCATGTTCACCGCCATGTTCTCGGCGGCCTCGATCGTGTGGGACAGGGAGTTCGGCTTCCTGCGGGAGATGATGGTCGCGCCGGTGCGGCGCAGCTCGATCGTGCTCGGCAAGTGCCTCGGCGGCGCCACCGTGGCGGCCTTCCAGGGCCTGATCGTGATCGCGATCGCCCCCGTCGTCGGCATCCACTACCAGCTCGGCCTGATGCTCGAGCTGTTCGCGCTGGCACTGCTGCTGGCGTTTGCGATCACCGCCTTCGGCGTCATGTTCGCCGCCAGGATCAATCAGATGCAGTCGTTCATGGCGCTCATGCAGATGGTGATCATGCCGATGTTCTTCATCTCCGGCGCGCTCTTCTCCGTCGCCTCCCTGCCCGCCTGGCTGGGGGTGCTGAACCGCATTGACCCGCTCACCTACGCGGTCGACCCGATGCGCCGCGCCATCTTCTCCCACCTCAGCATCAACCCGGCCGCCCGGCGGGCGCTCGACCCGGGCGTCACCTGGTGGGGCTGGCACGTCCCCACCCTGCTCGAGGCCGCCGTGATCGCGGTGCTCGGACTGGGGATGCTGTCTATCGCGATATGGGAGTTCTCGCGGGCGGAGTGAGCGCCTGGGCGGCCACGCCGAGCTGCAGGTCCCGCTCGGCGACCCCTCCGGAGGTGGGGTCCGCCATGTGCATCGCCTCGACCAGGGCGGCGGAGTTGCGCTCCAGGCGCCGTTCGAGCAGCGGTTGAATGACCCCCCGCAGGGTGATCGCCGCACCGATCCAGCGCGGCGCCCAGACGCGCGCGGAGCGCCGTTCGATGCCCCGCTCGATCGCATCGATGGCCCGCGACAGCGGCGCCGGATTGCGCACGAAGGCGGGCGTCTGCTGGTTCAGCAGCCCGCTCGAGGGCTGCGCGTAGGCAGCACGCGTCAGGTCGGTGTCGATGAAGCCGAAGTAGGCGCAGCCGACGCGGGCGCCGCTCGGAGCGCTCTCCATGCGCAGCGCGTCGCTGAGCGCCTCGACACCGGACTTGGCGGTCGTATAGGGGCCCATCAGGGCCGTGTGCGTGACGGCTGAGAGCGAGGCGATGTTCAGCAGATAGCCCCGCCGCTCGGTGATCTGCTCGATCACGGCGCGGTCGGTGCGCCACACGCCCAACAGGTTCACCTCGAGCGTCCGCTCGACCTCCTCGACGGGGGTCTTGGCGAGCGTTCCCGTGAAGGCCAGGCCGGCGTTGGCGATCGCCACGTCGATCCCCCCGAAGCTCTCAACCGTGTGCGCGACCGCCCGCTGCAGCGCGTCGAAGTCGGTGACGTCGGCCTCGAAGTGAAGCGCCCGCTCGCCCAGGCGGGCGGCGTTCTGCTCGAGCAGCTCCGGCTCGAGGCCGACCAGCGCAACGTTTGCTCCCTTGGCATGCAGCCGCTCGGCGGCGGCGGCGCCGATTCCGCGCGCGGCGCCGGTGATGAACACGGTCCGTCCGTTGACGTCGAACAGGTTTGCGGGCGATCGGCTCATGCCAGGGACCTCCAGGTTTCCTACGACGTGCGCGGCCATCCGCGCCGAAGGCGGCCATCCGCGCCGGGGGCTCGGGAGCCTATCGCCGCAGCGCTCACGGCGACAGGCGAACGGTCCGCCAGCCCTCGCCGGCCCGCTCATAAAGCAGCCGGTCGTGGATGCGGTCGGGCGCTTCGGAGAAGAACTCGAGCGCGTCGGGGAACACGCGGATGGCGCCCCAGTCAGGCGGGCACTCCGGCGAGGACTCGAGCGTCGCCATCAGGTGGGCATGGCGGGCACGCAGCAGCTCGACATCCTCGATCGGCTCGCCCTGGCGGGAGACGAGGGTCTGCACCCGATGCGACAGCTCGCGCTCTGCGAAGAGCTCCACCGCGAGCTCGCGCCCGGCGACGGCGGCCCGCCCGGCCACGTGCACCTGGCGCCCGATGGCGGGCCAGTGAAACAGCAGCGACACATGCGGGTTGGCCTCGATCTCGCGCGCCTTGCGCGTCCACAGCGCCGAGCTGAAGACGAGCGCCTGATCCTCAAGGCGCTTGAGCGAGACGGTTCGCGCCGATGGTCGCCCGCCCTCTCCCACCGTGACGAACGCCACCGCTGCGGGCTCCGGCACACCGGCGGCGCGGGCGTCGGACAGCCAGCGGCCGAGTAACTCAAGCGGCTCCTCGGCGTTCATCAGATTCTCCACCTTATTTGTTGACGAGGCACGATGATGTCTCTAGACTGTGCGGCGTCGAACGGGTTTCGCCCACCGACGAAGGGCGAGTGGAAGACTCGACATGGAAGGCTGGGTTTGAGGATGGCAAGAACGCCGCTACACCGGATGGCACCGAAGCTGTCTGCGTCCGCGGGAGCGCTCACCGCCCTCATCGCGGCCGCGGCCCTGCTGGTCCCGGGGGCAGGCGTCGCCGGCGCGAGCACGTGGCCCGGAGGCAACTTCTTCCTCGTGACGCCCGGCGTAACCATCCCCAGCCAGGTTCCGTGCGGCACCGTCGCCGAGTTCGCAAGCCCCCACGGGTTCCCGTTCCCGGTGCAGGAGGGCGGCAGCATCGTCTCCGCGTTCAGGCTCCCCGGCCCGCAGGCCCAGACCTTCATCGCCGACTTCAAACTGCTTGGCAGCTTCCTCAGCTGGCTGGCCATAACGACACAGGGTTGTGGCTCGCAAGGCTCCAGCGGGTCGGGCGTCGTAGCCGAGTAGCCCCGGCTCCGGCCTCGGACCGGGTCCGAGCCAGCCGGGCGTATTGATCGGCCCGCGCTACGCGCGGTCATCGCCGGGCCCGCCGTCGCGCGGCGCGCAGTGCCCTCCGTACGTCGGCGGGAGGAATGTCGCCGATGTACTGTGGCGGACACCCGGCAGGAAGGAGTGGCAGGTGAGGAAGAGCAACGTCGATGACGCCAGCTTCGATGAGCCGCGCGACCACGACGGTTTTCGCGCCCGGCGCGCGCGCATCGGCTACGCGCTGGGCGCCGAGCGTCTGGGCGTCTCGGTTTGGGAGCTGCCACCCGGGCAGGCGGCCTACCCCTACCACTACCACCATGCCGAGGAGGAGCTTCTGGTGGTGCTGGAGGGCACGCCGAGCCTGCGATCGCCGGACGGCTGGTCTGAGCTCGCCGGCGGCGACATCGTCTCCTTCCCCCGTGGTGAGGCCGGCGCCCATCAGCTCCTCAACCGCACCGACCGGGTGGTGCGCTTCATCGCCGTCAGCACCAACGGCGAGACCGACGTGGTCATCTACCCGGACTCGGGCAAGCTCTGCGCGGCCGAGCGGCTGCCGCACGGGGGCGGCCTGCACACCTTCTTCAGGCTGGCCGACCAGGTCAGCTACTGGGAGGGCGAGCAGCCGCCCGTGCACGGCCCGTCGCAATGACAACCGCCTCTGCGCAGCAGTTCTTCACCACCTCCGCCGAGGTGGCCGGGGCTCTGATCGGCCTGCTGTTCGTGGCCATCTCGGTGAGCCCCGAGCGCATCCTCGGCCCGGACGCCTCAGAGATCCACAGCATGCGCGCCGCCGCGACGCTGACCGCGTTCACCAACGCCCTCGCCGTCGGGTTGTTCGGCCTCGTGCCGGGGTTCCACGTGGGCGGCACCGCGACCGTGGTGGCGATCCTGGGCCTTCTGTTCGTCGCGGGCGCGGTGATGCGCCTGCTCCCCGGCCTGCGTGCCAAGCGGGTCGCCTGGACCGACTTCGGTTTCCTCTTGAGCCTCGCTGTGGTGTTCGCGATCCAGCTGCTCGCCGGCCTCGGCCTCGACCACAACGAGCGCGACGCCGGCGATCTGCAGACCGTGTGCGTGCTAGTCGTCGTCTGCTTTTTGCTCGGGATCGGCCGCGCCTGGGAGCTCGTCGGCGGTCGGAGTGCGCGTATCAGCCACCTGCTGATCGAGCGGCTGCGGGCCCATCAGCCGCCGCCAGAGCCCGACGGCCGCGAGGAGGAGTGATCGGTGTGAAGGGGCGTATGCTCGTCCGCTCATCATGGTCCGCGCGCTCGTCACCGGAGCCTCCGGTTACGTAGGCAGCCGGCTGGTGGGCGAGCTGTTGGCGCTCGGCGAGCCGGTCGGGTGCGTCGTGCGCGATCCGAGCCGCGTGAGCTTCGACCCGGCGGTCACCGTCCACCGCGCCGACATGCTCGACGAGGGCTCGCTGGATGCGATCGGAGCCGGCTATGAGACCGCCTACTACCTCGTGCACTCGATGGGCCGCGGCGGCGACTCCAACTATGAGCAGCGCGACGCGGCCGCCGCCTCGAACTTCGCCCGCTTCGCGATCGCCGCCGGCATCGAGCGGGTCGTATACCTCGGAGGGCTCGGCGACCGGCCGGTGTCCCAGCATCTGCGCTCGCGACTGCGGGTGGGGGAGATCCTGCGCGATCAGGGGCCCTCACTCACCTGGTTTCGCGCCGGCATGGTCGTGGGGGCAGGCTCGGAGAGCTACCGGACGCTGCGCTCGCTCGTCGAACGCCTGCCCGTGATGCTCGCACCCGCCTGGCTGAGCACACCCACCCAGGCGATCGCCATCGCTGACGTGCTGCGCTACCTCGCGGAGGCCCCCCGCATAGCCGATACCGGCTCCCGTCAGATCCAGATCGGGTCGGCCGACATCCTCACATACGGCCAGATGCTCGACAGGATGGCCGATGCGCTCGGATTGCGCCGTCGCCCGCGGATTCCGGTGCCGCTGCTCACGCCGTGGCTGTCATCGCACTGGATCGGGCTCGTCACGCCGGTCGACGCGGGCGTCGCCAGGCCGCTGATCGAGGGCCTGTCGACCGATACGACCGTCACCGACGCCTCGGGCATGGCTCTGTTCGGCTTCCTGCCCAGGTCCTTCGATCAGGCGCTGCGCGAGGCGATCGCCGAGGAGGCCACGTAGGCCTCGATCATGCGCTCGACGTAGTCGTGCTCGCCCGGCCACGGGAAGGCGGAGATCGTCAGGCGCAGCGCGGCGTAGCCGTGCAGCCCGGCCCACAGGCAGGCGGCCTGGGTGAAAGGGTCCGGTCCGCCGGGCGGCAGGCAGGCGGTGACGATCGCGAGCAGGTCGTTGAACGTGTCGACACCTTCGTCGAGGCCGCGCACGGGGGCGCCCGGCGTCGGCATCGGCACACCCTCGCGAAGCCTCGTCATGAACAGCACGCGGTAGAGCCCGGGGCGTCGCGCGGCGAAGTCGAGATAGGCGCGGGCGAGGGCGCGCAGCTGCTCGATCGGCGCCGCGTCCTCGGGCACGGCCGCTCGCAGGAAGGTGCGCAGCTCCTGATAGCTCGAGATGATCAGAACGCTGAGCAGCTCCTCCCGGTCGGCGAAGTGCAGATACAGCGCGTTGGGGCTGACGCCCGCGCGCGCGGTCACGGCGCGCACGGTCAGCTTGTCCTGGTCGCCCAGCTCGAGCAGCAGCTCGCGTGCGGCGTCCATGAGGGCGGCGCGCAGGCGTTCGCCCTGTCCGCGCGGGTTGCGTGTGCGGGTCGGTGAAGGCGCCACGAGAGCAACTCTACACCTTCTCTTGACAGACGTACATGTACAGCTGTATAGTCACGTTCACCCAAGCCCTGAGCGATCGGAGACACGCGCCATGCAAGCCATCGATGCAGCAGCGATTCAGCCTTACCCCGTCCGCGTGCAGGGGCGCCTCGAGCGTCCCTCGCGCTGGTCGTGGCTCGTCAAGTGGCTGCTCGCTCTTCCGCACGTGATCGTCCTCACGGTCCTGTGGCTGGCGTTCGCCGCCAGCTCGATCGCGGCGTTCGCCGCGGTTGCCGTCAGCGGCCGCTACCCGCGCTCGCTGTTCGACTTCAACGTGGGGGTCATGCGCTGGTCCTGGCGCGTCGTGTTCTACGCCTATGGGGCGAACGGAACCGATCGCTACCCCCCCTTCACGCTCGCCGACGTGCCCGGCTACCCCGCCAGACTGTCGGTCGCCTACCCCGAGCACCAGCGCAGCGGGCTGCCGCTGATCGGATGGTGGCTGGCGGGGATCCCGCAGTACATGATCGCGGGGATGTTCCTCGGCGGAGGCCTGCTCGGCCTGTGGGGCGGCGCGACGTGGCTCGGCCTGATCGGCCTGCTCGTGCTCGTGGCCGCGGTCGTGCTGCTGCTCGACGGCGCCTATCCGCGGTCGATCTTCGATCTGGTGCTGGGCCTCAATCGCTGGGTGCTGCGGGTCGTGGCCTACGCGGCCGTGATGACCACCGAGTACCCGCCCTTCCGTCTCGACGCCGGCGGGGACGATCCAGCCGGAGCGATCCTCGCCACGCCCCCTGCCATCGCGAGCCGGACCGGCGAGCACGCTCGGGCGGCGTGGGGGCCCGCACGCGTCAGCGCCGCGCTGCTGGCCGGCCTCGCGGCCCTGGCGGGAGTCGCGGCGATCGTCGCAGGCGCCGGCGCGGTCGTGCTCGATCAGACCCAGCGTGACGCGAGCGGCTACCTGACGAGTGCACCGGCGTCGTATTCGACCGGCGCCTACGCGCTCGAGTCAGGCGCCTACGACGCGGGCGCCCCCGCCGTGGGAGGAATCGCCCGCCAGCTGCTCGGGACGATCCGCATCGGCTCGAACAGCGGGCGCCCCGTGTTCGTCGGAATCGCACCGGCGGCCGCCGCGGCCGCGTATCTGGCTGACGTCGCTCATGCCGAAGCGGGGGACCTCGGAGCCTCTAGCGCCGCCCTGCGCCCGGCGCCCGGCGGCGCCCCCAGCAGCGCACCGGCGGCGCAGCACTTCTGGGCGGCGAGCACGACCGGCGCCGGTCAGCGCACGCTGACCTGGAAGGTCCGCAGCGGAGACTGGCGCGTCGTCGTCATGAACGCGAACGCCACCCGCAACGTCGCCAGCGAGCTCAGCATCGGCGCCAGCTTCCCGCATCTGCTGGCGATCGGCACCGCTGCGCTCGGCGCTGGACTGCTGATCCTCCTGCTCGGCGGAGGAGGTCTGTATCTCGCAGTTCGCCGGCCGCGCCAGGCGGCGGCGGTGGGCCCGACGGATTAGCTATTGACACTAGCCTACTAGCTATGTAGACTAGCCAGCATGAACTCACATCAGAACACACCAGCCCACAGCGCCGCCGACACAAACCGGACGGCGACAGTCCAGACCACCACCACAACCAACCAGCTCGCTCGCCCCGAGGGGCGCATCGGCTATGACGTCGCCGGGGAGGGCCCCCTCGTGGTGCTCGTCCCCGGCATGGGCGACCTGCGCTCGGCGTATCGCTTCCTCGCCCCCGCGCTGCGGGACGCCGGGCACCGAGTCGCCTGCGCCGACCTGCGCGGGCACGGCGACAGCGACACGACCTTCACCTCCTACGGCGATGTCGAGACGGCCGGCGACATCCTCGCCCTGATCGAGGAGCTCGGCGGCCCGGCCGTCGTGGTCGGCAACTCGATGGGCGCCGGAGCCGCGGCGATCGCGGCGGCGGAGAAGCCCGATCTCGTCTCCGCTCTCGTGCTCGTCGGCCCGTTCGTGCGCAACGGCAAGGTCACCGCGATCCAGCGTGCACTGCTCAGAGTGGCGATGGCCCGGCCGTGGGCGGCAGCCTCGTGGAAGGCATACCTGCCCAAGCTGTATGCCGGCCGGCGGCCCGCCGACTTCGCCGAGTACCGCGACACGGTGGTGGGCAGTCTTCGCCGGCCGGGATACGCACGGGCATTCTCCCTCACCACGCGCACGAACCACGACGCGGCGGAGGCGCGCCTGCCCGGCGTCGCGGCACCCGCACTCGTTGTGATGGGCGAGCTGGACCCCGACTTCCCCGACCCGCGCGCGGAGGCCGACTGGATTGCGGGGAAGCTCAACGCAGAGGTCGCGATGGTCGCCGATGCCGGGCACTACCCCCAGTCACAACAGCCCGAGGTGACGGGCGACGCGGTCGTGCGCTTCCTGGCGGAGGTGGAAGGTCGTGCCTAGGGCGGGGCTCACCGAGGCGCGCGTGGTCGACGAGGCCGAGCGGATGTCCGACGAGCTCGGTCTCGCGCGGCTGACGCTCGCCGCCCTCGCCGAGCGGCTCGGCGTACGCCAGCCTTCGCTGTACAAGCACATCGACGGCATGGATGCGCTTCAGCGGAGCCTGGCGGTGAGGGCCAAGAACGAGCTGGCCAGCGTGCTCGCTCGCGCGGCGGTCGGTCGCGAGCGAGGCGATGCGATCGCGTCGCTCTCGCACGCCTACCGGGCATGGGCGCTCGAGCATCCGGGCCGCTACGCGGCGGCCCAGCGCGCGCCCGCCGCCGGGGACGCCGACGATCAGGCCGCAAGCCGGGCCATCGTAGGAATCGTCGCCGATGTCCTCGACGGCTATGAGCTGCGCGAGGACGACGCGATCGATGCGATCCGCGCGTTCCGCTCGACGCTGCACGGCTTCATCACGCTCGAGGCCGGGGGCGGCTTCGGACTGCCCGTCGACATCGACCGCAGCTTCGACCAGCTCGTTCGCGGGCTGATCACAGCCCTGTCCGAGTGGGCCGGCCAACCCGAGACGGAGGGGAGCCGCTCGTGACGCGCGGGAACCCCCCGGCAGGAGCCGAGTTCGCACGCTCGCGAATTGAAGCTAGAGTGCGAGCGGTAAACGCGATCAGGTTGGGGGGAGTGATGCCCCGCTCCAACCCTTCAAGGAAGTAGGCAGCGATGCGGGGTCTCGCCCGCTGGTGCATGGCTCACCGCCGTCGCGTCGTAGTGGCGTGGGTGGCCGTCGCGATTCTGACCACCGTCGTGGCCCACGCCGTCGGGCCGAACTACGTCACCGTCTTCGGTCTCCCCGGGACCGAGTCCCAGCGGGCCAGCGATCTGCTCAAACGGGAGTTCCCCGCGCAGAGCGGCGACGTCGATGAGATCGTCTTTCACGTCTCGCAGGGGACGATCGACTCGCCGGCGGTGCGCGCCGCGATCGTGCCACTGCTCACGCACGTGAGCACGCTCGCACATGTTGCGACGGTCCTCAGTCCATACAGCCCGGGCGGCGCCGTGCAGGTGTCGTCCAACCGCACGACCGCGTTTGCGACGGTCAACTACGACAAACCCGCCAACCTGCTGGCGAACACCGTGGGCAAGCCGCTGCTCGCCGATATCGCCGCGGTGCACCTGCCCGGGCTCCAGGTCGCCGCAGGCGGCCAGGTCGTCGAGCAGGCCGAGGGCTTCAGCGTCGGTCCGGCCACGGCGGTGGGGGTCATCGCCGCCCTGTTCATCCTGCTGCTGACCTTCGGCTCGCTCGCCGCGGCGGGGATGCCGCTCGTCACCGCCGGCCTCGGGCTGATCACCGGGGTGGCGCTGATCGGGCTGGCCACGCACGTCACGAACATGTCCAACATCTCTCCCGACCTGGCGCTGATGATCGGCCTCGGCGTCGGCATCGACTACTCGCTGTTCATCATCACCCGCTTCCGTGAGCGCTACATCGCCTGTGGCGAGGTGGAGCGGTCGGTGATCGAGGCGATGGACACCTCCGGGCGGGCGATCCTGCTCGCCGGCGCAACCGTCGTGATCGCCCTGCTCGGCATGTTCGCCACCGGGGTCGCGTTCATGTACGGGCTGGCGATAGCCGCCGTGATCGCCGTGCTGCTCACGCTGGCGGCGTCGCTCACGCTGCTGCCGGCGATCCTGTCGCGCTTCGGCGTGCGGCTCGCCGGCTCGCGCAGCGGCGGGCCCCGGTTTGGCCGCCGGCACGGGGGGCCGGCCGCCGACTCTGACGCTTCAGCCGCCGCGCCAAGTCGCTCGGCGTGGCGGCGATGGAGCGAGACCGTGCAGGCGCGGCCGTGGCCGTTGGCGATCATCTCGCTGGCGGTGATGGTCGCGCTGCTCGCTCCCGTGTTCGCGCTGCGGCTGGACGAAAGCGACGCCGGCAACGACCCGGCGAACGTGAGCTCGCGCCACGCCTTCGACCTGCTTGCGCGGGGGTTCGGCCAGGGATTCAGCGGCCCGCTGCTGCTGGTCGCGCAACTGCCGGGCGGAAATCACGCCGAAGCGCTGTCCGCGGTGCGCGCCGCGGCCAGCGCCACCCCCGGTGTCGTGGCCGTCACGCCGCCGCAGCTCGCACCATCGGGCACCGTGGCCGTGATGAGGGCCTACCCCGACTCCGCCCCGCAGGCGCTCGCGACCACCAATCTCGTGAACCGGTTGCGAAAGGACGTGCTGCCCCCGCTGGAGCGCCGCTCGGGTGTCCCGGTCCTGGTCGGCGGGTTCACCGCCGGTGCGATCGACTTCTCGCATGTGCTGTCGAACAAGCTGCCGCTGTTCTTCGCGATCGTGATCCTGCTCTCGGCGCTGCTGTTGATGGTCGTATTCCGTTCGCTGTTGATCCCGCTGCAGGCGGCGATCATGAACCTGCTGACCGTCGGCGCCGCGCTCGGCGTGACCGTCGCGGTCTTCCAATGGGGCTGGCTGGGAGGCCTGCTCGGCGTGCAGAAGGGCCCGATCGAGGCCTGGGTACCGGTGATCATGTTCGCGGTCGTGTTCGGGCTCTCGATGGACTACGAGGTGTTCCTCGTCTCGCGCATACGCGAGCAGTGGCTGAGCCGGGGCGACTCCTCCTCGGCCGTGGCCGAGGGCATCAGCCTCACCGGGCGCGTGATCACCGCGGCGGCGGCGATCATGGTGTGTGTGTTCCTGTCGTTCGTGCTCGGGGACCAGCGCACGCTCAAGGAGTTCGGCTTCGTGCTCGCCGTGGCCGTGTTCCTCGACGCCCTCGTCGTGCGCTGCATGTTGCTGCCGGCCACGCTCGAGCTGTTGGGCCCGATCACCTGGCGCCTGCCGCGCTGGCTCGACGATCGACTGCCTCACGTCAACATCGAGGGCGCCGCCCTCGCAGCGCCCGCAGAGCCAGGGGCGATCGCCCTCGGCGAGATCGCCGAGCGCGAGCCGGCCGCGACGGTCGGACCGGGGAGGCTCTGATGGCGCATGTGGGGGCGACGATCGAGAACCCGATCGCGGGCGAAACCCTCACGTTCGTCGAGACCTGCGAGGACGGCTTCCAGACGCTCGTCTGCGACATCACCACGATCGCGGGCGCCCCGGGGCCGCCCGAGCACATGCACCCGACCTCGAACGAGCTGTTCGAGGTGCAGCACGGGGCCATCACCGTGGAGGTCGGCGGCGCCACGCACACCCTGCGGGGTGAGGAGAGCCTCACCGTTCAAGCGGGTGAGCCGCACAAGTTCTCAAGCCACCCCGAGCTGGACGGCCGCACGCGCGTGACGTTCGATGCACCGGGGCGGATCGAGGACCAGCTCGTGACGTTCTCCGAGCTCGCCCGCGCCGGGCGGCTGTCGCCCGACGGCAGGCCCTCGCTGCAGCAGGTCGCGGTGACCTTCTCGCAGCTCACCGCAGACACCCGCGCGACAGTCGCGCCGTGGGCGGCGCAACTTGCGCTGTTTGCCCTGCTCGCGCCGATCGGCCGGCTGCGCGGGCTGAAGCCGTTCTACGCCTGGGGCGAGCTGAACTGAGGAGCGGCGAACTCGGATTCTGGTGGCGATCGCTGGGCGGTCCCGCAGCGGCGCGGCCGCCGCTCCCGGGTCCGACCGAGGCCGACGTGGCGATCGTGGGCGCCGGGCTCACCGGCCTGTGGACCGCCTACTACCTCAAGCAGGCCGATCCAACGCTCCAGATCGTCGTGCTGGAGGGCGAGGTCGCGGGCTTCGGCGCGTCGGGCCGAAACGGCGGCTGGGTGTCGGGATCGTTCTCCGGGCCCCGGCGCGCCTACGACGGGCATGGCCCTCCGGGCGGCTTCGCCGCGCTCCAGCGAGCGATGTTCGAGACCGTCGACGAGGTCGGCCGCGTGCTCGTCGAGCACGACATCGACGCGGACTTCATCAAGGGCGGCCGCATCAGCGTCGCGCTCAACGAGGCGCAGATGCTGCGGCTGCGCGAGGCTGTGAGCAAAAGCCGCGCGCAGGGCCTCGGCGAGCAGGATCTGGGCGAGCTGAGCCGCCCACAACTCGACAGGAGGCTGTGTATCGCCGGCGCGCGCGGCGCGACCTTCTCACCGCACGTCGCCTGCATGCACCCGGCCAAGCTGCTGGTCGGCCTGGCGGCGACCGTCGAGCGCCTCGGCGTGAGGATCCACGAGGGCACGCCCGTGAGCGAGATCCGCTCGCGCGAGGCGATCACGCCCGCCGGGCCTGTCCGCGCGCGCTGGGTGGTTCGCGCGACGGAGGGGTACACATCCAGCCTGCGCGGGCTCAGACGGGCGCTCGTGCCGATGAACAGCTCGATGATCATCACCGAGCCGCTGTCCGCCGGCGCCTGGGAGGAGATCGGCTGGCGGGGGCGCGAGGCGCTCAGCGACGCCGCCCAGGTGTATGTCTACCTCCAGCGCACCGCCGACGGGCGCATCGCGATCGGAGGCCGCGGAGTGCCCTATCGCTACGGCTCGCGGACCGACGGGCGCGGCGACACCGCGCGGGCCACGATCGAAGGGCTCCATCGCAAGCTCGTAACCCTGTTCCCCGCCGCCGCGCTCGCGGAGGTCGATCACGCCTGGTCGGGTGTGCTCGGCGTTCCTCGCGATTGGTGTGTCTCGGTGGTCGCCGACGCGGCCTCGGGGCTGGCATGGGCCGGCGGGTACGTGGGCGAGGGGGTGGCGGCGGCGAACCTGGCGGGCCGCACGCTTCGCGACCTGATGCTGGGTGAGCAAAGCAGCCTGACCGCCCTGCCCTGGGTCGCGCGAAGGCCCCGGCGATGGGAGCCCGAGCCGCTCCGCTGGGGCGCGATCCACGGCATCTACTCGCTCTACCGCCGCGCCGATCGCAACGAGCAACGCGGACGTCACCCCTCGCGGCTCGGCCGGCTCGCGGACGCGGTATCCGGCCGTGGGTGAGCCGTCGGTGAGCCCTGACTGAGCCGTCGATCAGCCGGGACCCGGCCGGGTCGGCGCCTTCACCGGTCGCGCCGGCGTCATGGCGACGAGCCCGCGATTCCGCGACACTCCAGGCTATGCGCCAGCGCGTCACCGTCGTCACACTCGGCGTGGGTGACCTCTCCCGCGCGCGCCGCTTCTACGAGGCGCTCGGCTGGTGCACCCGCGCCGGCGTCGAGGACGACGTCGTCTTCTTCCAGGCTGGCGACATGGTCCTGGCCCTATGGGACCGGGCCAGGCTCGCGGACGACAGCTGCGTCGAGGACGCCGGCGGCTGGGGCGGAGTGACGCTCGCGCTAAACCTCGGCTCGCCGGGCGAGGTGGACGAGGTCGCCGAGCAGGCGCGCGCGGCCGGTGCGACGATCGGCCGCGAGCCCGCGGAGACGTTCTGGGGCGGATACAGTTTCGTGTTCCTCGACCCCGATGGGCACCCGTGGGAGGTCGCCCACAACCCGCACTGGACGCTCACCCCCGGCGGAGGCGTGGAGCTGCCGAGCGCGTGAATCGGCCGGACTCAGGCCGGCAGGCCGGCAAGGAATGCGAGCAGGCGGTCATGGAACAGCTCGGTGCGCTCGCGATGCGGCCAGTGGCCTGCGCCGTCGGCGATCAGCACCTCGCAGGGAGCGTCGAAGAGCTCGCCGGAGCGGGAGAACAGCTCGGTGGGGACGATGTCAGCCGTACCCCCCACCACGAGCCCGGGCACCGAGATGCGTCCGAGGCGATCACCCGGCGAGACGTCGCGGTAGTAACTGATCGCGCCCTCCAGCACGCGCGGGTCGGCGAACGCCCTCTTGACATCCGCCAGCGTCGCCTCGCGTGCCGCGCCGGACCAGGTCGGCGCCCAGCGGCGCATCAGCACGTCGAGATATGAGAAGTCGTTGCGGCGGGCGAGCCATGGACCACTCGGCAGGCGCAGCGTTATGAAGTGCCGCCCACCCCAGATCAGCGCCGGCGATCGCTCGAGCAGGTCAAGGTGCGGTATCGCGACCGGACAGATGGCACGTACCCGCTCGGGCGCCATCGTGGCCGCCCGGTAGACCACCGAGGCGCCCCAGTCGTGGCCGACGAGCACGACGCGCTCGAGCTCGAGGGCGTCGAGTAGCCGAAGTGCGTCCTCGCCGATCTCCCTCCCGCCGTAGGAACGACCGGCGACGATCGTCTCGGGGTGATAGCCGCGCAGGTAGGGGACGATCGTGCGAAAACCGGCCGCGTTGAGCGCCAGGCGCGTGTCCTCCCAACCCATCGGCGTGTCCGGAAAGCCGTGGATGAGAA
>Ga0302324_100012488_pt1 | contig 17318 bp, 12 predicted proteins | sample Palsa_T0_1_FD_201949 | JGI IMG/M metagenome (GOLD analysis project Ga0302324, IMG submission 201949) | Peat permafrost microbial communities from Stordalen Mire near Abisko, Sweden - Palsa_T0_1 | ecosystem: Environmental > Terrestrial > Soil > Palsa > Peat permafrost | place: Sweden: Abisko...
TCTGCACCGGCTGCATAAAGAGCTGAATGTCTCTTACATCCCTCAACTTGGTTTGAAGCCTGCGAATGACATCTGAAGCGCTTATGTCGCGCTGGTCAAGAGGCTTGAGGTTAATCGACAGTCTGCCACTATTCATGGTGGTGTTCGTGCCATCAGCGCCGATGAATGAGGACAAGCTCTCGACTGCAGGATCCTGGAGAATAACCTTCGCAATCTCCTTCTGTTCCTCGGCCATGCTCTTTGAGCCAATCACTTGGGAGGCTTGCGAAATGCCCTGAATTACGCCGGTATCCTGCACCGGGAAAAAGCCTTTGGGAATGATGATGTACAGAAAGATCGTGAGCAGCAGGGTCGCGAGCGCCACCAGGAGCGTGATGGTCTGAAAGCGCAGAACATACTTCAATGTGCGCCCATAGAATGCAATCATGCTCTCGAATACACGCTCCGACGCTCGATAGAAGCGCCCTTGCTGATCTTCCGGATTGTGCTTAAGAATGCGAGATGCCATCATCGGCGTCAACGTCAGTGACACCACTGCAGAGACAATGATCGTCACCGCGAGGGTTACGGCAAACTCACGGAACAATCTGCCGACAACGCCGCCCATGAACAGCAGCGGTATCAGCACCGCGATCAGAGAGACGGTCAAAGACACGATCGTGAAACCGATCTGCTCGGCGCCCTTTAAAGCAGCCTGCAACGGAGGCTCGCCCTCCTCGAGATATCTCGAGATGTTCTCGACCATCACGATTGCGTCGTCGACGACAAAGCCGGTCGAGATGGTCAAAGCCATCAATGACAGGTTATCCAGGCTGTAGCCGAGGGCATACATGGCGCCCAAAGTGCCTATGAGCGACAACGGTACCGCCACGCTTGGAATGATGGTGGCATAAATGTTGCGAAGAAAAAGGAATATCACCAATACAACGAGGCCGACCGTCAGCATGAGTTCGAATTCCACATCCTGAACAGAAGCCTGAATCGGAGTCGTAAGGTCCGTGAGCGTGGTAACTTCTATGCCCTTGGGGAGATTAGCTTCGAGTTGCGGCAGCAATTTCTTGATGCTCTTCACAACGGTGATCGTGTTACCGCCGGGCTGCCTCTGAACATTAAGGATTACCGCTGGAGTCTCATTCATCCATGCGGCCTGGTTGTTGTTCTCCACTCCATCCACGATGCGTGCTACTTGCGGCAGCATCACCGGAGCGCCATTTCGGTACGCCACCACTACATTCTTGTAGTCGTTACTTGTTACCAGCTGATCATTCGCATCGATCTGATAGTCCTGCCGTGGCCCATCGAAATTGCCCTTGGCCGCATTTACGCTGGAATCGGTGATAGCGGTACGCAAGTCTTCAAGATTGATGCCGTACGATGATAGCTGGCTTGGGTTAGCTTGAATTCGAACCGCGGGCTTCTGTCCACCGCTTATGCTGACCAGGCCCACGCCGCTGAGTTGCGATATCTTTGGGGCCAGCTTGGTATCCACTGCATCCTCAACTAGAGGAAGCGGCATTGAACTGGATGTGACCGCAAGCGTGAGGACAGGAGCGTCAGCAGGATTTGTCTTGCTGTAAATTGGCGGGGCGGGAAGATTGGCGGGTAAATAAGTTTGCGCCGCATTGATGGCCGACTGCACTTCTTCTTCGGCAACATCGATGTTCAGGTTGAGGTTGAACTGCATCACGATGACCGAGCTTCCGCCTGAGCTCGTTGAGGTCATCTGGCTCAAACCCTGAAGTTCGCCGAACTGGCGCTCCAGCGGAGCAGTGACGGTAGTTGCCATCACAAAAGGGCTGGCTCCCGGATAAAACGTGAGCACCTGAATCGTCGGATAATCGACCTCAGGCAAGGCGGAAACGGGGAGCTGAGTATAGCTCACGATGCCCACCAACAAAATTGCAGCCATGAGCAGAGAAGTTGCGACTGGGCGCAGAATGAAGGGGCGTGAGGGACTCAAGGAGCGCTACTCCCACTGGCATTTGCAGGAATCGGCTTGGTGGAAATCACCACGGGGGACTTGTCCTGCAGCTTATCGAAGCTGCTATTGGCGAGCACATCTCCAGGGTTGACACCGGTGACCGAGGTGGTTTCACCATCCGTGACGCCTACCTTGACGCTGCGCATGTGAGCGAATTTGTCCTGGATCACATAGACGAATGCGGCTGTGCCGTTGTACTGTATCGTCGACGTGGGGACCAAGGTCGCATTTTGTAGTGTATTAACCAACAGCCTTGTATTCACGAATTGATTCGGATACAGCGCGTTGTCCTTGTTAGCGAAGGTGGCGCGCGCCTTGACAGTGCCGGTCGTTGTGTCGATCTCGTTGTCTAGCGTAAGCAGCTTTCCAGTGGCTAGCTGCTTGTCGCCTGTGCGATCAAATGCAGTCACGGCCAGAGGAGATTTTTGACGAATATGAGGTGCTACCTGACCGATATTGTCCTCGGGCACAGTAAAGATGACGGTCATAGGTTGCAACTGGGTGATAACCGCGAGCGTAGTTGTCCCAGTTGATTGCACGACGTTGCCTGGATCGACGAGACGCAGACCCACTCTACCCGTGATAGGCGCGGTTATATGACAAAATGCAACTTGCACCTGATCATATTGCACGGTACCCTGATCCAGCTTGACCGTGCCCTCATCCTGCAAAACCACCTTTTCCTGGTCATCCAAAGTCTGTTTCGGGATAGCATTTCGCGCCCAGGCATCGCGATAGCGGGCGAGATCCATTTTTGCTTCCGCAAGGATGTTTTCGTCGCGCTGAAGCGTACCCTCAGCCTCGGTCAAGGTTGCAACGTAGGGGCGAGAATCAATCTCTACAAGTGAATCACCTTTGCGAACAATTTGACCCTCGCGGAAGTTGACTGCAGTGACGATCCCGGTCACCTCACTGGTAATGGAGGCCGTATACACAGGAGTAACAGTTCCTATGGCATTGATATAGACCCCGATGTCGCCCTTCTTGGCGGTGGCGTCGGTTAGAGTGACGGTTCCGCCTGCCGCTCGACGCCCTGCCGGCGCAGATTTCGTTGGATCGCTCTGGTGATGCCAAACCAGATAAAAACCAAGCGCGAAGATGAGCAAAATGACCACCCACACGATGACTCGGGTGGCCTTATGCCCACGAGTTGGCGGAGCCGGTGGTGGAAGCTGATGGTCTGGTCCTATGGGTTGACTATTCATGGGTTGGACTGGCGACAATTCTCCCTGGCAGAATTATAGTTGGGCAATTGAGCAGATCGTCGTGACGTATTGTTGACGTTTGACGACCCAGATAAGGTTGCATCTCATCTTCAATTGACTCGACATCATTGGTGTGGCACGGCAAGAGTCTTTCGACGGACGACTTTCGCGGATCATTTTGAGAGCTGCAATCTGATTGCGTCGATTGCAGATTTTTCATCTTGCTACCCGAGGAACAGGCAATGCCGGGTGCGCGAGCTTCACAATATCGTAGAATTGCCTCCTTCGACAGATCAATTCGGACCGGACGCTGAAGAACCGAAGCAACTAAAGCTAAATATCCTGTAATCAGAATTTTGTGGTCAATCGAGCGTTCTTGCGGAGCAGATTTCTAAAACTGCAAATGGCCGTCAACAACCGCAGCTCCATACGCTATTGCACGGGGTCGTAGTTCAGATTTGGGCCGAGCCATCGCTCTACATCTGCAACCCTCATCTGCTTGCGTGTTGCATAGTCGGCAACCTGATCGCGATCGATCTTGCCGAGGCTGAAATAGCGAGATTCCGGGTGAGCGAAGTAAAGCCCACTCACGCTCGAGCCGGGCCACATGGCAAACGACTCGGTAATCAGCATGCCGGTGCGTGCCTGCACGTCAAGCAAGCGCCAGAGAGGACCTTTTTCCGTGTGATCCGGACACGCAGGGTAGCCTGCGGCGGGCCTGATCCCGCGATACTTCTCCTGAATGAGCTCCGCGTTACTCAATCCCTCTTCACGACCGTAACCCCATTCGTCTCGCACCCGCTTGTGCAGGCATTCTGCGAATGCTTCAGCCAGCCGATCGGCGAGGGCCTCAGCCATGATCGCGTTGTAATCGTCGTTCTCGGCCCGGAAGCAGTCACACAACTCCTTCAGGCCAATTCCGCTGGTGACTGCAAAAGCTCCGATGGTATCGGGCAGCCCAGTTTCCCTGGGGGCGATAAAGTCCGCGAGCGACCTGCATGGCTCGCTGCCTTCCTTGTTTGCTTGCTGACGCAGGAAGTGAAATTTCTCGAACACCCGTTCCCGTGTGCCATCCGTATAGAGCTCGACATCGTCACCCACGGCGTTCGCCGGAAAGAACCCGTACACACCATTCGCGGTAATCAGATTCTTCTCAATGATTATGTCCAGAAGCGCATTGCCTTCCATGAAAATTTGGCGCGCTTGCTCACCTTGCTCCTCGTTCTCCAAAATGCGGGGATAGACGCCTTTCAGCCCCCAGGTATGGAAGAATGGCGTCCAGTCAATGAACTCGCGCAGAGTCGCCAGCGGAAAACTCTCAAGCACACGTATGCCGGTGAACTCGGGCGCCGGTAGGTCTTCGGCGCGCCACTCGATCGGAGTCCGCCTGGTACGAGCAGTTCCAATAGATACGAGCTTCGGGCGTGGCGAGGAGTGGGACTTGCGGATCGCCTCGTAGTCGGCGCGATGCTGCACCACGAAATCTGCCTTGCCATCGTCGCTGAGCAGACTGGTCGTAACAGGCACGGCACGGCTGGCATCCAAGACATGCACCACCGGCTCGCTGTAGTGCGGCGCAATTTTTACGGCCGTGTGCGCGCGGCTCGTGGTTGCTCCGCCGATGAGCAGGGGCAACTTGAAGCCCTGGCGCTCCATCTCTTTAGCCACATGCACCATCTCGTCGAGAGACGGCGTGATGAGCCCGCTGAGGCCTATCAGGTCGGCTTTCTCGACCTTGGCTCGTTCCAGAATCTTTTCGCAGGAGACCATCACCCCCATGTCGATGACCTCGTAATTGTTGCAGGCCAGGACGACGCCGACGATGTTCTTGCCAATGTCGTGAACATCGCCCTTGACCGTGGCGAGCACGATCTTTCCCTGCGCCTTGACCACCTGGCCGGCCGCCTCCATCGCGATCTTCTCGGCCTCCATGTAAGGCGTAAGATGCGCCACTGCTTTCTTCATTACGCGCGCCGACTTGACCACCTGTGGCAAAAACATCTTGCCGGCTCCGAACAGATCACCTACGACGCTCATGCCGGCCATCAGCGGGCCTTCGATAACGAGCAAAGGACGGCCCAGCTTAACGCGGGCCTCTTCGGTATCAATCTCGATGTAGGCGTCGATTCCCTTCACCAGCGCGTGCGAAAGACGCTCCTCGACTGTTCCGTTACGCCATTCTTCGGCCTTCTTTTCGCTTACAACTGCGCCTACGTGCTTGAGCGCTTCACCAAACTCCACCAAGCGTTCCGTCGCGTCAGGACGGCGGTTGAGCAGCACGTCCTCAACCAGCACTTTGAGCTCGGTCTCAATCTCCTCGTACACCTCGAGCATTCCGGCGTTGACGATGCCCATATCCATGCCCGCCGCGATGGCGTGATATAGAAACGCGGAGTGCATGGCCTCGCGAACCTTGTTGTTCCCTCTAAAGCTGAACGAGATGTTCGAGACGCCGCCACTGACCTTCGCATGAGGAAGATTAGCCTTGATCCAGCGCGTGGCATTGATGAAGTCAACCGCGTAGTTGTTGTGCTCCTCCATGCCGGTAGCAACGGTGAGGATGTTGGGGTCGAATATGATGTCTTCGGGCGGAAAATTTACCTCATCTACCAGAATCCGGTACGCGCGCGCGCAGATACGGATCTTCTCTTCATACGTCGCGGCCTGGCCCTGTTCGTCAAAGGCCATTACTACCACTGCGGCGCCATATTTCATTACCTTAGCGGCGTTCTGGCGAAACTTCTCTTCGCCCTCCTTAAGCGAAATCGAGTTCACAATGCCTTTGCCTTGCAAGCACTTGAGCCCAGCCTCGATGACCTCCCATTTCGAGGAGTCCACCATGAAGGGAACCTTCGCGACCTCAGGCTCACTCGCCAGCAGTTGCAGAAAGCGAGTCATCGCAGCAACGCCGTCGATCATGCCCTCGTCCATGCAAATGTCGAGAACATTGGCCCCATTCTCAACCTGCTGCCGGGCCACGCTGACAGCCTCTTCGTACTTGCCTTCCTTGACCAACCTGGCGAACTTGGGAGAGCCGGCCACGTTGGTCCGCTCACCGATCATGATGTAAACGCCGGGCTGTTGGGTGAATGGCTGTGATCCGGACAGGCGGAGCGGCTTCGGCTCCCGAACTACGCTTTCGGCACCGTTCAAGCTGCAACCTCATCCTGGCCCGGTTTGTCGCCCAGCTTCCGCGGCGCCTTGCCTTCGAGCGCCTTGGCGATAGCCGCGATATGCTCGGGTGTGTTGCCGCAGCAGCCGCCCGCGATATTGATCAGCCCTCCCCGGGCAAAGTCGCCCAGATAGCGTGCCATATCCTGCGGCCCAAGATCGAAGCCGGTTTCTGATAAGGGATTCGGCAAGCCGGCGTTCGGGTAGCACGAGATCGCCACGTCCGCCTTCTCCGAGAGCTCCTCAAGGAATGGATACATCAGATCGGGCCCGAGAGAGCAGTTGAGGCCAACCGATAGAGGCTTCACGTGCTGCACCGCGTTCCAGAACGCCTCGGTGGTCTGTGCGGAGATCAGCGTCTCGCCTCCACGTCCCACCGCGGCCGAGATCATCACCGGCAGTTCCCTGTTGTTCGCAGTCAAGCCGTCCTCATCGAAAACCTCACGGATGGCGACGAGTGCCGCCTTGGCGTTCAGCGAGTCGAAGATCGTCTCGACCAGCAGCAGGTCAGAACCGCCAGCGATGAGCGCGCGCACCTGTTGAGCGTAGGCGGTTTTCACCTGATCGAAGGTGACCACCCGGAAACCTGCATCATCTGCATCGGGCGAGTTCGAAAGAGATACGGTCAGGGGACCGATCGCGCCAGCTACGAAGCGTTGACGTCCGGTCGCACTCCCGACACGATCGGCCCACTCACGGCATTGCCGCGCCGATTGCTCGTTGATCTCCCAAGCCAGGCCTCCGAGGAACGAGTCTTCGATAACCTTTTGGTAGAACTCGGGATCCTTCCGGCCACCATGCTCCCTCGGATCTTCCACAAAGAATTCGCTCTGGGTGATGCTGGTCGCACCGAAAGTATTGGTCTCGATGATATCCGCGCCAGCCTCCAGGAACCGCCGATGGATGTCACAGATCATCGCCGGTTGAGTCAGTGAGAAAAGATCGCCATTGTTTAACAGGTCCTTCGTCGAGTTCTTGAAGCGCTCCCCCCGGATGTCCGTTTCCGTCATGCCGTAGGTGCGAATCGTTGTGCCCATCGCTCCGTCGATGATGGCAATGCGACTCTCGAGAATCTCTTGAAGAGGATGTTGATGGTCTTTTTTCATGTCTGTCGGATGGCCTCAAGTGTGGCTGGGTGATCAGCAACTGGACGGGTCCCAAGGGGCCGGGCCAGAACTTACCATTGAGTTCTACGGTACCGTTTTGCCTTAGACTTGCCTCATTCGCCACCTTAGCACCACTTTGTATTATAGCGATTCAGCAAGAATCCCATCTATAAGGCAGTCGGACATTGAAAGCTGAAAGTCACTGCCATTAACCGAATCGTAGACAAATTGTTCCATGAATTGTTTCCTGGATGTTCGGAATAAAAATCGACTCCCTCAGTTCTGTGCTTTGTAGGCAATCACAAACAGATGGAGCTCAGTATGAATCGGTTTAACGAAGACGAAGTAGTGCGGAATGATCAGGCAGCCGTCCAAGCCGCAGGCGATGGCATCGACCGGCGCAATTTTCTCGGGTGCATGGCGTGGGCCGGCACAGGCCTATTGTGGTCGATGGTTGGGGGCGTACCGGCCTCCAAGCTCCTCGCACAAACGATGAAGAGCGGTTCTTCAGCGGTTGGGAAGTCAGCAGATTTCACTTTTGTGCAGATAAGCGACAGCCACATAGGCTTCAACAAAGGCGCAAACCCGGATGTGACCGGCACACTCACCAAGGCAATCGACAAGATCAACCTGACGCCAGCAGGCGTGAAGACGCCGGATTTCATGATCCATACCGGCGACATCACGCAGAACTCCAAGGCGGCGGAGTTCGACACGGCCGCACAGGTGATCAAGAGCGCGAAAGTCGGCGAGGTGTTCTACGTTCCCGGCGAGCACGATTTTATCGACGATGGCGAGCAATACAGGCAGCGTTTTGGCAAGGGAACCCAGGGCAATGGCTGGTACAGCTACAACCACAAAGGCGTTCACTTTGTGGGCCTAAACAACTGTGTGCAGGTCGATGCCATGGGCAACATGGGCGGCGATCAACTGGCGTGGCTCAAGTCTGACCTGGCTGGGCTCAGCCATTCCACACCGGTTGTAGTCTTCGCGCATATTCCGCTGTGGATGGTGTATGAAAAGTGGGGTTGGGGCACGAAAGATGGTGAGCAGGCGCTAGCCATGCTCAAACCCTTTGGCTCGGTCACCGTCCTGAATGGCCACATTCACCAGGTTGTCCAGAAGGTGGAAGGCAACGTTGCCTTTCACACCGCAATGGCGACTGCATTTCCGCAACCGGCCCCAGGAGCCGCGCCGAATCCTGGACCGATGATGGTTCCCGCAGGCAAACTCGAAAGCGTGCTGGGAGTAACAAAGGTTCAGGTCGTTCGCGGACACGCCCCTCTCGCAGTGGTTGATTCAGCCCTGGCGGAGAATGCTTGATGCGTTCGTGGGCTATACCGGCGATCACTGCGGCCATCATTACCGGTCTCGGTTTTATACATCCTTTTGGCAATCCGCGTGTCGAGCCTCAAAAGGGGCTCGACACGCTGTTGCTGGGCGCAAACATGCCCGCAAATGCACGCGCGGTGCTGGTAGCGAAGTGCGCGGATTGTCATTCGAATGAGACAAAGTGGCCCTTGTACGCGCAAATTGCCCCTGGATCCTGGCTCATTGAACGGGACATCGTCAAAGCACGCCAGGAAATGGACCTGTCGCGCTGGGATGAAATCTCCGTAGACAAGCAAGAGGCCTTGAAGGCAAAGATCATTCAGGAGACAAAAGCCGGGCACATGCCTCCTCTGCAATATTTGGCGCTGCACTGGACTGCAAGGCTCTCCACGGACGACGTCCAGGCTCTCTCGACTTTGAGCAGGAACGGGGCTCGAAGCGAGGAGTCTCTGACAGGCCTTGGAGATGCTAAGCGCGGCAAGGCCGTCTTCGAAAAGCGTTGCACCGGCTGCCACGCGCTCGAAGCAGATCGCGAGGGCCCCAGACTGGCTGGAGTCTATGGCCGCAAGGCAGGCAGCGTCGCTGGATTTACGTATTCGGCAGGATTGAAGAAGTCAGGTTTAACATGGAATGAGGCAAATCTGGAAAAGTGGCTCAGCGATCCGGATCATATTGTTCCAGACAACAATATGAGCTTCAGTGTTCCCAAAGCAGCGGAACGGCGCGATCTAATCGCGTTTCTAAAATCAAGATGATGCCGATGTTCATGCGAAAGGCCTGGTCGCAAAGCCACGCAGCGTCCGCCTTCGACGATCGTTCTCGTTAATGAATCAAAGATTGTTTTGAAGGCCAATCTTATTGCTACTTATCTTTTTGGGGCCTTGCTGTTCAGCGAGGCCCCGATTCTTAAGATTTGCAATTGGAGGCAATTGGTTACCGATGGGCTGCGTCCGCCTCTACAGCCATGCGCTGCAGCGTCGCAAGGAACTTCTTGCTTTGGCCAACGAACAGCCCATCAGCCGTAAAGCTGGCGATGGTTGCCACTGCGCCGCCAAACCGATCGGTGAGCGGACGAATGATGGAAACGTGAGGCAGATTTGGGCTGATGAATTCACATGGCACAGGGAAGATCAGGCTGGGTTGAACAAGGCTGGCTGGCTTAAGCGGTGGGTTGGCAAAGAAATCTGGGAACGTCAGACCGGAATCCGACACTGGCGCTACCGGCGCCTGGACGCCATTGCCTGCAAAGTCGACCCATTCAAGAAAATGCGCGATCTCATCTCCGCCGATGCCGAGCGTGATCTGCAGCACCTCCGGATGCTTCACCTTTTGGCTCATGACCGCGTAAAGACTCGATCCCCCTTGCTCGATGTATCCGAAGTGAAACGCCGCCGTATTCGCGATCACCTGAATGCGATTGGGGTTGTTGAAGTCTGCGTTGGTGATGGGGATGGCAGTCCGATCGCTGATCTTGACCGCCTGCGGAAACGTAGCGCCGAAGTCCGGATTCGTTGCGCTGCGATAACGAACAAACCAGCTGGTGTCGACATTGAGGTGCATGAGGTTCGTCAGACGTCCGATGTTCTCCGCTCCGGTTGCCTGGCTTCCCTGAAGTGTGCGGAACTCGTCGAAGTCGACCGGATCGGCGCCTTTCGATTCGAGGTAGGCATTGAGGAAGGTCGCGTGGCTCACTTCATCGATTGTGTTGCTGGTGATGTATTGGGGGCCATCGGAATCGAGGGCGGAGAGAGCAGTCTGATAGGCGTTCAACGTTGCCATTTCGCCGGGGTCAACTTCAACGGGTGGATTGTCGCCGATACCGCCCAGTTCCGCGTACTGTATCCAAAGATCCGATTCAATGATTTCTGCTGCGGCCAGAAACCGGAGAATGGCGACATCGCCTGCATCGAGGCCGCCGTCGTCTTTCCAGTCTTGCGCACGGGCAGAAGTTGCATTTGCTAACAAACCAGCGCCAATCGTAGCTGCGCCACCTGCCAGAAGACCGCTCTTCATAAACGAACGACGGTCGACTGAACGCCTTGTGTTGCTTATTGGATTTTCCATACTCGTTCTACCTGTCCTGACTCGTGTGACGGTAGGCCTCTCTTAATAAGCGACCCGAACATCAAAGTAGAACGCCAACCCAAGACTGCTTGTCAGAGAACTGTCATATGAATGTAGTTTTCTAATTGATCTTTTGAATGCGAGGTTACAATCAGTGGATTCCGAAGCATCCGCATACGACGACATGTCTATGAGCGGGCAGTAAGAAATATAGCGGTATGAACAGCAAACCCCTGCCGTGACTGAGCCTGCCTTATGATTTCAGCCAGGATGAAAATACCCTGAATCACTAATTTTTGGAGTGGTGGGCAGTGAGGGACTCGAACCCCCGACATCCTGCTTGTAAGGCAGGCGCTCTAACCAACTGAGCTAACCGCCCGCACCGGCGATTGCAGGGCTATGGCTAGCCCTCTCGCAATCATACCAGTCTTCCCCAGTTTGGCCCACTGCTCTCGCAGGCCGACGCTGTGGGCGAACGTTGATACACTCAATCGAGTGAAACGACTCATAGTCAACGCCGACGATTTCGGCCTGACCCACGGCGTCAACCAGGCGATCATCGAACTCCACGGCCGCGGATCGCTCACAAGCGCCTCCCTCATGGCGCATGCCTCCGATACCCAGCAGGCCATCCAACTCGCCTTGGCCCGGCCAACTCTCGGCGTCGGCTGCCATGTCGTTCTCGTGGACGGCGAACCGGTGCTCTCAGCCCGTCACGACATACCTCGGCTCGCAGATCCCGCCAGCGGTCGCTTTCGCCGCACGCCGGGAAACCTCCTGGCAGATCTATACCAGTCGCGCCTTCGCGCACCCTTCACAAGGCAACCCATTCTCGAAGAAATAGAGGCCGAAACCTCCGCCCAGATCGCTCTGCTCCAAAAGCGCGGTCTCCGTCTCACCCACGTGGACACGCACAAGCACACTCACATGTTTCCCGCGGTTCTGCGGCCCGTCCTGCGGGCCGCTCGCGCCGCCGGCATCTGTGTCGTGCGAAATCCCTTTGAGCCTACCTGGAGCCTCCGAACTACTCCCGGCGCCCCCTGGCTTCGCCGCACCCAGGTGCGCCTCTTGCGGGCGTTTGAGCCCTCTTTTCGGCGGATCGTCGCCGAAGAAGGCTTTACCACGACCGACGGAGCCATAGGCGTCCTCGCCACCGGCACGTTAAACGCAGCAACCATCAATTCTCTGCTCCGGGCGCTTCCTGAGGGCACTTGGGAGCTCGTCACCCATCCCGGATATAACGACGTCCAACTATCCCAGGCCGGCACACGCCTGTTAGCCTCGCGAGAGACAGAGCTCGTGGCGCTCAGCTCCATCCAACTCCCACCCGGAGTCGAACGCATCCACTTCGGCAACCTCGCATCTTAACTCCTGAAGGCCTATGCGCATTGGAATCACGTGTTATCCCACCTACGGCGGCAGTGGCGTGGTCGCAACCGAACTTGGCATCGAGCTGGCGGCCCTCGGTCACGAGGTCCACTTCATCAGCTATTCGCAGCCGTTCCGGCTAACAGGTCGCGAAACCGGCATCTTCTATCACGAAGTTCCCGTTTCCAACTACCCGCTCTTCGAATTCCCTCCCTATGACCTCGCCCTCGCCTCGCGTATGGCCGAGGTAGCCGAGTACTATCACCTTGATCTGCTCCACGTTCACTACGCCATCCCTCACTCGGTCAGCGCTCTGCTGGCCCGCCAGATGCTCGCTGAGCGTGGCAAGCACTTGCCCTTCGTAACCACTCTCCATGGCACCGATATAACTCTTGTCGGAATGGACCGCTCCTATCTCCCAATCACCCGGTACTCCATCCAGCAAAGCGACGGCGTAACCAGCATTTCCTCTTATTTGAAAGATGTGACCGAAGCTAACTTCGGCATAACTCGGCCCATCGAGGTTGTTCATAACTTCGTCAACTGCGACGTGTACAAGCCCTTCGCGGAAAGTGAGGCAGAAACTCGCGCCCAGGCGCGTGCAAAACTCGCCAACCCCGGAGAGTTCCTCCTGACGCATCTATCCAACTTCCGCCCGGTAAAGCGTATTGCAGATGTAATCCAGATCTTCGCCCGCATAGCGAAACAGCTTCCCGCCAGGCTCGCGCTCATCGGAGACGGCCCCGACCGCTCCACCGCCGAGTGGCTCGCCCACTCCCTCGGCATCCACGAACGCATTCACTTCCTCGGCAAGCAGGAACGCGTCAGCGAACTGCTCCCACTCGCCGACCTGATGCTCATGCCCAGCGAAATGGAGTCCTTTGGCCTCGCCGCTCTCGAAGGCATGGCCTGCGAGACTCCAGCCATAGCCACCCGCGTCGGCGGCGTCCCCGAGCTCATCACAGATGGCGTAGACGGCCTGCTCTTCCCCATCGGCGATGTGGACGCAATGGCCCAGGCCGCCATCGCCCTGCTAAGCGATCCGGAGCGGTTCGAAGCAATGCGCCAAGCCGCCCGCAAAACCGCCCAGGATCGCTTCTGCTCCACGCGAATCCTGCCCCGCTACATCCAGTTCTACGAGTCGCTGCTCACGCGCACCGGGGCCTGATCGCCCATCTCCGCCATCTCTGCCGGAATCTCGATCGAAACCAGCGTCCCGCGCCCCGGCCGCGAAACCACGGTAAACCGCGCGCGGTTGCCGTACAGCACCTCAAGCCGCTCCTGCACGTTCTTCATTCCGATCCCCGCCCCATCCCGCCGCAGGCCCGACGGTGGCTTCATGACGATGCCCACTCCATCGTCCTCCACTTCCACCACCAGGCTTTCCCCCTGCAGCCGGCTTCGCAAAGTGATCGTCCCGCCCTGGATGCGCGGCTCCAGTCCATGCTTGATGCTGTTCTCAATCAGCGGCTGCAACAGGATGCTCGGAACCAGCATATCCAGCGTCTTCTCTTCCAGTTCCTTCACCACTCGCAGCTTTTCAGTGCCAAATCGCACTACCTCAATGTCCAGATAATCGTCCGTAAAGCTTAACTCCTCGCGCAGCAGCACATACGTCCCATGATCCTTGAGCAGCGCCCGCAGCAGGTTCGCCAGCTTCACGATCATCTCTCGCGCCAGATCGGGCCGAAAACGCACCAGCGAAGCAATCGAATTCAGCGTATTGAACAAAAAATGCGGATTGATCTGCCGTTGCAGCGCATCCAAACGCGCCTCAAGCACCAGCCGCTTCTGCTCCTCCAGCTTGAGCTCGATGCTCAGCGCATTCCACATCTTCAGGCAGATGCCCACCACCATCGGCGCGCACAGCCACACTAGTACCCGCAGCCACCATGCATCGGTATAGAGCGCGAACAGCCGATGCGGATAGCGCCCAGCCAGCCAGTCCCGCACCACCTCCATGCCCGTAATCAACATCAACAGGGCAATCTGGCGGTCAAATTTCGGTTGCCGCAGATTCCGTCGCACCCATCGGTAGATACTCAAATCCACAAACGGCGTAAACGACCAGATCTCTTCCTTTTCCACCCATGCGCCAAAGATTCCAGAGATCAATCCCACCGCCACCAGGAATGGCGCAGCCAGATATTCATGGTGAATCACCGCTGGCGCCGCCATCACCAGCGCGCTCAGCATCGCCCAACCCGGCCCCAGCATCAACCCCAGCAGCGTCACCGTCTCAAACGAAATATCTGCCGCGTAAAAGTTAGGAACCAAGAGCCGAACCCAGACACCCAAAGTCAGCGGCACCAGAAAAAACGCCAGCAAGCCCATTGTCTGCCGAGCGTTGCGGCGCTCGGCAAACAGCAGCCGCTGAAACACCCGTGACCGCGCCAACGCACTCGAAACTGAGGCCGCAACCCCCAGCTTCACCAGCAGTGTAATCAGAATGAGCTTGTGATCTACCACGCATTCAATGTATCGCGCAGGCCGCTCAATCATCTAATCAAGCGGAGAGCAACTCGTGGTGGGTTGTCTCACCAAACGTCCAACTCCGCCGAAGCCGTAAAATAGCCTATGCCCTTTGAACGAGTCGTAAAAGTAGCCGACGCAGATTTCCCCACACGCTGGGGTCACTTCAGAATCCTCGGCTTTGAAGGCCATCTGCCTGCCCCGCGCCCCTGCTGCGAAGAATCAGCCCAGCACGGCAAACGAATCGAAGGCCTGGTAGCCCTTGTCATGGGCGATATCCACTCCGCCCCGCCTCTGGTCCGCATTCACTCCCAATGCCTCACGGGCGACGTCTTCGGCTCCCTGCGATGCGACTGTCGCCTGCAACTCGAACTGGCGCTTAGCAAGATTGCCCAGGAAGGCGCAGGCATCCTCCTGTACGAGCAACAGGAAGGCCGCGGCATAGGCCTGATGGCCAAGCTACGCGCCTACGAGCTCCAGGACCACGGCCGCGACACCGTAGAAGCAAACGAAGAGCTTGGCTACGCCGCCGACTGCCGCGAATTCGAGCTCCCCGCCGAAGTCCTCAAGCTGCTCGGCGTCTCAGCCGTCCGCCTAATCACCAACAACCCAGAAAAAGTAGCCGCCCTCGAAACCGGCGGCATAACAGTAGCAGAGCGCATCTCCGCCGAAGTAGTTCCCCAGGAATCCTTCGAAAAATACCTGAAAACCAAACAAGAGAAAATGGGCCACATCGTCGAGTCGCTCACGGTCGAGAACTAGCCCGGCAACCTGCCGGGCGTCTTCGTGGGAATCACTGGCTACGCACTCTTCCCGCCCCTGGCGCCCTCAAACAACTCCGCAAACTCCCGATACCGCTTCGCCATCTCAGCAATAGCCTCATCCCGCGTGCTCTTCCCAGCCCGCCAATTCACCAGCGGATCCCAGAAGACCGTGCGCCCCACAGCAAATCCAATAAACCCCTTTACCGCCGCCGCGGTAGACAGCCACTCCCGCACCTTCGCATCATCCTCGCCCCGGCCTAGAATGATGCAGCTGACGTTATCCCGCCCACCCTGGCGCGCCGTCTTCACAATCGTCTCGCAGTCCTCTTTGCGATCGAGACCCTCAATCTTCCAGACATCCGCCTCAACCCCAGCCTCCTGCAACTCCTCAATTGCCCGCGCCATCAGCCCAGGACGCAATTCCAGGTCGTACCGCTTCTTATCCCCATCCACCTTTTCAAGCTGCTGCCTCTCCGCCGGCACCAGCAGCTCGAACATAAACAAGCTGCCGCCCGCTTGCTGCAAATAATCCGACAGCCGTTTCAGCCGAACAGCCTGCTCTCGATTCAGTTCCCGATACCCCTCAGGGTTATACCGCACCAGGACCTTGCTGAACGTCGGATGAAACTCCTCTATATGCTTCGCAAAATCCTCGCCATACTCAAAATCGAACTCATCCTGGCCACTCTTCTCCGCCGCCATGGCAAAGTGATAGCCCTGCTCCGCGGCATCGCGCAAAATCGCGGCGCCAAACTGCTCATCCACCAGAATGGCGGCCTTGTCCTTGTCCACGCCATCCGCGATTGCCTTCTGAAAGCCTTCATAGATCAAGTGCTTTGAAGCAGCAATCTCCGCCGTCTGCTCCGGCGTAAGCTCGCCTTTCCAGCCAAACATTTTCGTCTGAAATGAACCGCGATGGTCAAAAGGAAGAACGTAAAGTGGCTTGCTGAATCCACGAGGCTTCATAAGCATCTCCTTGAGCAAATATATCTTCTCAAGTTGGATGCCGGTCCCAACAAATAAAGCGTCTTCCAACTCAATTTTCGGAAACGGTTTATGAATCCGTTGTAAATATTTCTATGAATCACCTGCAGAAGTGTTACCGCAGTGCCACCAGCACCTTAGCCGTAGTCACCACCTGTCCGACATGCCGCTGCGTATGATCCGCCACATGAATCAGCGCTCCGCCAATGCTTGTCGGCAACTGCTTCCGCCCCACCCCGCGAAACGTCTCGAAATCCGCCGTAGCCAGCACCCCTACCCGCTCAGCGGCATTCGAAAACGAAACCTCAACCTCCGCCAGCAGCGCCGCCAAAGTCTCATCTCCAACCTGTTCAGATTTGAGCAGCGCCAACTGCTCCGCCGTAAGCTGATTTCCCTCAGCATAGTTCAGCAGCCGATCCACACTGCGCGCAATGTGCCGCAAATGAAACGCCACCGAAGGCAAGCCCAGAGGATGCGAATGAACCTCAGCATCCGAAAGCCCAGCAGTCCATTTAGCCACATCATCCAATGCCAGATCCAAAGCATGAAGCACAGCCCGACCCACCGCCGGAACCTCACCATGCGTCCCACTCATCCACGGCTCAACAGAAACACTCGGCGCAGGAGCGTTACTCATTCCGATCCTCTCAAATGCTCACACTCACACTTCACACTCACACTAACTAGAAGCCTTAACCCGCACCACAGTAATCTTGCTGAACCCCTCATCAAACGCCGGCGGCTTCAGCCGTTCCGCCATCTTCTGCATCACGTCCTCGCTCACCGGCCGATCCCGCTTGCTGTTCCGCTCCAGACAAACCTCCAGCGGAACATCAAAGAACACCGCCTGCACCTCATACCCAGAGCTGGC
>Ga0302324_100012489_pt1 | contig 17316 bp, 12 predicted proteins | sample Palsa_T0_1_FD_201949 | JGI IMG/M metagenome (GOLD analysis project Ga0302324, IMG submission 201949) | Peat permafrost microbial communities from Stordalen Mire near Abisko, Sweden - Palsa_T0_1 | ecosystem: Environmental > Terrestrial > Soil > Palsa > Peat permafrost | place: Sweden: Abisko...
TCAGGCGGCTCTCGACCAGGCCCAAGGACAGCTGGCACAAGCCAAAGCGCAGCTTGCTACCGCCGAAGCGATTCAGCGCAGAACCCAGCTTGACGTAGAGAAGTATGCCCCGCTGGCCAAAGTGCAGGCAGCGAGCCAGCAGGATCTCGACAATTCGGTGCAGAACAATTTGGCCGCCAAGGCCTCGGTGGAGACAGCCCAGGCTCTAATCAAAACCGACGAGGCGGCCGTCGAAACGGCAAAGATCAACCTGGACTTCACCCGCCTCGTAGCGCCGATCGACGGTATCGCCGGGCAGGCTCAGCTTCAGGTAGGTGCACTGGTCAATCTCGGCAGCGGGGCCGTGACCTCCGTATCCACCGTCGATCCGATCAAAGTTTATTTTACCGTCGGCGAGCCGCAGTACCTTGGCTGGAGAAAGCGCTTCCCGACAGAGACTACTCGAGAAGCAGCCGACAAGAATCTGCGCCTCGAACTGATTTTGGCCGACGGCTCAACCTACGCGCAGACCGGAACATTCTACTTTGCTGACCGCCAGGTCAGCGAGAGCACCGGGGCAATTCGGCTGGCTGGGCTGTTTCCTAATCCTGGGAATATTCTGCGTCCAGGCGGCTACGCCAAAGTTCGCGCGGTCATCCGGGTCCAGAAGGACGCGTTGCTGGTACCGCAGCGTGCCGTCACGGAGTTGCAAGGCGGCTATCAGGTCGCGGCGGTCGATGGCGATAACAAAGTGAGCATCCGTACGGTTAGCGTTGGCGACCTCGTCGGCAATCAGTGGGTTATCGCAGACGGACTCAAGCCGGGCGAACGGGTGGTCGCCGAGGGCGTACAGAAGGTGCGTCCAGGCATGCAAGTGAACCCCAAGCCATTCGCCGCAGAGACACGAACCAAGAGCAGGTAATCCCATGTCAAAGTTTTTTATCAACCGTCCCATCGTCGCCATGGTGATCTCCATCGTGCTCGTGCTGGTTGGAGGCCTCACCATTTTGAGTTTGCCGGTCGCCCAGTTTCCGAACATCGCTCCGCCAGAGGTTCAAATCCTGGCCACCTACGTCGGGGCGGACGCGCAAACCCTCGAGCAATCGGTTGCCACTCCCATCGAACAGCAGATGAGCGGCGTGGACAACATGAACTACATGTATTCGCTCAACGCCACCGGCAACAACACCACCAGCCTGATTGTGGATTTCGACGCAAAAACCGATCCCAACACCGATTACATTCTCGCGCAAAGCCGTGAAACGCTGGCTGCTTCCCAGCTTCCGATCGACGTCACCAATTATGGTGTTAACGTCCGAAAGTCGGTCACTGCTCCCCTCACGTTAATCGCGGTGTACTCGCCGCATGGAACCTACGATGCCACCTTTCTGGCCAACTACTCATACATCAACCTGGTTGATCCCATTCTGCGCTCGCCAGGCATCGGCAACGTTCAGGTGTTTGGCGCCGGCCAATATGCGATGCGATTGTGGGTAAAGCCTGACACGTTGGCCAAACTCGGTGTCACCGTCCCTGAAATCGTCAGCGCCATCCAGGCGCAAAACACCGTGAACCCAGCCGGGAAGGCGGGCGGCGAGCCTGCTCCCAAGGGCCAGGAATTTACTTACACGGTGCTTGCGCAGGGTCGGCTTATCTCGCCGGAAGAATTCGGAAAGATCGTAGTCCGCGAAACTCCCGACGGCGGAACGGTTCGAGTCCGCGATGTCGCCCGCATCGAGCTGGGGACGCAGGACTACAGCGTCGCCGGGCGCTTTAATGGAAAGCCGAGCGCCATCATTGCCACTTACCAACTGCCGGGCTCGAACGCGGTCGATGCAGCCGCCGCCGTCAACAAGTTGATGGCGAAGATGAAGGAGCGCTTCCCGGAAGACCTGGATTACGTCACCGCGCTCGATACGACGCTCTCGGTCACGGAAGGCATGAAGGAAATCGTCGTAACGCTTTTGATCGCGCTCGGGCTCGTGATTCTTGTCGTGTTCATCTTCTTGCAGAGTTGGCGCGCCACGCTAATTCCGCTGCTTGCCGTACCGGTCTCGCTGGTGGGCACGTTTGTATTCTTCCCCCTGTTCGGTTTTTCCATCAACACGCTTTCTCTCTTTGGGCTGGTGCTGGCGATCGGTCTGGTGGTAGACGACGCCATCGTCGTGGTCGAAGGTGTCGAGCGCCATATTGAAGAGGGCATGACGCCAAAGGACGCGGCGCTGAAAACGATGGAGGAACTTTCCGGCCCCGTGGTTGGCATCGCTCTGGTTCTCTCCGCCGTATTCGTGCCCACCGCCTTCGTTCCCGGAATCACCGGCAAGCTCTACCAGCAATTCGCGGTCGCCATCGCGATTTCCGTTGTCCTTTCCGCGTTCAACGCGCTCACCCTCAGCCCCGCGCTTGCGGCCCTGTTGCTCAAACCACGGACCGAGAGCCATGGACTCCTGAGGCGATTCTTTGATTGGTTTAACCGCGTCTTTGAGCGAGCCACGGATGGCTATGTGCGGTGGAGCGCAGTGTTGCTCCAAAAGACCGTCGTCGTGGTCGTGATGCTGGCGGTCTTCGCCGTGGCAGGTTTCTTTTTTGCCGGCCGAATCCCGTCGAGCTTCCTTCCTGACGAGGATCAGGGCTACGCGTACGTCAATGTGCAGTTGCCGAATGGGGCATCGCTCGAACGCACGACGGCGGTTACGGCAGACGTGGAAAAAATCCTGATGAATATGCCGGGCGTGGATCACGTTACCTGCTTCGTCGGCTTCAGTTTGCTGAGTTTTGTTCGCACCAGTTACAACTCGACTTTTTTTGTGACCTTGAAGCCTTGGGACGAGCGCAAGACGAGGGCCGAGCAATTTCAATCGCTCAAGGCAAATCTGAACCAGAAGTTGAGCAAGGTGCCCGAGGCGGTCGCTTTCGGTTTTTCCCCGCCCGCCATTCCCGGTGTCGGCACCGCCGGCGGTTTTACATTCATGCTCGAAGACCGCTCGGGCAGCGATATTCAGTTCCTCGCCAAAAACCTGGGCTCTTTTCTTGAGGCCGCCCGAAAACGGCCGGAAATCGGCACCCTCAGCACCACTTTCCTGGCGAGCGTCCCGCAACAATTCGTCGAAGTCGACCGCGACAAAGTTCTGAAACAAGGTGTGGCACTGAACGATGTGTACCGTACGATCCAAGCCTTCATGGGCGGCTACTTCATCAACTATTTCAATCGCTTTGGCCGCCAGTGGCAGGTCTACATCGAGGCCGAAGGCGAAGACCGCGCCAAATCGGAAAACGTTGGGCAGTTCTATGTCCGGAATAACAAAGGAGAGAACGTCCCGTTATCCACACTCACCAGCATCAGGCCGCTCCTCGGCCCAGAGTTTACTTTGCGCTTCAACGAGTATCGTTCCGCGCAGATCAATGGGAGCGCTGCCCCGGGCTTTAGCGCGGACCAGGCCACAGCTGCCCTCGAAGACGTCTTCAAGCAGACGATGCCGAGCGAGATGGGCTTCGACTATTCAGGCATGTCGTTTCAAGAACAAAAAGCGCGGGAAGGTGTGCCTCCGGCGGTGATCTTCGGACTCTCGCTGCTCTTTGTCTTCCTCATTCTGGCAGCATTATATGAAAGCTGGTCTCTGCCCTTCAGCGTGCTGCTGAGCACCCCGGTGGCGATCTTCGGGGCCTTTGGAATCCTCTGGCTGCGCCGCGTGCTGCTCGGTCTTTTCCTGCCGCCCTACCTCGTCCAGATCGAAAGTGACGTCTACTCGCAAATCGGACTGGTCATGCTCATCGGCTTGGCCGCAAAGAACGCGATTCTGATCGTCGAGTTCGCCAAGGACGAATTCGAGAAAGGAAAGCCTTTGGCCGATGCAGCGCTCGAAGGCGCCAAGCTGCGTCTGCGGCCGATCTTGATGACGTCTTTCGCCTTCATTCTCGGTTGCGTGCCCCTGTGGACGGCGACTGGCGCCGGGGCGGTCGCCCGCCAGATCATGGGCACTACGGTGATCGGCGGGATGATGGCCGCCAGCCTGATCGGAATCTTCTTCGTGCCTGCGATCTTCTACCTGGTGGAGAAATGGTCAGGGGCCGGCGCGGAACCTGTCCGCGGCGCATTGCCAGGAACCCCTGAACCGGCGGCGGGTGACTGAAATTCGGGGTGACTTAGATTATGGCCAACAGAGACGAGCGGCGGAGATATTCATGAAAAAGATGGCGTCAGTGTCATCGCGGTCTGCATTGGCTGCATTATCGACGTCCGCGATTCGCGCCGCGATCCTGGGCTCGATCCTAATCTTAATGACAGGGTGCATGGTCGGCCCCAATTATCATCGGCCCGTCGTTCGGACTCCAACCGTGTACCGTGATCTGAGCGGAAATCCACAGGCCCAAGCCCAGGCGGCATCCTTTGCAGATCTTCCGTGGTGGCAAGTCTTCCGGGACCCACAGCTGCAAGAGCTCATCCGCACAGCCTTGAAAGAGAATTACGATCTCCAACTGGCGACGGAGCGCATCGCTGCTGCGCGCGCACAAGTCACGATCACTCGTTCCAATCTATTCCCGCAAGTGCAAGGGAACGCCGCTTTCGCCGGCGGAAAAGATCCAACCACCCAGGCTAAGTACAACATTCTGGCGCTCACCGCCGACGCCGCATTCCAGTTGGACCTGTTCGGTCGCCTGCGCCGCGCGACTGAGGCCGCGCGCGCCGAGCTCCTGGCTACCGAGGATGCGCGGGATACAGTCATACTCACCCTGGTCAGCGATGTGGCGAGCGACTACTTCACGCTGTTGCAGCTGGATCTCGAACTCCAAATCACGCACGACACGGTGAAGACACAGGAAGACTCTGTCAAGCTAACGCAATTGCGGCTCGATCACGGAGTAGCCACGAAGCTGGATGTGCTTCAAGCCCAGCAGGTGCTGGATATCGCGAATGCGCAGATCCCGGACCTGGAGCGACAGATCGGCCAGGAGGAAGATGCCATCAGTATTCTCCTCGGCCATGATCCGGAGGGCGTGCGACGCGGGCGTCCGCTGGTCGAGCAGTCGCTTCCACCGGAAGTGCCGCCGGGCATGCCGTCGACGTTACTCGAACGCCGGCCGGACATTCGCCAGGCCGAGCAAAATCTGGTTGCTGCGAACGCTGAGATCGGCGTTGCCAAAGCTGCGTTCTTTCCGCAGATTTCGCTTACGGGCTCCGGTGGCGGCGCCTTTGGAAGAAGCACGCTCTTGAGCGGCCTGATGAGTTCGCAGACCGGAATCTGGTCCTATGGCGCCCAGGTGTCGCAGCCCATTTTCACGGGTGGCGCCTTGAGCGGGAATCTGAGACTGTCTAAGTCGCAATATCGTCAGGAATTGATCGCTTATCAACAGACTATCCAGTTGGCGTTTCGCGATGTCTCCGACGCTCTGATCGGTTATCAGAAACTTCATGAAGTCCGCGTTGCGCAAGAGACAACGGTTAAGGACTTGCAGGATTCAGTCGATACCTCCCTCGTACGCTATCGCGGAGGCATCACCACCTACCTCGAAGTCCTTGATGGGCAACGATCGCTGTTTACCGCCGAACTCGTTCTAGCTCAGGCGCGAGGCAACGAGTATCAAAGCCTGGTACAACTTTACAAGGCACTGGGCGGAGGCTGGCAGGTCCCGAATAGTCTTCCACTGCAGGCACAAAACATTATGCCCTGAAAAAGTGATACTGTCCCAGATCCAGCAAATTCGCAAGAGAGGTCGGTGTGTTGATTCAAGCTGCCAAGAGTATCCTCCTGGTCGTGAGCGCACTGTTTCCCATCGTGGATCCGATCGGAGGAAGTCCGATCTTTCTCTCGCTCACGAGAGATTACACAACGCAAACGCGGAAGCTGCTGTCCCGCCGCATCGCGGTCAATAGTTTCATCTTGATGCTCGGGTCCTTCGCCATCGGCTCGCACGTGCTCTCATTCTTTGGCATTTCCCTCCCGGTGGTGCAGGTGGGTGGAGGGCTGATCGTGATGTCGACGGGTTGGGCGATGCTGAATCAAAAAGACGGAAGTGATCACGGTACAGTCGGGCGGACCGTCAACTGTACTGACGTTTTCAAGGATGCGTTCTACCCATTAACGCTGCCCCTGACGGTCGGCCCCGGCTCAATCTCGGTTGCTATCACCCTGGGTGCAAATGCACCTCATTATCTGCGAGCGAACCTGCTGGCGATTCTTGCAGCCGCAATCGGTTCTGCGTTTGTGGCAGCAACGATCTATCTCTGCTACGCCTTCGCAGATCGCCTGGCAGTCGCCATGGGCCCGGCCGGAATGAACGTAATTGTAAGACTCTCCTCGTTCCTGCTGGTCTGCATCGGCGTGCAGATCATGTGGAACGGCACGCGCACGTTGCTCAGTTCCTTGCCGCAGTTTGCCGGTTCGGTGTTACCGCGTTGAGCGAAGGCACTAACCTTGAGACTGGGGGCGCTTAACACCATTGTGGTATCCAGGTATGAGCCGTTAGGAGTAGCAAAAAAACCCTCGATACCGTGATGTATTCCATTCTGGTAGCTTGCATGATGGAGAAACGAGGATGAAACCCGACTCCACGACACTTCGGTTGTCGGTGGGACCAGCTTTTTCCAGCCTGGAGCCATTCTTCCTCGTGATAGCGAGGAATCCACAATGAGCGTTGCCCAGTTTGGACTGACACCGCAGACAACTTTCCTAAGCAGCCTGCCTAAGATGGGGTTCGAACCGCATCACGTGGGCTCCGAGGCCCTCGCAAAACGCTACGAAGCGCTATCGCGCCTCTCCCTGTCCGTTGCATCTTTGACGCCCGATCAACTCTCCCAGAGTCTGGCTGCGATACTGCACCCGTTGCTCGACTTCGACTTCCTGGATCTCATCGTCTTCAAAGAAGCAATCAGCGAGGCGTTCTGGCGTTCCACCGGGATGGGAAAATTTCCTGCGTTCGGCGCCGCGATGAATGACACGACGCATTGGCCGGTCTATCAACAAAAGTCGCATTGCCCTGCAGATTGGAAACGGGAGCAAGGGTTTCCGGCCCGCGGACAGGAACTGAAGAAACTGCCGGGTACTGAGGGCGATCAGTGGGCGGCGGGCTTTAAGAACATTTGCAGTCTCCCGCTCGTCAGCCGGGACTACGTTTTCGGCATTCTGGCGCTCGGCAAGCGCGAGGAGTCCTCCTACACCCAGGAGGAAATGGATTTTCTGAGACGGGTGTCAAGCCTGACAGTGTTGGCAATCGAGAACACACTGATCAACGGGGAACTCCGAAAACTGAAGGAAAATTCTGGCGGGGAGAAAGTGCGCATCGAGGATGAAGTCCGCAGCCATCCGAGCTTCGAGGAGATCGTGGGAACAAGCGCGGCCCTGCAGCGCGTGCTACGAGAGGTCGAGGTTGTGGCGCCGACCGATTCGGGGGTCTTGATCCAGGGCGAGACAGGCACGGGAAAAGAACTCATTGCCCGTGCCATTCACAATATGAGCGCCCGGCGCGATCGACCGTTCATCAAGCTAAGCTGTGCTGCCATTCCTTCCGGCCTGCTCGAGAGTGAGCTTTTTGGGCACGAGAAGGGAGCCTTCACCGGCGCCATCATGCGAAAGGCCGGACGATTCGAGGTAGCGGACACGGGCACTCTTTTTCTGGACGAAGTGGGCGACATTCCACTCGAGTTGCAATCCAAATTGCTGCGGGTTTTGCAGGAAAAGGAATTTGAAAGGTTGGGTAGCACACGTACTCAAAAGGTCGATGTTCGCGTCATCGCCGCCACTCACCGAGACCTCAAACAGAGGGTCCAGGACGGCGAGTTCAGGAGCGATTTGTTTTACCGGCTGCACGTCTTCCCTCTGCTCGTCCCTCCGTTACGTGACCGTTCGGAAGACATACCGGCGCTCGTGCGCCATTACGTGAAAAAGTACGCTACGCGAATGAACCGGCGCATTGAAACCATTCCTTCTCGAGCCATGGAAGTCTTTGCCGGCTATCCCTGGCCAGGCAATGTGCGTGAGTTGCAAAACTTTATAGAGCGGGCGGTGATTCTGTCGCCCGGGAGTGCCCTGCAGCCTCCGCTTGCAGAACTGCAAGAAGCCGGCGTTTCGAGTCCAAGCCCGAAGTTGAATACTCTCGAAGAGGTGGAACGCGAACACGTCCTCCGCGCTATCCGGGAATCCAACTGGGTGATTGGAGGGCCGAACGGAGCAGCGGCGCGGCTCGGGATGAAACGTACGACTTTGACGTATAGGATTCGGAAGTTGAAGATCCCGTGTCGTCCGCAGTAGAAGGAACTTCCCGAACCGAATTCACAGTGAGCGGCATCCGTAGGGTTCATGAGACCACCTTGCGACGAAGGAGTGATCCGGTCTGCGGCTGCCGGAGCTTCGTCTGGGGCGGAAGCGAGGATGTGGATCCTCGCCGTGACGATACTCGCTTCCAGCATCGCGTTCATTGACAGCACGGTCGTCAACGTCGCCCTGCCTTCGCTCCAGGCCAGCTTTCACGCAACCGTAGTGGATGTGCAATGGATGGTCGAGTCGTACGGCCTGTTCCTTGGAGCGTTGATTCTCGTCGGCGGCTCGCTCGGCGACTTGTTGGGCCGCCGCTTGATGTTCGTGCTTGGTGTGGCGGTTTTTGCCGCTGCTTCCGCGGGCTGCGGAACGGCCTCAAACGTACATCGGCTGATCATCGCGAGGGGCATTCAAGGTGTGGGGGGCGCGCTCCTGGTGCCCGGCAGCTTGGCGATCATCAGTTCCTCCTTCGATGAGAAAACGCGAGGTCGGGCGATTGGCACGTGGTCGGGGTTCACGGCGATCACCACTGCGTTAGGACCCGTTCTTGGCGGTTGGCTGGTAGAGCATGCTTCCTGGCGCTGGGTATTTTTCATTAACCTTCCCCTTGCAGCCGCGGTCATAGCCATTTCCCTCTGGCACGTTCCCGAAAGCCGAAGCGCCACGGGAGGGAATGTCGATTGGCTCGGAGCGCTGGCCGTCACGCTCGGACTAGGGGGCTTGGTTTACGGATTTATCGAGTCCGTGAACCTCGGCTGGGACCATCCTCTGGTGCTCGGCAGTTTGGTCGAGGGTTGCGGTTGTCTGATTCTGTTCCTCTTCATCGAAGCCAGGGTCACATCGCCCATGGTTCCGCTGCGGCTATTTTCGTCTTCCACCTTTAGCGGTAGCAACCTGCTCACGTTGTTTCTCTACGCCGCCATCGGAATTTTCTTCTTCTTGTTCCCCTTGAATCTGATTCAAATACAAGGATATTCCGCAACCGCTGCGGGTGCCGCTGTGCTGCCGCTAATTCTCCTCATCTTCCTTCTTTCGCGCTGGTCGGGAGGACTGGTGATGCTTTACGGACCAAGACTTCCGCTCATCATCGGGCCGCTCGTTGCCGCACTTGGATTTGTTCTTTTCGCTGTACCATCGGTAGGCGGCAGCTACTGGAAGACGTTCTTCCCGGCGGTAATCGGGCTTGGTTTGGGCATGGCGATCACCGTGGCTCCCCTCACTACTGTGGTCATGAATTCGGTGGGCCAGGACTATGTGGGGGCGGCGTCTGGAATCAACAATGCAGTTGCCCGCGTGGCGGGTGTTCTTGCGATTGCAGTGCTTGGAATTGTCATGGTGAACGCGTTCAGTCGTCGCCTGAACGACGATTTGACGAGGATTTCCACCCCACCCAACGTGCTTCCCGCCGACGTTCTTCGAGAGATTAAAGCAAACGAGATTCGACTCGCCGACCTGCCCTTGCCAACCAGTCTCGACGACACGACGAAACTGGTAATCAGAGATTCGGTTGGAAAGGCGTTTGTGTTTGGATTCCGAATCGTCATGTTGATTTGCGCGAGCCTGGCTGTGACCAGTGCTATGCTTGCGAGCGTCATGATTCCTGAGGCACGATAAATCTCCAACACTCGGTATACTAGTTCCCAAAAGTGGAGATGCGAAGCGCCTTCCGACGCCTTGGGCCGCTTGCGACAAAGGCGATAGGATGCCTTCTAATCCAAAGCTCACCCAGAGCGACCGTGGGCAGTGACCCTGGGGACGATCGCACTAACCGCGAAAATGCTGATTCTGGCGGATTCGGCGCTCGATCGCTGGATCGGGCACGTGAGGAAATGTGAATTCCGCAGGACAACCAGACCGCAATGGTGGCCGAGCCGCAAGTGTTCGTATCCCTTTGCGGGGCCTATGGGTCTTGATCACGATCGCACTAGAGCTGGCTGCTTCCGCTGCGGCGCTCGACCCCCAGTGGGCGATCAGCCAGTACGGGCACACCGCCTGGAGAGTTCAGGACGGAGTCTTTAACGGCACTCCCAATGTGATCGCGCAAACCAGCGACGGGTATTTATGGATTGGCACAGAAAGTGAATTAGTACGATTCGATGGCGTTCGATTCGTTCCGTGGACTCCGCCGGGAGGCAAGTCTTTACCCAGCTCCAGCATCTACTCGCTTCTCGGCGCCGATGACGGAAGCCTGTGGATTGGAAGCGGGAACACTCTGAGCCGCTGGAAGTCCGACGATCTATTCAACTACACCGACACGAACGCGCGGATCAACGCGATTCTGGAGGATCAGCAAGGGGCTATCTGGGCCACTCGGTCGCGGATCTCCGATGGGAGAGGTCCTCTTTGCCGGGTTGAGGACGCGAAGTTCCGGTGCTATGGCGATGCCGACGGAATTCCGCTTCTGTATGGCGGTTCCTTAGCTCAGGACAAGTTGGGAAATCTATGGATCGACACCAACGGTGAGCTGTGTCGCTGGAAACCCGGTTCTCCCTGCATTCCTTATTTCGTGAATCAAGCCGAGCTCTCTGGGGGCGGCATCGGACTATGGAAACTCGCGTCTGGCCAGGACGGGTCTATCTGGGCCAGCATTAATTTGCCTGGCGTTGGGCCAAGTCTGCAGCACTTTGGCGAGGGAGTCTGGGAGCCCTATATTTTGCCGCCGTCGCTCGGACTGGATCCCGGGATTACGGCAGTCTTCGTCGACCGCGAGAACGTGGTGTGGCTGGGGACTGCTTCTCGAGGGATTTATCGCATTTTCGACGGCCATACAGACCATTTTGGCAGCGGCGATGGTCTATCGAGTGACTCGGTGCAAAGCTTCTACCAGGATCGCGAGGGCAACCTATGGGTGGCCACGTCCGAGGGTATCGACCGCTTTCATGATCTTCCAATCGTGAGCTTTACTATCCGCCAAGGGTTAACTACCGACGATGCCAGCTCGATCCTCACCTCGCAGGATGGAACCCTGTGGATTGGAAACCTTGGCAGTCTCGATTCCTTGAAGGGGGACAAAGCAACCACAGTTCGATCGGCGAAGCGATTGCCTGGACAACACGTGACTTCGCTGCTCGAAGACCATACGGGACGCTTCTGGGTTGGCGTGGCCGGCGGGTTGACCGTTTATGAGGGAGGGAGGTTTCATCCCATTAACCGGGCGGATGGTAGTGCACTCGGAGGGATTGTAGCGATCACCGAGGATACCGACCACACGATCTGGGCCGAGGCTCTCGGCACGCCAACCCGGCTGGTTCGCATTCAGGACGGGAAAGTGCGGGAGGAAATTGCACCGCCACGCATTCCACGAGCTCGGTCACTTGCAGCCGACCCTAAGGGCGGCATTTGGTTGGGTCTCTTTAAAGGGGATCTGGCTCGATATCGGAGTGGACAGCTGGAGACTATGTACGAGAAACGGAGTTCGGACAATCAGCCAATCCAGAATCTTTTGGTTGATGCCGATGGCTCAATCTGGGCAGCGACTCCGAAGGGTCTTTTGCGGTGGAAGGATGGCAAAGCGCAAACCCTCAGTACCCCTAACGGGTTGCCGTGCGATTCCGTCATCTCTGTGCTGAAGGATCTGAACGGCTCGATCTGGCTTTACACCGCCTGCGGAGCGGTCGCGATCACTGCTTCGGAACTGGAAGTGTGGTGGCAACAACCGGGCGCTCGAGTGAGGCTGAGAGTCTTTGACGCCGTCGATGGCGCACAGCCGGCAAGTTCCAACTTCCGACCGTCCGCTACGAGATCGAGCGACGGGCGGCTATGGTTTGTGAATGGCTCGATTGTCCAAATGGTGGACCCTGGCCATCTGTACGAGAACGGCACACCACCGCCAGTTCATATTGAGAAGATCATTGCCGATCGCAAGAGCTACACGCCTGGAGAAAATCTCGGCCTGCCTTCGCTTACGCGTGATCTTGAAATTGACTACACGGCGCTCAGTTTCGTGGCGCCGCAGAAGGTCCGCTTCCGCTACAAACTGGAAGGCCGGGATGCCGACTGGCAAGACCCTCAGACAAGGCGTCAAGCCTTCTATAGTGACCTTCGTCCCGGCCACTACCGCTTTCACGTGATCGCCTGCAACAACGACGGCGTCTGGAACGAAGCCGGGGCGTCGTTGAACTTCACGCTGCTACCGGCTTTCTACCAGACCAAATGGTTTTTTCTCTTGTGGGTCGCGGCATTCGGCGGCATTGCCTGGGCATCCTATCGATGGCACATTCGTCAAGTGGCCGCGCGCCTGGACTCGCAATTTGAGGAAAGGCTCGCGGAACGAACGCGCATCGCACAGGATTTGCACGACACGTTGTTGCAGGGATTTCTCAGTGCGTCGATGCAGCTGCATGTCGCAAACGATCAATTGCCCGGCGACTGGCCGGCGAAGCCCATAGTAAGCCGCGTTCTTCAACTGATGGAACAGGTGATCGACGATGGCCGGAACGCAGTTCGAGGCCTGCGTTCTTCGGCTGCGGAACCGACCGATCTTGAGCAGGCATTTTCCAGAATTCTTCCCGAACTTGGGGTTCAGCGAGCGACCGATTTCAAGGTCATCGTCGAAGGCTCGGCCCGGCCATTGCATCCGGTCATTCGCGACGAAGTCTATAGGGTGGGCCGCGAAGCGTTGGTCAATGCGTTCCGCCATTCCCAGGCGAATGCCATCGAACTCGAACTGGAATATTCGGACAACCAGTTGCGCGTGCTTATCCGCGACAATGGCTGTGGCATCGACCAGCAGGTGTTGCGCTCAGGACGCGACGGACACTGGGGTATTTCGGGCATGCGGGAGCGTGCGGAAAGAATCGGAGGGAAACTCAAGGTTTGGAGTCGTCCCGCGAACGGAACCGAAGTTGAACTGTCTATCCCGGGTCATGTCGCCTTCCGGTCTCACCCCCCGAGCGGCGGGTGGTTCAGCAGATTGCATCCGCGACAACCGAAGTCCAACCTCGAGAACCAAGGAGGCGAACGAAAAAAGTGAGTCTCCAGGGCCGCATTCGACGGTTTCGCGGTGATCTGCATTCATCCGGTTCCAGGCCATACCTCGAAAGTGGTAGGAAAAGATTCCAAGCACTAGGGATTCATTCGGTGGGTGGAACCTCTACTCTAGCCACGCTCCATCGAGGAGGCCGGAACTGCAAAGGGCATTTTCCACGTTCCCAGAGGGGTTACCCGGAGCAGGCCTTCTGCTACTTCGATGCGCGGTGGGAGTCGCTCTTATTGCACAAGGCGCTGCTTACCTTGTCGAATGGCACGGCTTGGGGCTCGCGGCGTCGGCTGTCGCGGTAGCGACTGTAGCGATTGGCGCCTTACTTCTGATTGGCTATCTCACTCCGGTTGCTGGCGTCCTGGCTGTCTTGTTCTGTGTAAGCAGCGCTTTTTCGTGGTTGCCGGTCGCGAGCCCGGAGTTGTTGAAAGACAAGCTGACGGCCGCTTTGGGCACCATGATTGTCGCCTCTCTGGTGTGCCTCGGACCGGGAGCTTTTTCGCTCGATGCCCGCCTATTCGGGCGCCGCGAGATCATCATTCCGATTAGCTCGCCTTCCTCGAAATCCTGAGGCTTGCAGGTTCGTGTTGTTTCCGGCTAGTGAGGTTCAACTGTCCCTTGCTCCTCATTCCTCCGTGGATTCGTGGCCGGCTACCCCAAACGTGTTATGCGCCCGTCCGCCTTGTGGGGTAGCAAAAAAGCACTGTATCTCGGGATGCGTTACTCCATGCCAGACTGCAGGATAGGAAGAAATCCTTTGCTCCGGGAGTAATAACAGAATCTTCACGATTTCCAAGCAGTTGAAACCCAAAAGGAGACATTCCATGGCGACAATCACAACGAAAGACGGCACAACAATCTTCTACAAGGACTGGGGAAAAGGCCAGCCTATAGTATTCAGCCACGGGTGGCCGTTGTCAGCAGACGACTGGGACGGACAGATGCTGTTCTTCGGCCAGCGTGGCTATCGGGTCATCGCGCATGACCGGCGAGGGCACGGCCGTTCTGATCAGACGTGGGATGGCAACGAAATGGACACCTACTCCGACGATCTCGCGGCCCTGACGGAAAAGCTTAACCTGAGGAACGCAATCCATGTAGGCCACTCGACCGGCGGCGGAGAAGTTGCCCGTTACATCGGGCGGCATGGCTCAAAACGCGTCGCCATGGCTGTGCTGATCAGCTCCGTTCCACCGCTTATGGTGAAGACGGAGAAGAATCCTGGTGGCCTTCCGATCTCGGTCTTCGACGACCTCCGCGCCCAACTTGAAGCAAATCGGGCGCAGTTCTACATGGACATTACGCTCCCGTTCTACGGCTATAACCGGCCTGGCGCGAAGGTTTCCGAAGGCATCCGCGAGCACTGGTGGCTGCAGGGCATGATGGGAGGTATGAAGGCCCACTACGACTGCATCAAGGCTTTCTCGGAGACCGACTTCACAGAAGATCTTAAGAAGTTCGATGTGCCCACGCTCGTGATGCATGGTGACGATGACCAGATCGTGCCGATTGATGCGGCGGGTCGGATGTCTGCAAAGATCGTGAAGGGCGCGACCCTGAAAGTGTATCCAGGGTTTCCGCACGGGATGCCCGCAACCAACGCCGACCAGATCAATGCCGATCTGCTGGAGTTCATCAAGCAAAGCAAGCAAGCGGCGGCATAGCGAGTGTTCGAAGCGCGGTCTTCCGCAGTTTCCGCGGGAGACCGTTCAGCCTCTCGCTGGGGCTTAGCTGAAGAAGACTTAACCCGTTTCACGGAGCAGAATGATGGTTGCTCCCGGAAAAAAGGTGACTGATGGCTTGCCGAGAAAGACAAAAGACTGCGGACTTTCGCACTGACTACGCCAGCCGTGCCGACTTCTGCGAGATATTCGAACGCGAGCTGAAGCCCCTGTATCTTCTTGCATTCTTATTGACGGCCAACCAGAAGAGGGCGGAGCAATGTTTTGCCACGACGATCGAGGAAGCTTTGAAGCAGCAATCGGTGTTTAAGGACTGGGTGCGCTCCTGGATCAAGCGCAGATTGATCAAGAACGCGATTGCCATGGTCTTCTCAACACCAACTCGCATTAACGATCAAAGAGAGGCGTGGTCAGAACAGCACGATCAGCACGAAACAGGCGGAGACAAAATCAACTCTGTGACCGAGCTCCCGCGGTTGGAGCGCTTCGTTTTTATCATGTCGATTCTGGAGGGCTATTCCACCTGGGAGTGCTCGGTTCTGCTCGACTGCAGTGCCAAAAATGTGGCCGAGGCTCGATTGCAGTCGCTACTCAGACTTCCGGGGCTGGTCGGACTCTCTCCGCGGCTAGAGGCGCGAGGGGTCACGGCGCGAGTGTCGGGTCTTGTGGAAAGTTTAGCGTAAGCTTCCCGCACCGCGGAGCATCGCCATCGCTATCTTGAAAAAAGGAGCCCACTATGATTCTCGGCATGTCCACAGCTACGTACACCTTGCTGCATGTATTGATCAGCCTGGTAGGCATCGCCTCAGGGCTGATCGTCATGTTCGGCTTCCTTACGGGGAAACGGCTTGACGGCCTGACTGCAGTCTTTCTGGCGACCACGGTGTTGACGAGCTTGACCGGTTTCGGATTTCCGGCTGAGCATCTTCTGCCTTCCCACGTGGTCGGCATCATCTCGCTGATAGTGCTGGCAGTCGCAATTCCGGCACGCTACGTGTTTCATCTTGCCGGCGCGTGGCGTGCGACTTACGTCGTCGGGGCTGCTCTAGCGCTCTACCTCAACGTCTTCGTTTTGGTGGTGCAACTTTTCGAAAAGGTCCCGGCGCTCAAAGCGTTGGCTCCGACGCAGAAAGAACCGCCGTTCCTGGTCGCGCAGGTCGTTGTTCTGTTGCTTTTTATCGGACTGACGATTCTGTCGGCAAAGAAGTTTCATATCGAACAGGTGCGAACGGCTTGATTCGTAGTTCTGCTTGGTTCGCGTCTCGGATTTCGAGTAGTCCCAAAGGGGGTGCTTTCTGCACCGTCTGGGGGGGAGCCAAACAATACTTCTTCTCGTGATGTATTCCGGCGGGCATTCCGGCAGAGGAGGTCGGCGGGCGTGAATCCAGCAGACATTCAGACATAGAAAACGATAAGAATCTGCGAGGAGGCAGAAAAAAATGTTCAGGTACATGACGTTGTTCGCGCTAGCGGGAATTTTCGCTCTGGGCGGCGCTCCGAGTAAACCAACTTCCACCGAAGGATCGTGGCTCGTCGATGGCCGCCATTCTGATGCGCAACTGATCACCGACGGGACCACCGATTACGGAAAAACGAAAATCAGCGTCGCGCTCGGCGTGGCCAGGGTCAACGGAAGAATCACTCTCGATGAAGCCGACCTCACAAAGTCCAATGTCGAGTTCAGAATCTTTCCGGCTACGTCTATGACCCAGCCGATCGATGAAGACGGGAAATTCTTGAACCATTGGCTTGAAAACCTCTCCAATCACACGCTGATCTGTTTCCACTCCAAGGAAGTGACCAAGAGGGCGGACGGACGGCTGCAAGTTACAGGCAACCTGATCCTGACTCGCGTGGACCGTAACGTCGAGGCAAGCCCAAGTGAAGCCTATTCCGGGCCTGTCTATGGACCTCCTATCTTGCATCGGGTTTCGCGCGAAGCCACTTTCGTTTTCGACATTCCGGCTTCCGCTGGGAACGGCGATAAGGAGATTCTCTCTTCAGGATCGACGAACATGTTCCGGGAAGATTTCCCCCAATTGGTGAGGGCTGTCGTCAGCACTTACTGGCCGCCTGTGATTCAAGACGAACAATGTCAAGCTCCTGATGGCGTGGGCCAGGATTATCACGGCTTCCAGTGCTCGGGAACGTACGTGGAAACTCCTGCGCTGCCTGAAGCGCCGCATGCAGCGAGCGGCGAAGATGTGGGCGTCCAGCAGAATTTCAATGCCGTCGTCGGAAATCAATTGACGATTCTGGTTCACTTGCGCTTGATGGCGAGAAATTCCGGAGAACCAGCCGCAGCGGGCGGCAACTAGGTTCTCAAATCCTCGATCCTGTTGCTGCAGCGCGTCGGGATTCATCAGGAAGGGGGACAATCAATCCGGTGTTTGCGGATGGTACTGTCCCCCTCCCGCGTAACCCG
>Ga0302324_100012494_pt1 | contig 17314 bp, 12 predicted proteins | sample Palsa_T0_1_FD_201949 | JGI IMG/M metagenome (GOLD analysis project Ga0302324, IMG submission 201949) | Peat permafrost microbial communities from Stordalen Mire near Abisko, Sweden - Palsa_T0_1 | ecosystem: Environmental > Terrestrial > Soil > Palsa > Peat permafrost | place: Sweden: Abisko...
GCCGTATAGTTGCTCCGCAACAGGTACATGGGATGGGGCCAGAAGTTATGCAGGGAGACGATCCCGGCGACGGCGGGCGCCAGGGCGGCCGGGATTTGGGGGTCGCTCATATTTGCGATGTGCGGCGCCCCGTTCACCAGGAGGTTATGGATCTGGGTGTGAAAGGCGGCGGCAACTTGGCCGGCGGTGCCCGAGAAATCGATGAGCATGCCGCCCGGATAAACAACGTTGACGGCAAAACCCTGGGATTCGAGCCAGGCGGCGATCTTAATCAAATCCTGCTGCGCCAGGCCGAACTGGCGTCCAAACGCCGCGGCAGTGAGCCACTGGTGATAGTTGGAGGAGTTAGGATCGTGTAGCTGATCGATCAAAATCTCGGCCGCCAGCTCGGTTTGGGGAGCGCGCCGCAACTGCAGGAGCATATGATCGATGGGCATGTTGTCAGGGACGGGGCCTTGATCGTTGGCCGCGACCGCCTCAGCGCGGGTATTGCCCGCAAGAGTGACTAGGTCAGCATCGTCGATAGGTTGTGTAATGAGAATAGGCGATTGAGCAAACGCCTGAAAACCGAACGCTACAGCGAGCATCGGAAAACCAATTACAGTAAGGCACTTACTGAGTTGCATCGGCATTTCCTTTGACTTGTTTGTTACAAAATCGCTCCTTGGAGACTGCTCCGAGAAGGTGTTGCTTAGTACAAAGTGAATGGAGCGACTTGCGTTCAGTACGCGCCAAGCCGCTCCAAGGAGTTTAGGGAGCCGCGACGAGCGCGGGAATCAGCAACCGCAAGCTTGGCGGAGAAACGTATACGAACATACCTCATTGATTATTTCCTTTTTAGGTGAAATCGGAACTGCCTGACGATATCACCTTCTCGAGGCGGGTGCAAGTTGTTGCCACCAGATTTCACCAGATTGCCCCCAGACTTGACAAGCACTAAGACTACGAGCTGGGCGTCGGGCTTTGGGTGTCGGTTTACTCATTGCAGGATGTCCTGGTTTGGAAATTGTCGATAGGATGGCTCAAAATTCAGATTGAGGTGCCTAGCGATCCCCAGCCGGCGCCGGCAGTTCGTCGTAGAACTTCCAGCGTGCCGTGAAATTCTCCGGCAGCTTTTCACCGCGCAACGAGGCCCGCACCATTTCGACGGGCATGATCCCGAGTTTGAGCACCGCGTCGTGGAACTGGCGATTGGTCATCTTGCCGGAGTCCACCAGCTCGGCGTGCAGCGCGCGAAACTGCAGTGCGCCGAGCTCGTAAGCGCACTGATACAACGGACCATACTCGTCGGTTTCAAACGAGCGGCGTACCTCCGCGGCGGCGTTCTGGCGTTCGTGCCCCACCTCATTGACCAGGAAATCGACGGCTTCCGTGGCGGTCATCCTGCCGAGATGAAACTGCAGCGAGAAAATAACCCGCGCGGCGCGGTGCATGCGCCAGAACAGCATGCCGATGCGGTCCTCCGGAGAGCGCGGAAACCCCTGGTCCCACAGCAGCAATTCCCAGTAGAAAGCCCAACCCTCCTCCCAGAATGGAGTGTCGAAGGCGCCCCGATATGCCCGGTAGCGCTCGTTCATATACCACTGTAGAAAATGGCCGGGAATCATTTCATGGAACACGGTGGCGCGGGAGTAATGGATGTTATTGCCGCGCATGCTCATGAGCTTCTGCTCGTGGGTCATGCCGGAAGTGGGATAAGAGACGGTCAGCAGATCGCCGCCGAGGAAGAACGGACTGATGCGCTGCCGCTCCGGAGACATCATCTCCATGCGCCACAGGTTCAAGGCGGCTTCCGGGACGGTGATCAGATCGCGCTGCCGCAAAAAGTCGAGCGCCTGATATTCAAGATCCCGCACCATGGCGGGCTGCTCGCCGGGTTTAACGTAATCGTTCTTGACGTGCTCGAGCGCCTTATGCCAGTCGTCGCCAAACCCGAGTTGGCGGGCGTTGCGGACCATCTCGGCCTGGCACCAGGCCAGCTCCGTGCGTGCCTGGGCGATGAGCTCTTCGGGAGCGTAGGGGATGAATTCCGCCGCCAAGGCATTCTGCAAGGCTTCGCGGCCCACAGGATCGCCAATGATGGTGTCTTTATCGGAGGCCCGCACTCCCGCGATCTTTTCTCCTAGAAGAGTGGCGTAGGCATCCAGCGCAGCGTCGGCGCGCTTCCAGGGCTCCTCCACCCACCAGGTGAACATCGGGTCGTAGCCGTTGTAGAAGTCGCGCCAGCCTTTCAGTGTATGCCTCAGGATTTCCACGGTGTGTGCTGCGCGTCTGCCCACGGCTGGGGAAGCCTTCAGGCGCCCTGCATTGATGTCGCCGGTCAACTTGCCGATATCGCCCGAAAGGCGGTCGACCTGCGAGCCGGCATCGGCGGCAGTGACAAACTGCATGCGGCGCAGATCGTCGTCCAGGGCGAGGATGGAATCTGCGAACGGAATCAGCGGCTCCATTTCGGACCGGCGCCCGCGTTGTTCCGCCAGGCGGTGCAGATCTTCGTGCAGCCTGGCGCGTAGCAGCAGCCAATCGACGCGGCCATCCACGGAGAGCGAATCGAAGGGAGCCTGGCCGAGAAGCTGCAGCCAGGTCTGCGCAAAGCGGTCGAGAGCTTTGGCGCGCTCTGGCGACAAGCGGGAATCGTAATAGCTCACCAGGGTTTGGCGATCGGTCGAAAATCGCCGCAGCACCTCAGGCATGTTGAATCCATCGGCGTGAGTCAGCCATCCTTCGGCGCGCGGATCGTAACGAAATTCCGGTTCGGTGTTCGTCCGCGCGGCCGGAGTCTGTGCCAGCATCGTGGACGCCAGCATCGCCGTAAGGACGGCCGGGGCGAAGTAAGATACGCGCATCATCGCTCCACGAACAGCCCCGTGAATTGAGCCAGCTTCTTGATATCGCCGTCCACTTCGAGGCGATGCTCGAGCATGGCTGTCACGGGATTGAGCTCGCCGGCAGCTATGCGCGCAAAAGTGGGCAGCGTCATGCGGAAGGTGAGCGTCGGCTTTTCGGATCGGCCGGGCGCGGCTTTGGCCTCGCAATCCGCAATACGCAACAGCCAGCGGCTGACATCCGCGCGGCCCTTCAGCTCATACTGAATCTCGGCCGCGAACCCCTTGGCGCGCTCCGGATGGAACGCGCGCTCCATGCCCTTGAAGATGATCCGCTGGGCGGGGCGGAAGCTCATCAAGCGGTCAAGCTGCCGGTCGTCGCGGCCGCGTACGATGCGGGCGAACAGGCTGTTGTGCCCGTTGGTGCGGGCCGGAGCACCTTCGGGAGCCGGCGGCTGGGACGGCTCGCCCGTCGAGGTGATCACATAGCCGGGCGTCGACTGACGGGGCGGGGAACGCCGCGCCAAGGCCTTTGCACAGGCTTCCGCGAGACGCTCACCCTTGGCCTTCTCGCGCGCCGCTTCGTTTTCGGCGAAGCGCGGCATCACTTCGCGGGCGAACAGCTCGATCGATTCGCAAATGTGCTCGTGGCGGTTGCGGCCCGCCTGCCCCACGAAGATCACAGCGTCCACCCCGGCTTTTTCGTAGCGCGTCAGCAGGTCGGCAATTTGTTGCGGAGTGCCCACCGCCCCGCGCAGGGAACCGAAGCCCTCCTGCAACAGCTTCACGGCCAGCGGAGCGTCCTCCGCGCGCACGATATCGCGCGCGAAGCCGTAATTATTACGATTCCGCTCGAACTCCTCCCAGATATTGGTCCGACCGGGCTCATGTTTGCCGAACACATAGTAATGCGCCAACGAATAGCCGAAAAAGTGAGCGCCGTCGATGCCGCGTTCGATGGCCGTCTGCTCGTCGGAATGGCACATGAACGGCACCACCACGGCCAGGTTCGGGTTCACCGCAAAGCCGGCCGGGACGCACTCGTCGCTGGCGATGATGCGGTAGTAATCGTCGGCCCAGGCCTTGGCTTCTTCCGGCTCGATAAAGGAGAAGGAGAGCGCGCCAATGCCCTTGCGCGCGGCGGTGAGAATGCTTTCGCGGCGGCTGCACGCCACCCACAATGGCGGGTGCGGCTTCTGCTTCGGCTTGGGCACGACGTTGCGCGGCGGCATCCAGATGAAGCGGCCCTGATAGCCGGCGAAAGGTTCCTCCGCGAACATGCGCGTGATGGCGTCGAGCGCCTCGTCCCATTGCGCATGTTTCAAGCCGCGGTCGACGGCGAAGCCGCCCAGTTCAGTTTGCGAAGCCGACTCGCCAGTACCGAATTCGACGCGCCCGCCGGAGACCAGGTCCAGCGTGGCGATGCGCTCGGCGACGCGCGCGGGATGGTTATAGCCGGGAGGAAGCTGCACGATGCCGTGACCCAGTCGGATGCGCCTGGTGCGCTGGCTGGCAGCCGCCAGAAAGACTTCCGGCGCGCTCGAATGCGCGTATTCTTCGAGGAAGTGATGCTCCACCTCCCAGACATAGTCCATACCCAGGCGGTCCGCCAGCTCGATTTGATCGAGCGCGTCGCGCAACAATTTCTCCTCGGCGCCCGGCTGCCAGGGCCGGGGGATCTGGTGCTCGTAGAATAGGCCGAATTTCAACTGCAACCTCCAAAATGCATCGCTAAAGTAATGTCAGCGGTGGCAGTATAGCACGCGCGCTGCTAGTCTGAAGGCAGGTCCCATGCACTTGTTTATGGCCATGGCTCTGCTCGCCTGGTTTGCGCCAAATGCCAGTCCCCAAGCGGTGATCGTCAAGCCGGTGGCGAACATGTATGCGCAGCCCAGCGAAGATGCTGAGGTGGTGTCGCAGGGGATCTACGGCAGCACCATCGGAGTGATCGAGGAGCGCTCCGGGTGGCTGCACATACGCACCGCTGACGACTATACGGGTTGGATGCCAGGTGCCGATGCGCGCCGTCTGGGAACAGCGGACCAGCCCTATGCCTTGGCCGGACGCGTGGCGCAAGTGGAAAGCCTGTTCGCCCACATCTACCGCGAGCCGGACGTGGCTCGTCACCAGCCTCTACTCACCGTGCCCTTCGAAACGCGCCTGGAAGTGATCGCCGAGCCCACCGGGCACGAAGGCCATGAAGGAAATGCCGCGCGCTGGCTCGAAGTCCGTCTTCCGGACGATCGCTCCGGCTGGCTGCAGCGCGGCGATGTTTCGTTCGATGCGCAGCCGCTGACGGTCGAGGCGGCCATCGCTCTCGGGCGGCGGTTCCTGGGCCTGCCATACACCTGGGGCGGCACGTCCAGTTTCGGTTACGACTGTTCCGGTTTCACTCAGATGCTTTGCCGCCGGCGCGGCGTGCTGATCCCACGCGATGCCGATTTGCAGGCTGCCTGGAAGGGTGTGGTTCCGGTAAGCCGCGAAGATCTGAAGCCTGGAGATCTGCTTTTTTTCGGCAGCGCGGCGGATCATATCACTCACACGGGAATGTATATCGGCGAAAGTAAATTCATCAACGTGACCACCTGGCTTCACCCGGTGACCCAGATCTGCGATCTCGGCGATCCGCATTGGACTCGCCTGCTGGTCGCTTGCAGGAGGCTCAAATGACCCGCCGCCATTTTTTTGTGACACAATCGGCCTGGCCCGCACTGCTGGCTTCGGGCGCGCCGCCGGCGGCCGTCCGTACGGAGATCGTCCGCCTGAAGCTGCGCCATACCTGGACCACCACCATGTCCTCCAGCGACTATCGGGACACGCTCCATGTTCAGTATACAGAAGGCGGCGTCACGGGCCACGGCGAAGGCGCGCCCATTGTGCGCTATCGCGAGAATGCCGAGGGGGCGCGGCAGGCTGTCGAATCTGTGCGTGGATTACTGAACGAAGCCGATCCATGGCAATTCTCCAAAGTCATGGCGGAAGTGTTTCGCCGCGTGGAAGGCCAGTGGGCCGGAAAGGCGGCTATCGACATCGCGCTGATGGACTGGGTGGGCCAGAAACTGGGCGTACCGCTCTACCGCTACTTCGGCCTGGACCCGCGCGATACGCCGATTACCACTTTCTCGATCGGCATCGACAATCCCGAAACGACGCGCCAGAAAGTCCGCGAGGCGGCCGATTATCCGGTGCTCAAAATCAAAGTCGGCCTGGATACCGATGAGGCCACCATCGCGGCGGTGCGCAGCGTGACCGATAAGCCGCTGCGCGTGGACGCCAACGAAGGCTGGAAGGACAAAGAGGTGGCGGTGCGCAAGATTAACTGGCTGGCCGGGCAAGGCGTAGAGTTCGTGGAGCAGCCCATGCCCGCGGAGATGCTGGAGGAAATGCGCTGGGTGCACAGCCGCGTACATGTTCCCATCATCGCGGACGAAGCCTGCCTGCATGCCAGCGATGTGCCCAAGCTGGCGGGCGCTTACGACGGCGTGAACGTCAAGCTCGACAAGACCGGCGGAATTCTGGAGGCGTACCGCATGATCCAGGTGGCCAAATCGCTCGGCATGAAAACCATGCTGGGGTGCATGGTGTCGAGCTCCGTATCGGTGACGGCTGCCGCACACTTATCGCCGCTGGTGGACTATGCGGATCTGGATGGCAACCTGCTCATTGCCAACGATCCGTTCGCTGGAGTGCGGGTCGAGAAGGGGAAGCTGGTGTTACCGGATGGACCGGGGTTGGGGTTGAAGCCGGCGGCATAGGAAGCCATCGGCAGCCCGAGCCGCTTCCCTTACTTCACTACCGTATACACCGCCCGCGTGCCCGATTCCCGCGTTACCCGCAACGTGACTTCGTTATGCTTGCCGGTCTCGAGTGTCTCCGTCCCCAAAGGCGCGCTCTGCTCCACGGTCACCTGCGCTTCGCCGGCCGCCAGCCGCACCGTCCGCTTCCAATCTTTACCGATGAATTCCAGCGCGCCATCGCTCGCCCGTACTTCCACCGTACCGGTCCCGGCCAGCGCGCCATTTTCCGGCAACACGTTCAGGTTGGAGTCCTTCCACACGAACTCCAGCCAGCGGCCGCCATCCTGTGTTGAAAAGACCGCACGCGCATGCTGATTTTCCAGCACCCACTCAGGCGAGCCATCGCCATCCAGGTCCGCCTGCCAGACCACCGTCTGCCCGCGCGGGATCACCAGAAAGCGCGCCGGCACCTCCAGCTTCGTGCCGCCCGAGAAGCGCAGATTCCAATCGTGTAGACCGCCGACGGCGTTCTCCGGGAAGACGCGGAAGTCCACCGTACGCTCCATGACCGCGCCGGAATTCAATTCGGTTTTCGGCGGCAGGAACTGAAAGCCCTCGCCGGCTGGATCTATTTCGTAACTCTGGATCCCCGGAAAGTTATTGCGAACGTTTACGTCTACCGTGCGGCCCGCCGTGGCGTCAATCGGGATGATGGCAGGCTCGATCGCCAATTCGGCGGCCGATCCGAAATGCAGACGAATGGCGTCGGTCAGCCGCACCGAGGTGGGCCGGAACAGTTGCAGATGCGCGCGCCCAAGCAGTACTCCGTCCGCCTCAATGGCCAGATTAGCCCAATCGCCGTGCAGTTCGTCCGCCGGCACGTCCACCGCGTAATCGATCTCCAGCGGCGATTTCCGAGTGGCTTTGGCCGTAAATCTGTCCGGCATCCGCAGACGCGAGCGATCCGCCAGTTGCTCGGACGAATACGACGTCGAGACCATATTTTCCTGTCCGATCACCAGGCGTTTGGCTTCCTCGAAGAAGGCTGACGATTCCGGCGCCTCGATGGCCAACGCCACCCGCACCAGACTGCCCGGCCCCTTGCCCTGCGGAATCTTCAAACGTACGCGCAGGGTCTTCTCGTCGAAATCCATATCCATGGGATGGCCGCCGGCCAGGTATGGTCCGGTGGGCTTGCGCGCCAGTTGCAGCACGACCTCCGCCGGCTTCGGCGCGGCAAACTCCATGGCCAGCGCGCCATTCTCGAACTCGACGGTTTCGAGCTCGGCGGTCGAGTAAACGATATGCTCCGCATTCGAAAATGCGGAGCATTCGCGGCATAAGCCGCCGCTGCCGAGCGAAACATTCACCGGCAGCCACAGCGTCTCGTGTGGCGCCAGATCCACGTTGTCTATTTCCACTGTGTGCTTATTGAATGGGTCGTACGCACGCAGCGTGTTGTGAAACGCGAGCCGGCTCTCGTTGCTCACGCTCACAGCCGAGGCGATGCCAGGCGCGCGCGATACTAACTCCACCGCGCTGACGCCCGCCGGCAGTTTGCCGGTGGACAGTTTCACGGCGCCGACGCCTGCCGGCTTCATCTCCGGCAGCAGCGCCTGCCAATGCCGCAGCAGTGCCGCGTTGCGCCGCAACGCCGCCACCGTGGGCCGCTCGTCGCCGCTCAGCGATACCGCGCCCGCCCGATACAGGGGGCCGCCCGGCCGTTCCCATCCCGCGGGGAACAGCGCGTCTTCCACATCCTCCCAAAGCAGCGAACCATGCGCGGCCGCCAGCGCCTGCCGGCTTCGCTGCATCGCCGCCGCATCCCTCGCCGACACGATGGTCGCCGGCAACGGCGGCGCGGGCGCGTCCAAAATGCCCGCGTTGGCCTCCACAAATGCGATAGGCCCGCCGTGCTTCTCCGTCTGCGGCGCGAGTTGGCTCTCCAGTTCTCGCAGCCAGACCCGCGCGGACTTGCGCTCCGGTGCCACCCCGGCCGGATATCCGCCGTTGATCCAGCCCTTCACCGGCGGCAGCGGCCGTATCCAAGCCCGCATTTCCAGCCGCCGCAGCAGCCGTATAAAGCCCATCAGATCGCGTCGCGGGCTGGTGCGCCCTGTAAAATCGCAGGCGTCTCGGTCCACCTGGTGCCAGTTCCAGGGAATCGAAAACTCCACCGTGCGGATGCCGACGGTCTTCAGCCAGACCAGCTCGCGCTCCCACAGTTGTCGCGGATACGCATAATATGGAAACTCCACCGCTTGAACGAATTCGCGTGGCTCAGCGGGCTCGACCGCCGGGAGCGCCGCCGCGCACAGCAGCAATGCCAACAACCGCATCAAACGAATCTGCGTAAGCGATAGTCCTCCGCCAGGGGCATGCGCACGACCTTGCACATCTCAAATAGACGCGAGCGGGCGCGCGAACCGATACGATCCGCCAAAGAAGTTTTGTAGTCGATTTTGCCGGGACTCTTGTCGTACATCGCGCTGCCGGCGTCGGGATCGGGCAGGTTCGTGGTAGCGATCAACGGCTTACGATTATTGCATCGGTAAGTGATAATGCTGGTCACCGTGTCTTCCACCCACTCGGTGACGCGGTGCGCGCCCAGATCGTCTAGCATCAGCACTTCGGCATCCAGCGCGAACCGGTAGGCCTCGCGGTCGGCGGCGCCGGAGGCCTGGTCGTATCCCGTGCGAATGCGGTCCAGCAGATTCTGATAATCGAAAAAGAGGCCCTCGAATCCGCGTGAGATCAGGATACGCAGCGCCGCCACTGCCAGGTGCGTCTTGCCGGTGCCGGGATCGCCGATCAGCAGCAGGCCGGGTCGCTTGTCGGTGGGGAATTCCTTCGAAAAGCCCTTCACCGTGAGCAGCACGTTGGCCATCTCGCGGTGCCCTATGGGATTGTCGCGCGGCAATGCGAAATTATCGAACGAAGCGTTGCGGTAAAGCGGCGGGATCGCGGCGCTCTCCTCCAGCCTTTTGGCGCGCGCTCCGTAAACGCAGTCGCACCGTTCGGCGCCGGACAGTTCGTCCCGCTCCACGATCTTCCAGCCGCTGCCGCCACACTCCGGGCACACCGTTTCGCTCGCCATGACTCTCTATATTATCTGGCAATCATTGACTAGCGTCAGCTAAGGGGGAGAGGGGGCGAGCTCGCTACCCACGATGGCGGCGGCCGCGCGGCGCGCGCGGTTTTTCGCCCCTTCGCCCGTTCGCCCCCTCCCCCCTTCGCCTGCTCCCCACTCGCCCGCTCAGCTGACGCTACTCAATTATCGCCAACACATCCCCCGCGGCCGCCGTAGCGCCCTCCCGACCTGTCATCGAAACCACCCTCCCGGCTTTGGGCGCCTTTACTTCGTTCTGCATCTTCATGGCTTCCACCACCAGCAGCCCCTGACCCGCCGCCACCGTGTCCCCCGCCGCTACCAGCAGCCGCACAATCTTGCCGGGCATGGGCGCGACCACGTTCAGCCGGCCGGCGATCTCGCGCCCTCCCGTCTGCCGCCTCCAGCGGCGCGGATCATGCACCTCGATCTCGAAGCGATGGCCATCGACGAACACCGCCACGCCGCCCTCGACCTGTTCGACGCGCGCTTCGTAGCTGCGTCCCTCCACCAGGACAGAGTAGACGCCCGGCTCTACCTGCTCGACTTGCGGCGCCGTCATCGCAGCATCTCGCCACGGCCGATTTCGCGCCAGCGGCTTGGTGCTGCCGGTGCGGCAGGGATGCTTCCGTTGCGTGAGGTACTCTCCTTAGCGTGATGCGCGGCTACCAGCTCAGCAATGGCAGCCAGCTCCGGCGGTGGCTGCAAGGGCTTACAGCGTGCCAGGAATTCATCGACGAAGCCCGTGTGCAGCCTGCCCCGCCGGAATTCCTCGTCCTCCAGAATCTGCCGAAAAAAAGCGATGTTGGTACGAATCCCCCCAACATCGTATTCGCGCAGCGAGCGCATCATGCGGGCTATGGCGCGCTCTCGCGTGTCGTTCCACACTGCCAGCTTAGCCAGCAGCGGATCGTAATCGATGGGCACGTTCCAGCCCTCATAGACACAGCCATCCAACCGCACGCCCGGCCCCGTTGGCCGCGTCAGCCGCGTGATTTTACCGGGTGAAGGGAAAAAGTTGTTGTAGGGATCCTCTGCATAGATGCGGCTTTCGATGGCCCAGCCGCGCCACGCGATCTCTTCCTGCCGCAAGCTCAGCTTCGCGCCCGCCGCCACTTCCATCTGCAGCCGCACCAGGTCCTGCCCGGTCACGAGCTCGGTGATGGGATGTTCCACCTGCAGGCGCGTATTCATTTCCAGAAAGTAGAAATCGCCGCTGCCATCCACCAGGAACTCCACTGTGCCCGCATTGTAATAGCCCGCGCTGCGCGCCACGCGCATAGCCGCTTCTCCCATACGCTCGCGCATGCCGGCGCGCTCGGCCACCAGCGGCGATGGACACTCTTCCATGACCTTCTGATGCCGCCGCTGTATGGAGCATTCGCGCTCGCCGAAATGCACCATGTGGCCGTGCCGGTCGCCCAGAATCTGGATTTCGATGTGCCGTGGCCGCTCGATCAGCTTCTCGACATACAGATCCGCATTCTTAAAAGAGCGCTCGGCCTCGCTGGCAGCGTCGCGAAAGGCGGACTCCAACGCGGCATCCGAATCCACCCGCCGCATGCCCTTGCCGCCGCCACCGGCCACCGCCTTCAGCAGCAGTGGATAGCCATACCGTGCGCCAAAAGAGCGAGCTTCGTCCACGCTGGCCAACGTCTCCAGCGCGCCCGGGACCACCGGCGCCCCCGCCGCCATGGCCATCTGCCGCGCCGCCGTTTTCGATCCCATGCGGCGAATCGATTCGGCGGACGGGCCGATAAAAACGATGCCGGCCTCTTCGCAGGCCGCCGCGAAATCCGCGTTCTCGCTCAGAAACCCGTAGCCGGGATGGATGGCATCGGCTCCATGTTTCCGCGCCGCCTCCAGGATGCGATCGATGCGCAGGTAGCTCTCCGCCGAGGGCGAAGGCCCCACCCACGCAGCCTCATCGGCCATGCGCACGTGCAGCGAAGCACGGTCCGCGTCGGAGAAAACAGCAACTGTGACAATCTCCATCTCGCGCAGCGTTCGCATCACGCGGATCGCGATCTCGCCACGGTTGGCAATCAGGACCTTACGAAACATCGTTAGGCCTTGACGGCGGCGTTCTGTGCGTCCTCTTTATCCGCCTCCGCGGTCCTGCTCAGTAGTCGCAGAGCCTCGGCGGTCACGCGTTCGGCAGTGAAGCCCAAATGTTTGAAAATCTCATCGCCGGGCGCGGACGCGCCGTAGCGATTGAGACCGATGATAACGCCTTCATCGCCGGCCCACTCGCGCCAGCCCAGCGGCGACGCGGCCTCCACCGTCACCCGTTTCCGGATACTCTTCGGCAACACGCTCTCCCGATATGACGGATCCTGCGCCTCGAAAAGGCTCCAGCTCGGCATGCTCACCACCCGGGCTTTGACTCCATAGCTTTTGAGCTTGCCCTGCGCCTTCGTGCACAACTGAACTTCGGAGCCGGTTCCCATCAGAATGACGTCCGGCGAGCCGCCGTCGGCTTCTGAGAGGATGTAAGCCCCTCTCGAAACGCCGGGCGATTTGGCATTGCTACGATCGAGGTGCGCCACCGCCTGCCGCGTCAGGACCAACAGTGTCGGACCATCGTGCTCGATCGCAAAAGTCCACGCCTCCACGGTTTCGTTCGGATCGGCGGGACGTATGACCGTTAACTCGGGGATTGCGCGAACGCCTGCAAGTTGCTCGACCGGTTCGTGTGTCGGACCGTCCTCTCCAACGCCGACACTATCGTGCGTGAACACATAAACTGCTTTCAGCCGGCTCAACGCCCCAAGCCGGATGGCAGGTTTCATATAGTCGGAGAACACAAAAAATGTTGCGCTGAAAGGCAGCACGCCGCCGTGAGCCGCCATCCCGTTCACCGCGGCCCCCATGGCGTGTTCCCGAACTCCAAAGGCCACGTTGCGCCCCGCGTAACTCCACTCGCCGCCCACAGCGCCAAGCGTGCCCGGTCCTTCCGATTCGGCGGGCTGAAAATCGCCAAAGCCTTTCATGGCAGTGTCGGTAGACGGGTTTAGGTCCGCGGATCCTCCCACGATGTTCGGCAGATGCTTTGCAAGCGCATTCAGCGCTGCCCCGCCCGCTGCCCGGGTGGCGATCGGTTTATCGGACGGTGTCCACTTCGGCAGATCGGCCTGCCAACCTTCCGGGAGTCTCCCGTTGATGATGCGGTCGAATTCCGCCGCCTCCGTAGGAAAGGCTTTCTGATATGCGGCGAACTTGGCCTTCCATTCGTCTTCGGCCGCCGCGCCTGTACCCAGCGCCCGGCGAAAGTACGCAAGAGCGTCCGGCGGCAAATAGAACATATCGGTAGTGGGCCACCCTAACGCCTTCTTGGTCGCCTTGAGTTCCTCTTCGCCAAGAGGATTGCCATGCGCCGAGAAATTGTCCTGCTTATTCGGGCTTCCGTAGCCAATATGAGTGTGGACCAGGATCAACGAAGGGCGCCGGGTTTCCGCCTGAGCTTCCCGAATCGCGCTGGCGATTTCTACTGTGTCGTTGCCTTGCTTCACCGTGCGCGTGTGCCACCCATACGCTTCAAATCGCCCGGCGACATCTTCAGTAAAGTCGAGGCCGGTGGCCCCGGCCAGCGAAATATGATTCTGATCGTATAAATAGATCAGTTTGCCCAACTGCAAATGCCCTGCCAGCGACGCGGCTTCCTGCGTGATCCCTTCCATAAGGTCGCCGTCGCCGCAGATGGCGTACGTGTAATGATCGACGATGTCATGCGCTGGCCGGTTATAGCGCGCTCGAAGCCACGACTCCGCGATTGCCATCCCCACACCATTGGCGAAACCCTGCCCGAGTGGTCCGGTCGAAACTTCAACGCCCGGTGTGCGACCACGCTCCGGGTGGCCAGGCGTCTGGCTGCCCCACTTGCGGAAGTGCTGAATCTCTTCCATCGAAAGATCGTAGCCGGTCAGATGCAAGAGACTGTACAGGAGCATCGAACCGTGACCTGCGGACAGCACAAAACGGTCCCGGTCGAACCACTGGGGATTGGCCGGATTGAATTTGAGAAATTTGGTCCACAGAGTGTAGGCCATCGCGGCGGCGCCCATGGGCATGCCGGGATGGCCCGAGTTGGCATGCTGCACGGCATCGGCCGAGAGCATGCGGATCGTATTGATGCACAAATCTTCCAGTTGTTTATCGAGAATCGAGTTGGCCATGAGTCCTAACGATAGGATACGTCAAAGAGGCGGAGAATAAGAAAATGAGCCAAGACGAAAATCAACTGAAGACGGCCGCGGCGGAATCGGCGGCGGCCCAGGTCACCGATGGAATGATCATAGGTCTCGGATCGGGGTCCACGGCCGCGCTGGCTGTAAGCGCTCTCGGAAGGCGTGTACGCGAAGGATTGCGCATAGTTGGGATTCCGACGTCGGAGAGCACCGCGGCGCAAGCGCGAGCCCTGGGAATTCCGCTCACCAGCCTGGCCGATGAATCTCAAATCGACATGACCATTGACGGCGCCGATGAGGTGGAGGAGGGCAGTTTGAATCTGATCAAGGGGCTCGGCGGAGCCCTGCTGCGGGAAAAGATCGTGGCCAACGCCAGTAAACGGCTGGTGATCGTCATCCATGACAGCAAACTGGTAAGCCATCTTGGGGTCGGCGAGCCTGTGCCGGTGGAGGTAGTGCCCTTTGGCTGGCTGGTAACCTCGCGGCGGCTCCAGGATCTGGGGGCGAAGCCGTCGTTGCGGCGAGATGCCAAAGGTGAGCCGTTCGTCAGCGACGGGGGCCATTACATACTCGACTGCGCATTCGGACCGATCGTCTCGCCACTGTCATTAGCGCAGCGGCTCGATCACATAGTTGGCCTGGTGGAGCACGGTCTGTTTATCGGAATGACCGCGGAGGTGCGTGTGGCAGGAGCCGGCGGCGTACGAGTGCTGACAAGCCAACCCCTTGCCTAAGTAGACGTTTTCAGAATGCTCTTCGCCGCTCACGCCTGGAGCGAACGATACGCATGTGTCCAGAAATCTTTAAACACTGCCGGCGGTTCCGGTGAATCCATCAAGCGCTGCGTCAACAGGATGCCGATGAAATCGTTCTTTGGATCCGAGTACGCCGAAGTACCGAAGCCGCCGTCCCAGCCGAATCGTCCGGGCACCATCCAGGGCTTGTCAGGTTGGATGTTGACCGCCATGCCGAAGCCCCAGCTGCTGTGACTGCCGAAGAATATCTCGGTACCTTTCCTCTGCTGAGGAGTGAGTTGATCGCTGGTCATCGATTCGACGGAAGCCTGCGCTAAGAGTCGCTTTCGATTCCATACACCCTTGTTCAACATCGTTCGGCAGAACGCGTAGTAGTCGTCGACCGTCGACACCAGCCCTCCCGCGCCCGATTCAAATGCCGGCGGGCGGCTGTATTCACTGTTCCGCGCGCTGTCGAACACTTCGAAGTTCTTGCTGTCGTGATTGAACCGATAAACGTCCGGCAATCGATCGAGCTTCGACGGGGGAACGCTGAATGCCGTATCCTGCATGCCGAGCGGATCGAACAAGCGCTCGCGCAAGAAGGCTTCGAATGATTTCCCGGAAACACGCGCGATCAAAACGCCCAGTACGTCGCTGCTGGTGTTGTAGGCCCAGCGCTCGCCCGGTTGGAACATCAGCGGCAACTCCCCCAATCTGCGTATCCATTCATCCGTGCCGGGCGTTAGCGACGGATGTGGCGGTCCGTCGCCGCCGAGATGCCCGTCACGGATGGGTTGCTGGATTGGATAAGTTCCAGGCATCGCCATGACACTGCCGAAGCCGAAGCAAGATGTCAGCAGGTCTCGCACCGTGATCGGGCGCCTGGCAGGAACCGTGTCGTCGAGTTGTGAATCGATGCGACTAAGCACCCTGCGATTCGCAAGTTCAGGCAGCCAGCGTTCGACGGAATCGTCGAGCCGGAGTTTGCCTTCGTCTTCCAGAATCATGGTCGCAGCCGCGGTGATCGGTTTCGTGATCGAGGCGATCCGGAAAATCGTGTCACGACGCATAGGCTCCGTTCCACCGACGGTCTTCATACCGATCGCATCGACATGCATCTCATCGCCGCGCCCGATGAGGGTTACGATGCCCGGAATATCACCGCGTTCGATATGGCCGGCCATCGTCATATGCAGATCTGCAACTTGTGCCGCGTTGAGCTTGTCGATAGTCATCGTTCGACCTTCATGGCTATTTTCCCGTTCGCGTTTAGCCAGTCTAAATGATTTTGTGTTCTGCTTGCAGAACTCGGGGAAAGTCTCGGTAAACGCGAGGTGATAGTGAAGCGGCGGCCTCGGGCGCCTTGGCAAAGCTGCGCCGGCGGTCCAACAATTCGAGAGCCGCGTTCGACGCCTTTCGTTCATCTCGGTCCCAGTGATATCGAAATCGGGACCTCACATTATGATGCCCTTACCCCTGATTCCATGAGTCGAGCCCAAGCAGGCGCCGCCCGAGCGGGCTCAGTTCGGCCCGCCGATATCGTGTCTTTTCCCATTCCCGAGGGTCGCCCGGGAACGCGTAGCCAGACGGATGCTCGCGTTCGGTCCACGACCGGATTCGAGTCTCCCGCTTCTGGAGGTTCTCTTCTTCAGCCGGATACATCGAAATATACTGAGCCATGCGGACTCGGTCTTTCGTTTGATTTCGTTTGATCCCGTGCGCCAGCAGCGTATTGAAGATCAGAAGGTCGCCGGCCATCATAGGCACGAATTTCACCTCAAAGCCGGTGAGGTCCGGATGAAACGGATCGCGCCCTTGCGGCTGGCGGGAGATCCACCGATCGAAGTTTCGAAACAGTTCAGGAACACATTGGAATCCGCCGACATCGGGGGTGGAGTCGTTCAATGCGAGCACCCCTTGCACGTTGATGGGAAGCGGCACGGCGGTCGTGTCGGAATCCCAATGAACGAACGCTGTGAATTTCCGTCCCGCCAGGTTGGGCGTATTGAGATTTGCCCGGTCAATCGTGACCCACAGATCCTCACGGTCCCAAATATCGACAAAAGCGTCGTAAACCCGAGGGTGCTGCCGGTTGTCCCACAACCGTTGATGATTGTAGACTTCCACCATTCCCGTGTTGTTCAGTTCCGCCATCTGGTTGTCGCGAAGCTGCCGTCGACTCCAGGTGGAGGGATCGAACGGATCCATCTCCTGGAACTCCCAAAGCAAGCTGTTCAACCGGTCAATGTTCGCCGCAGGAACGGCATCATGGATAACCACGTAACCCCAGGTCGTCCAATGCCTCCAATCTTCCGGAGTGAGAACGCGGAGGCGTAGCTTCTTCTGAATGTCCCTCAGTTGTACAGCTGAAGCGAGGCTTGTACCTCCCTCGTGGCCGTATCCTGTTATTTCTGCCATCCGATCCCTGCCTCAGAGCGCGTTTCGAGCCTTGAGCCCGAAGACCAGCTTTTCAAACAACGGCTTCATGGTGCCTGTTCGACGATATGGAAGGCTTCAGACGCCTGAATAGTATCAGTTTTCGCCTTTTTGAGGCAACACTTACACAGGGGATGAACTCCCCGAATTTGAGCTGACGCTCAACAGCTGCGGGCAGCGGTTCGTCGGGGATCATATGGGCGACTATGATGACGGAGACCTGGTGCTGCTCGGGCCAAATCTGCCGCATATCTGGGAATCCCGGGAATTGGTGGATCCCTCG
>Ga0302324_100012496_pt1 | contig 17310 bp, 9 predicted proteins | sample Palsa_T0_1_FD_201949 | JGI IMG/M metagenome (GOLD analysis project Ga0302324, IMG submission 201949) | Peat permafrost microbial communities from Stordalen Mire near Abisko, Sweden - Palsa_T0_1 | ecosystem: Environmental > Terrestrial > Soil > Palsa > Peat permafrost | place: Sweden: Abisko...
CTCCGGTGCCACTAGCGGCTGCTGGGGATCATCGTTGGCTGGGAAGACGCCTTCGTCGATTTCCCGATTGCGCTCGACAATCTCATCGCTCATTTTCTTCGCCAGCTCTTTGAGTTCCCCAGCGTAGCTCTGCATGGTGTCAGCAAAATCCGAAAAGTCGAAAGGCAACAAGTCCGCGTCGGCCAGCCGCAACATCGCGGTGCCGCCGGTTTGTGCCAGAGCGCGGCCATAAACGAAGGTGGTGTCGCTGAAATGGGTGTACCAGTAAAAATCGTCGTAGATGGAATGATAGATTCCCCCACCGTCTTCGCCGCCGAATCCGATATTCAGAGACGCAACGCCATCATGCTGAAGAAAGGCGCTGTAGTCTGAGCCCGATCCGAGCGCCGGAATACGCAGGTCGGCGCGGTCGCGGATCTCTTGTCGTTGCTCAGCGGTTTTTGCCGTGGCGATGGCATGCAAGCGGTCACGCTTCCACACCGACAGCTTGGTTTCCGGATCAGCGATGTCGTGCGCTACTTCGTTGCTGAATTTCTCCAGGGTGTGGGAGCCCTCGATATTCAGGTAACCCCGCCCGTTGGCATCGGAATTGACGTAGGCCACCGCGTGAGCGCGCAACTCGTCAGCATGCTCTTCGGCCCATTCCGTCGAGCCCAATAATCCTGGTTCTTCTCCGTCCCAAGCGCACAGAATGATGGTCCGCTTGGGTTTCCATCCCTGTTTTAGCAGTTCGCCCATAGCGCGGGCTTCCTCGATCATGGCCACCACGCCGGATACCGGGTCTTCGGCGCCGTTCACCCAGGCATCATGATGATTACCGCGGATCACCCATTGGTCGGGGGTAACCGATCCAGGAATTTTCGCGATCACGTCATACAAAGGTTTGATATCCCAGTTCGACTTCACTTTCAGATGTACAACCGCGGGCCCGGGTCCTAGGTGATAGGTCATGGCGAGCCCACCTCGCCAGTCTTCTGGCGCGACCCTCCCGGCCAGCGCGGTTAGCAAAGGTTGCGCATCTGCGTAGGAAAGGGGCAGTACCGGAATTTTCGTGATGGTCCGGGCGTCCTCGATCTTCAGCCGCTTGGCGTTTTTCGTCGCGCCCACTCCCGGCGTCAGCGGGTCGCCTGGATAGAACGGCATATCGGCTACGCTGCCGCGCTGGACGCCTTGGTTGGGACGCCAGGGCCCAAACGGAAACGTCTCGCCCCGGAAGTAACCGTCTTCATGGGGATCTGAGTAAATCAAGCAGCCCACCGCTCCGTGTTCGGCTGCCACCTTCGGTTTGATCCCTCGCCACGAATGGAAATAACGCGCGATCACGATTTTTCCTTTGACGGAAATTCCCATTCGCTCGAGTTTTTCGTAATCTTCGGGAATGCCATAATTCACGTAGACCAGCGGAGCGGTAACGTCGCCGTCGAGGGAATAGATGTTATAGGTTGGAAGCTGCTCGGATTGCTGATGGGAAGTCGGATCTTGCGCGAATGCGGGTTCCTGCAATTTCGCCGCAAACCTCGGACCGCCGGCCACCAGCTCGACCGCTCTTTGCTTCGGAGTTGGATACAAAACGTCGAAGGATTCAATATGGGTATCCAGGCCGAATTCCTTGAAGCGCGCCGCAATCCACTCCGCGTTGTCTTTGTCAAAGGCGGTACCGACGTTATGCGGGCGCGCTGACATCCTCTGCATATATGCCCGCAAATTGTCCGTGGACGGAATGCCGCGAAGCTGCTCTTCCCATTGGTGCTCCACCAGCGAAGAGGCGGCGGAATACCCCATCAGCGGGACATCCTCTGCGAAAGTAGTTTCGATCTGCGCGAAGTCATGAAAGGCGGTCACGCTTAGTGCGGCAACGACGGAGACAAACACGAAAAGCTTGCCGGTCATAGAACTCCCTCGAAAACAAATACGCATTGTGCATCAAGCGAGCCGAGTTGGAAAAGGCAACGGAAAGAAGCTGGGGAGCAGCACTGGGAAATCCTGCCCGGGAAGGTAGGAAGTCAGCGAATGCGCAAAATCTTGGTCATGGTGATGTAGTGGCAGGGTACTTTCGGATTTGCGGTCCCATCCAGCGGTGCTACGCCGGTTTCCACGTATCCTAATTTCAGGTAGAAAGGCAGCAAGGCTTCAGCGCGGGGGCTGATGACTCGCAGGTCCAGGGCGTCAAGTCCGGCACTTCGAGCATGCTGCTCTGCCGCGTCCATCAAACGCCGCCCCATTCCATTTCCTTCGCAGCGGGGATGCACAGACAACAAACCGAGGTATCCGCGCGATTCCCGCACGGTGATATAGACGCAGCCCGCGAGTGAAGGTGGGGAGTCCGCTAGCAAAAACAGGCCGGAGTCGAACAGCTCGCGGACCTTTTCCGGCGAGGTGCGGTCGCCCTCGAAGGCCACCCGCTCTACCACGAACGCTTGGTTGATAAGCGACGCGAGGCTTTCTGCGTCCGCGGGGACCCCCGGGCGTATGCGCACGTCGGTCATGGGGAATCGCGCTTGCCGGAAGGGCCAATGGTGGTCACTAGGTTCGCTGGGCACGAAGGAACTCAATCAGGCCGGTCAGAGCAATGCCTAGGCACATACCAGAGGCGAGCAGCTGGATGACGTCTACGCGGTGAAAGTTCGCGAACCTCGGTCTTTGAGAGAGGTCCAATAGTCCGATGGCGCCAATGAATAGCGGCACGAATACTCCGGTGGCCACATGCCGGTAACGATTGCCCATCGATTTACCTCCCTTAGAGATGACCGCCCGATAGCGAGGCCGGGTTGCAAACCTGGGAAGGCCACCGCCCGGCTCACGACAGGCGTGCACGCACCCGATCACTCAACGCTTTGCCATCGACGGTCTTCCCTTCGAGCGCTGCCCTTGCGGCTTTCACCACTAGGCCCATCTGCTTTGCAGACGTCGCACCGGTTTCGGCCATCGCTTTTGCGATGGCCGCATCCATTTCCGCCTCGGTCGCGCCGGCCGGAAGGTACGTTTCAATCATGGCGAGTTCCTTCGTTTCTTTTGACGCCAGATCTTCGCGGCCGCCCTTGGTAAATTGTTCGATCGATTCTTTGCGCTGCTTGACCAGCGTCTGCAGAATCTGGATGGACTCGTTATCATCGAGTGCGCGAAGCTTTTCGGTTTCCTTATACTTGATCGCCGACTTGATGCCTCGCAGGACGCTCAGCCGCAGTTCATCCTTACTGCGCATTGCCTCCACCAGATCCTTCTGAATTCTTTCGGAAAGGTTCATGGCGCTCCTCGCGGGACTGAATATAGCAGACACCTAGAGACTCCTGATAAGGCCTTTCGTCTCCATTTGACAGCACGAACAGGGGTCGGTACCGTTAATTGTTTGCTTCGGGCGAGTTTTTCCGCCATGCACACAGGGTTACGAAATCACTTCGAATGAGGGTCGATGAAAGTCATTGTTGCCGACAAGATCAGTGAGCGGGGAGTCAAGCTGCTCAAAGAGCAGGCTGGGTGGAACGTTGTGCTGACCACTAAAGAGACCATCCACGCTGAGCTTGCCGACGCGGACGCTCTGATCGTTCGAAGCGCGACCAAGGTTACCCCGGAACTGATGGATAAGGCGCCTCGACTTCGGGTGGTAGGCCGCGCCGGGGTTGGCGTCGACAACATCGATCTCGATGAGGCCACCCGGCGAGGCGTGCTGGTCATGAGCACGCCCGGCGGCAATGCCGTCAGCGTCGCGGAGCACACCTTTGCTCTTTTGCTGGCTCTCGCGCGCCAGGTGCCGCGTCTCGATAAAGCCATGCACGAAGGAAAGTGGGAAAAAGGCAGCGCCGCCGGAACCGAAGTGCGCGGCAAGACTCTTGGGCTGATAGGTCTCGGACGAATCGGAAGTGAAGTAGCGGTGCGCGCCGAGGCATTCGATATGAAGGTGCTGGGCTACGACCCGTACATCAGTGAAGCAGCCGCACGGGAGCTCCAGGTCGAGTTAGTGCCTCTCGAGAGACTTCTGGCCGAAAGCGATTTCGTCTCACTGCACACCGCGGTGAGTCCCGCAACGCAAAATTTGATCAACGCAACGACTCTCGCTCAAATGAAAACCGGCGCGCGTCTCGTGAATGCTGCGCGTGGCGAGCTTATCGACGAAGCGGCCTTGGCCGAAGCGCTGAAGAGCGGAAAACTGGCCGGGGCCGCGCTAGACGTTTTTGTGGAGGAACCGCCCAAGACGCAGACCTTGGTGGGTCTGCCGAATGTCATCGCCACGCCACACGTGGCGGGTTCTACTGCCGAAGCCCAGGAGGAAGTTGGTACTCAGGTAGCGGTGCAGGTGCGTGATTACCTGGCCGAAGGCATTATTCGAAATGCAGTCAATCTTCCGGCGCTTTCCGCCGATCAGTACCGCCGCGGACGTCCTTATCTGGCGCTCGCCGAGCGTCTCGGGTCACTGGTTGCGCAGGCGGCGGCGTCACGTCCAGCGCGCATTCGAATTCGCTATGCTGGGGAAGTGGCTGATGTCGGCACCAACCTTCTTCGCAGCGCGGTACTCGCGGGCCTGCTGAATGCCGTCCTCGATGAAAAGGTAAATGTGGTCAATGCACCGCAGGTTGCCGCCGCGAGGGGCCTCACCGTCCACGAAGAAACCCGGCGTCGCGAGCATGGCTTCCCGAACACTCTGGAAGTCGCTGCGCTTTCAGAAACGGGAGGGGCGTCTGCGGCCGCTGAATTCAGCGCCGAAGGTACCGTGCTGTTTGACGGCACCCCTCGGGTTCTGCAGATCGGCGGGATCCCGGTTGAGGCGCAACTCGAAGGTACCATCCTGTATCTGCGTAACCGCGACGAGCCCGGGGTGATTGGGCAGGTGGGCTCGACGCTGGGTAAGCTAGGAGTCAATATCGCCACCTTCGCGCTGGGACGTCGAGAGGAATCGCGCGGCGCCGAAGCGGTGTCTCTGGTTCGTCTCGACGGGGAAGTCTCGGCATCCATTTTGGAGCCTATTCGCGCAATTCCGGCCATCACCGAAGCGAAACTGGTGCGGCTGGAGAGGTCGTAGGATATCGAAGAGCTAGACGCGTATTCCCTCTTTTTTTGCGCTGGGGCGCCCTAGCCGAAGTCGGAGAAATTGATCGGACTCGTGGTAAGGCTCGATATTGCTGCTGAACTTGGGTACGCCGCTAAAAAATAATCGTTCCTCTGCATTGAAATACATCACTTGACACCCGCGCCTCTCCTGTCCTAGAAGATATCTCAAAGTTTCGCAGGTCGAGTGTTTGGGTTGGGGTTGCCCGGAGTCAGATACCAAAGCCTGGTGTTGCGGAAGCTTTGCCGCAGCGCGGTGTCTTCTATTCCTGGTTTCTTCCCGCCATTTCTATCCTTTTTTGCTTGACGCGCGATGAGCGTGTCCAAGGAGAAGTTCATCATGCGGGGTTCCTCGATCAAGCGGGTGTTGTTGCTACTAGCAGGTCTAGGTACTTTTCTGCTGTCCGTTCCATTTTCCTTCGCGCAGACCGGAACGACATCGCTGCGGGGTGTGGTGACCGACAAAAGCGGTGCGACCATCGCCGGGGCCAGCGTGCAGATAACCAATGCGACCCAGGGGGTCGAGCGCCAAATGAACACCAGCGGAACAGGCGAGTACCAATTCAACGCTCTGCCTCCGGGAACGTATAGCGTGACCGTAGAGATGTCGGGATTTCGTAAATTCGAACAGCGCGACGCTCAGTTGCTGGTAAATAACCCAACCACGCTTAACGTTAGTTTGGAAATTGGTTCGGCGTCCCAGACGGTAGAGGTTTCCGCGCAGGCCCAGACGCTGAATACGACGGATGCGTCGTTGGGGGTGGCCTTCAATCAAAACCAGGTCACCGAGCTGCCACTGGAAGGACGAAACGTTCCCGACCTGCTCACCTTGCAGGCCGGCGTGGTTTATATCGGAAATAATCCCAGCATCGACACAAATATGGATACCCGCAGCGGCGCAGTAAATGGCGCTCGCAGCGATCAAAGCAACGTGACCCTGGACGGAGTGGCCGTAAACAATCGCAATGGCAACGCGTTTACGTCGGTTCTGCCGGTCACACCTGACTCCGTTCAAGAGTTTCGCGTCACCACTTCCAATTACAACGCTGATCAAGGTGGTACGGGTGGCGCCCAGGTCGCTCTGGTGACCAAGAGCGGCACCAACCAATTTCACGGGTCCGCCTACGAATACCTTCGCAACACCTACACCAGTGCCAACGACTACTTCAACAAGCAGGCGCAACTCGAATCCGGCGAACCGAACACACCTCCCAAGCTAATCCGCAATATCTTTGGCGCTTCGGTTGGTGGCCCCATCAAGAAGGATCGGTTCTACTTCTTCCTTAACTTTGAGGGCACCCGGCGGGTTGAGGGGCAGGTGCAGACCCAGACCGTTCCGACCGCAACCGCCCGTGATGGAATCGTCGAATACCAGTGCGACACGCCGTCCGCCTGCCCTGGCGGGACCGTAACTGGCCTGAGCGGCAAGACTTACAATGTGGCACCGGGCGATTACGCTCTTTCCCCGACCGGGATCAAGAATCTGGACCCCTTGCACATCGGAGTCAACCAGCCGATTCAGCAATTTCTCAACAGTGGTTACTGGCCGCTTCCCAATAGCAACGCGGTCGGTGACGGGTTAAATACCGCGGGGTACGTTTTTAGCTCTCCCATCAGCTTGGTGCAAAACTGGTATATCGGAAAGCTCGACTACAACCTCACTAAGGACGGCAAGCATCGCGTCTCGGTGAGCGGCGCGCTGGCCAACCTGAATAATCCCCAAGCCGAGTTCCTCCCCGGCGAACCCGCGCAGTTTACGGAAGTAAACTACAACAAAGGCCTGATCTTCAGCTACACGGGCGTGCTTTCGCCCACGCTAGTGAACAATGTTCGGTACGGATACATCCGGGAGAGCGACGGCAACGTCGGGAACTCCGACCAAACTTGGATCTATCTGCGCGGTCTAAACGACGGAGTGGGGCAGAACGCGGCCATCACCCGCAGCAAGCAGTTCCAACGCCCCTCGCACAACATCACCGAGGACCTGTCTTGGACGCGCGGGAATCATACCCTTCAGTTTGGCGGAGTATTTACGTTCATCCGCGATGCGGACTCCAATTTCAACAGCTCGTATAGTGACGGGGTTGTGAATTCCGCGTGGCTGGACACCGGCGGCATCTCCAATTCGCCTAACTCACAATTGAACCCAACCTCCGCTGGCCTCCCCGCAGTGAATGCGAATTATCAAGGTAATTATGACTTTGCGATTGCCAATGCGGTTGGCTTCGTCTCCCAGGCCGATGGTTTCTACAATTATCAGAAGAACGGAACAGTACAGCCCAACGGCTCGCCCGTAGCACGTCATTACGCACTAGACGGATACGAGAGCTACATCGAGGACACTTGGAAGGCCAAGCCAACTTTGACACTTACCGCTGGCTTGCGGTATTCGCTGTTTTCTCCGCCCTGGGAGACCAATGGCTTGCAAGTTTCTCCGTCCCCCAGCTTGGCGGGTTGGTTCAATCAGCGGGCCGTGAACATGGAAAATGGGCTTCCCTCGAGCGACGATCCGCTCATCTCATTCAACCTTTCAGGTCCTGCCAACGGCAAACCTGGTTATTACAATTGGGACTACAAGGATCTCGGCCCTCGTCTAGCCTTCGCATGGGCGCCAAAGTACGGTTCCGGACTGCTGGGCAGCATGTTCGGGGACGGTAAGTCCACCCTCCGTGGCGGTTTCTCCATCGTCTATGATCGTGTTGGAGAAACGCTCGTGAACACATTTGACCAAAATGGTGCGTTCGGCCTGAGTACCCAGTTGACCAATCCGGCCGGCAGCGAATCGCTACTAACGGCCCCGCGGGTCACTAACATCCACGCTATTCCGACTACAGATCTCGCTGGGAACGCTCTGCTCCTACCGGCGCCTCCGGGCGGATTTCCTCAAACGTTTCCGGACACGCTCGGTACTGGCGGCTTTGCGATCAAGTGGGGCTTAGACAACTCCATTAAGACCCCCTATGCGTACACGTTGGACTTGTCCTTCGGACGAGAGCTAGGTGCCGGTATGACCTTTGAGGCTGCCTACGTTGGCAGACTTGGGCACCGCCTGTTGGCCCAGGAAGACGTGGCCCAACCCTATGATTTAGTGGACACCAAGACCGGCATCGACTATTACTCGGCGGTGACGGCTCTGGCCAAACTGTACCGGCAGGGAATTCCTACCTCATCCATCACACCCGGTCTGGTCGGAAAGACTGCCAGCTACTGGCAAGACATTCTTCAGGCTCTTCCGGCGGGTGGAGAGTATTCGCTATTCTGCAGCGGCGGAGGTACTGCCAGTCCCCTGCAGGCGGCCTACGATCTCTTCAGCTGCTTCTCGACGAACGAGACTACGGCCCTTTCCGTCCTGGACGGCAACACCTCCCCGTACGGCATTCCGGACGCGAATAACGGCAACCTTTATAACGCCAAGACTGGTCCATTCACCTTCTTCAATCCACAGTATTCTTCGCTGTATGCCTGGCGCTCGGTCGGCACCACCAGCTACAACGCCCTGGAAGTCACCGTACGCCACCGCATGATCCACGGATTGCAATTTGACTTCAATTACACCTACTCCAAGTCCCTCGACATTGCCTCCGACGCCACCCGCATTGGGGCCGTCGGCGGCTTCGACACCAACCAGATCACCAACGCATGGGATCCCTACCAACTTCGGGGACCCTCGGACTATGATTTGCGCCACCAGTTCAACACCAATTTCATCTACGAGCTACCGTTTGGCCACAAGCAAGCTTTCGCACACGACGTAAATCGGGTGGTCGATGCGTTTATCGGAGGGTGGCAGCTCAGCGGTCTGTTTCGCTTAACCAGTGGCTTCCCGGTTACCGTTGGAAACGTCTTCGGCTTCCCCACCAACTGGGATCTGACCGGAAACGCGAGCCTTACCGGATCGGTGAAAACCGGAACCTACGCGGTCGTCGATGGTAACGGAAATTCGAACATCAATATCTTTTCCAACGGCGTAAATGCCATCAACAGCTTCAGCTCTCCATTTCCGGGGCAGTCTGGCGCTCGCAACCAGATTCGCGGAGCGGGCTACGTAGGGCTAGACGCAAGTCTTTCCAAGCGTTGGTTTATGCCCTGGTCCGAACACCAGAGTCTGCAGCTTCGTTGGGAGGTGTTCAACGTCACCAACACCCCGGTTTTCAACGTCGCTACTTCTGCCACGTCGCTGTCTGACGGCGCTACCTTTGGCAACTACACCAGCCTGCTCAATCAACCTCGCGTAATGCAATTCGGGTTGCGATACGACTTTTAGTATCAGGATTTGAGTGTTTGAACGGGCAAGTTTCTTTTTACGCTAACAACCAGCAGCCGGATGGGCCGTTCTGACCACGGAGACTCGGTGCTACCCCAGAAAGGCCCAGTCGTGTCGTATTGCGGGACGCCTCATTCCAGCGTAAACTCCTTGGTGACTCAGTTTGATTGTCGGGGCGTAGCGCAGCCTGGCTAGCGCGCCTGGTTCGGGACCAGGAGGTCGATGGTTCAAATCCATTCGCCCCGACCACTTCTTTTAAATTCAATAACATACAAGTACCAAAACAGCAGACGACCCGAAGGCAGCGCACCAGGCGCTGAGACAAGTAGTCATCCTCATAAAGTGCGCTGCAACTCTCGCTTAGAAAGAGGTGGGTCGGCCAGTTGTCTCGAAACTTGTCTATCAACTCGTCCGTAGGTTCGGATTCCAAGAACAAACAAGCGCGGCTGAGAGGGGAAGAGCCTCATTCACCCCCGATAGCTTCCCCTAATGGGGTGCTATTTAATTCCGACGAGCGGAAATCCGAAGGGCCGCGCGAGCGCGAGTGAACTCCAGCGCGGCAACTCGTCTGAGGCGTGCTTTGCTAATTCCAAAGGAATTTCAGTTCAGCTTTCAATGAGCTTGGGCTTCCTTCACCTGGAATTTCTCTGCTGAACGAACGGCGCTGTAAAGTGCATTCCACGCATCGCCGCCCTCGGTGCAGGACATACAGAATTCAAGCTGCTTCATCGCCTTCTTCGCGGCCCCGACCGCCAGCAAATCAACGAGAGCAACCATTCGGTTTTCTGAATCTTCATACCCGCGCGATTGCTATAGATTGCGGGGAGAACCGGAGATGCCCGATGGCACTCCACGTCTCGGAATGCGTGTTCGTTTCTCACCAGATTTCTATGTCACTAGATTGATTCCACCATCCGGGTGGACCGGCATCATCAAAGGAATAACGTGGGTGGGAGGCCAGCGTACGTGCACGGTCGAGCTTGACCCTGAATTCCGAACGGCTGAAGAAACTCAGGTACATGCCCTCGCGGAAGAACAGTGATGGACAGGCGGAGAGATTCTATCGAGGCCTGAAGCAGCGAGGAATCCGCGTGCGGGTAGGAATGGAGGCTACCGGCTATTCACGCTGGTTCGAGCGGCTGTTGACAGAATTAGGTTTCGAACTGTGGATCGGCGATCCGGCCGAGATCAAGGCGAAGCGGGTGAAGAAGCAGAAGTTCGACCGCGAGGATGCTCGGCTGCTTCGCAGGTTAATGCTGGAAAATAACTTCCCGCAGGTCTGGGTACCGAGCCCGGAGAATCGAGATTTGCGGCAACTGCTGTGGCACCGGCAGGTTGGTGCAGATGCGCACGCGGATCATGAATCAGTTGCAAGCGTTGGCTATGAACGAGGGCTATCGCTGGAAGAAAAAACTGTTCAGCGAACGGGGCCGAGCGCAGCTGGAAAAGCTGGCATTGGCTCCCTGGGCCAGTCGGCGCCGGCAAGAGTTGCTGGAACTGTTAGACCGCCTGAATCCGACGATTGAAGAGGTGACGGCCGCCGTCGAGCGAGAAGCCAGGAAGCGACCCGAGGTTCTACGACTGATGACCCATCCGGGCGTGGGTCCGCTCACGGCACTCGCTTACGTGTTGATCATCGGAACTCCGACACGGTTTGAACGGGGCAAGCAGATCGGCACGTACGTGGGGATGATTCCGAGTGAGGACTCGAGTGCAGGCAAGCAACGATTGGGGCACATCAGCAAGCAGGGCAGTTCCTTGTTGCGCTTCTTGCTGGTGGAGGCAGCTCACGCAACAGCGCGCGTTCATCCTGACTGGCGCCGTCGCTACACTCACCTGGCGATGCGGCGGCACAGGAGCATCGCCAAGGTAGCGATGGGACGCCGGCTGGCGATCCGGTTGTACTGGATGTGGCGGAACGGTTGTGAGTATTCGCAGTCTCTAGAGTTCGGTTCGTACGCGGGACAGCTCGGTACCGGACATGGTGCGAAATAGAACACCGTGCACTTGATTGGGCATCCCGCTCCCTGCAAGGGGAGTTTGAACGAGTAATCATGGTCGAAGTTTAGATCGAAGAGATGTGTGGGTCGGACCGAAACCGACCGAAAAGATTACGGACGAGCCGTGGTGATCGACACTGGGCCAAAGAACCAGGACGAAGGAAGACGCTCTTCCGAGTGAGCGGAGAAGTGCGCTCAGAAAACGATTGACGGAGCCGACATTGTTAGAGATGTTCGAATGGTTCAAGGATGAAGCGGCCTTTGCTTCTCGTTGAAGCCGCTCCATTGCCTGCCAATCATGCGCTAGCTCATAGGAAAGGAATTTCAGAGCGACAAAGCGGTCGAGGCGAGCGTCCTCGGCTTTGCAAACGATACCCAGTCCTCCGCCACCAAGCTTTTCCAGGACGCGGGGTGGGAGTAGGTTTGCGCGAGAAGTGATTCGGAATCCGCCATCTGCCACACATCTTGGGTTGCGATGGGAGGCAATTCAACGGAGAGAGATCGACCGCTTGCTTATGCATGCCCGATGCGGTCGATCTCTTTCTTAATTGCCCGATCGTCTAGGCTCGAAAGTGGAAGGCTCAAGAACAGACTGATTCTTCTATCCAGCGTTATGAAGGCATCTCGGAATGCCTTCTCGACCTGATCCCACGTTCCCTCAACTGCTGCGGGGTCCGGCATGCCCCAATGAGCCGTCATTGGTTGTCCGGGCCAAATTGGGCACATTTCCTGGGCCGCGATGTCGCAAACAGTGAAGACGAAGTTCAGGTGAGGAGCATCCGGTTTGAGAAACTCGCGCCAATCCTTACTTCTACATTCGGCAATCGGGAGCTTCGCACTTTCGATCTGGCGAAGGGCAACCGGATGCACAATGCCCAGTGGATGGCTATGGCTTCCTGCGCTGTAGGCCGTATAGATCGGGAACCCCTGCTTCTTCAAAATGGCTTCCGCCATAATGGAGCGAGCTAAGTTTCCCTTACACGCAAAGAGGACGTTGTAATGTATCGCCACCGTCACTGTTGGCTCGGCTTCACAGCACGCACGAAGGCGCTCATCAATTTGCCGTCCACTTGCGGCGCAATCGAGTCTGCATCGATCCCCTCCGAAGTCAGAAATTCCCTTGCGTCGGACAGACGGTAGATTCGCGTCGGTTTCACATCCACTTTTTCACTGCGCTCAAATTTGCCCTTATATTCGCTTCGTCCAACGCCCCAGCCACGCAGCCAACCCAACGCAAAACATTCTTGCGAATCTTGGGGGAGATTTCGCCTCGTGTTACCGAGACAGCGAAACGACCATCTGGCTTAAGCAGATGGAAGCTTCACGCAGAACCGCATCTTTGTCGGAAAAAGATCTATGAAGCGAGGTTATCACGTCTATGAAGTTCTCGGGTAGTGGGATATGCTAGATTCCCCTCGCAAAATTCGACATTCTCAGCGCTGGCTTGGCAATGCTAAGGGCCAGCACTTCTGCCGTGATATTCGGGCCATATGCTTTGCCTGTGGCTCGGCCGCGGGTGGCGGACAGAAGTGCGTCTGCCGCGTTGCCTTCACGTGGACAAACACGATTCTGGCAAGTACAGACAGGCGCGCCCATGTGACTGACCTTCAGTTGTTTGGTGCTCGCCGTTATGAGGGGACTGTTAGACGCGATGCATATTTTTAGCGGCACTCAGGGTTCCACAAGGAATCCATCTGCGCAGTACAGGTCGCCCGATTAAAGGACGGATCAGCCGCAATAAAGAACAAGCGGAATCCAGCGTACGTTGGAAGGAGGGGAGTAATATACTCCAAGGTAATCTGGGCTTCTCCTCGATCGGCCGGAGTAATTCCTAGGTGATAAGACGGCACTTCCGGGGTTTCTCGGTGGACTCCACGGAACGGTCGTTGGCGCCGGATGCCTCTTGGCTCAATAGCTTGACTCCAGTCCAATATTGAGTGAGATGATTCGGCGGCACAGGGAATCATACCGATGACGGTCTTTGAAGATGGCGACCTGCGTGAGCGGCTGGAAGCGTATCAAATAGGATTGGGCCGCTATTCCGATGCGCTCACCGGGGCGGGTTTTGTCGGCGACCGGCTCGCGGACGTAAGCCCTCGGGTCCTCGTAGCACTTTCTATCCCCTCTACCGATTGGCAGCCGCTCCTCGCTGCTCTTTCATCAATTGCCGCCGAATTTATTGCAGCTGCTGCGCCCTCTGAGCTCTCATCGATAACCGGGTCGTTTGAGGCCTTCATCGACCATCCGATTGGCTCGGCTCCTTTCGCACCTCCCGCGCTGGGATGGGTGAGGGAGGTTGCCGAACTCTGGCCGTCGCCGATCGCTTACGAATATCACGAGTTGTGGAAAACGATGGACGCGAATCAGATTGTCGCTGCTGTTTGGCAATTGAAGGACTTGGGCGAGGTTCTGGTTAAGTTTCCTGCGCTCATTGTTGCATCAGACGTGCTAAGTAACGGGTCGGCCGAAAGTCGCGAGATCGTCCGCCAGGGACTTTTCGGTGGTCCGCTTTCGTTTGGAAGGTGGATAGCCTTCCTGCGATCGCTTGTTCCCGTTCTTAGGACTGAGCGCGAACATCTTGCCTTTCCCGAGGTCATGAGGCTTTTTTATTCCTTCGCACCTGGAAGCTCCTCATCCGAAGAGACAAGCTTGTGTCGGGCGATGGCTACGATCGTCAATTTTCGCAACGATCTCTTTGCGCATGCCCTCTATCGGGAAAACCCAAAAGAGTTCAACAACGCAGTCGGGGCGGTGCTCGAGCCGTTAAACAAAGCACTGAGCGAAACGGCGACTAACGATCCTTGGTCGGGGATATCGTTGCGCCTCGGCGACGCCAATGGAGCGACACTCGCCGGTTGGGAGGAACTCAAGCAGCATCGCGACACGCCGCTGACTTCGCACCAACACCATAACCTCGGCGCTCCGTTGTTTCTTACGAAAACGAATCGTGCACTGCTCCTCTGGCCGTTGATGGGGGTCCGAGTCTGCAAGGAATGCGGCAAGCGCGACATATTTCTGTACGACAGCCGGAGCAGTGTAAGTGAGGCGGCCGATTTCATTCTGCTCGATTATTTCGCCGGGCACCGGATGGCCAAAAAGCCTTCCGAGGAACCGGAGTTAGCGCAAACGGCCGCAAACGTAAAGTTTGAATTGGTTGAGAATGCGGACCTGATCGCGGAAGACTACGGTCAGGCTGGCTTCGAGGAATTGCTTCTCCGAAAGGCATCCGGATCGGCCTATCTTGCACCTACGTATCTCCACGCGGTGCTAACAGCGTTCATCAAAGACAACACAAAGGGCGTTTTCTGGCTCTCAACTCCCGGGCACACGGGCAAGAGCGTTTTCGTTCGCGGGCTGACAGACCCGGATTATCGGACAAAAGTTGAGAAAAGCGCGCCGTGGCTGAATGGCGCGGTCACCTGTCGGTTCGCGATCAAGCGAGAGATTCAATACTCCCCACGAGAACTAGTAACGACCATCCGGCAGGAGGTTTTGGAAAAAGGATTCGGATTACGCGAGAAGCAGAAGCGTTTTCCCGAACCTGACCTGAGTGAACGGGATCGAGCCAAAGCTTTTACGGCTTACTTACATGAGATCGCAGCGTTGCGCCCGTCTACAGTGCAACGCGTGGTCCTTTTCATCGATGGTCTTGACGAACTCCGCCCTCCGGTTCGGCAGCCATCGATGACTCCTTCTGCCATGGCGAGCCTTGATGAGTTTTTGCCTTTGCCCAACCAGCTGCCGGAACACTTCTATTTTATCATTACTTCGCGCCCGACGACCGACTGCCCCGAGTTTGTAGCGAAAACGCTCAAACAGAGTGGCTACGGAACAATCGCGAACTCGCGACACGCCGAACTCCAATTTGAAGGCAGTGATGAGCTGGCCTCTGGATATCGCGCTCTGCTGCATGAATATTACGATCGCGAAGTAGCCGACCGTCGAAAACAGACGGTTTACGACACACTCGAAAAACTCCGGGCCGCAGGCGAAGACGTACAGCCCGATTTTCGCCAGATCACGAATTCCTGGTTGCGCCAGATCACCGAGAATGCGTGGAAGAAGGCTGCCCACCATCCAGGTCCGCAAGCGAAAGGCGCGCCCGTGTCTCTGGCGGAATCTATCGAGGCTTCAAGCGCCTGGTTCGACCATGCCTTCGAAGCGATCTATGCGAAAGCCCGGGGGCGCTTTGCGTTCGTCGCGTTTCTAACGGACTTGATCGCTAATGGCGAAGTGGGCCTGAAAGAAATTTCCACGCTGCCGTCGGAAACTCCGGAGTCGGCGGACCTGAATCGTCCGGCCGCCCCGTCTCGCCTTTACACGAGGTATCTCGAGAATTTGGCTGCAGCTCTGTCGGGGGGGCCGGATAGCGCAAAACATTGGAATTACGTACGGCGCATTCTAGTGATCTTGGCGGCGGACGAGGAAGCGCACGCGATTGAGGCTGCGGCCGTGAAGGAAATCTATCCTGACGTTCCCTATCAGGGCATGAGCCTCGAAAGGCTTGCGCAACGCCTGGAGGAACCGGGGGTGACCTACAGACTGGTCTCGGCGATCTACTGTTTCCAGCCTCTCCTTGTCTCCTGGCGTGGGAACTCGGAAGCGACGACGCATTTTGGACTCGGGTTGAAGGATCTGATGCCGACGCTGCGCGAGCTTTATGGTTCTGAAATTGAGAAGGAGCACCGGGATGCGGCCGGCGAACCGCGAGGGCTTACTTTAGGCGATTTGATGGAAAATATCCAAGTAGCGGCGAAGCGCTCGGCACCCGCCCTGATTCAATATCTCTGTCACATGTGCGCTACGGAACAAGGTAATTCGGACGTGGCGTGGCTGAAGGTTCGGGGAGAAATTGAGGTTGTCGGTCGATTACTGAGCGCGCGTCACCTCGAGCGACTCGCTGTGACTCTCGAATCGGTTTCCATTTTCTCAGGCGAAGACGCGAAGGCGCGGCTGGGATCAGCGTGGTCTCATCAGCAGGACAACTACCTAGCCGAGGAACTGCTGCGGCGCGCCGGTACTCGGTCATTTCTGGCCGACAACTCCGGTGCGATCGCAGATTGCGGCCGAGCGATGTCATTGTGGGAGGCGATGGATCAATCCTCCGGGGAAACGAGCTATGACGAGCAGCTCTTTGGTGCGTATCAGTTTCGTGCTGTGCTGCGCGCGAGACTCTCGAACGAGAATTTGCTCGAGGATCTTGATCGCGCCGTTGAATTGGGCGAGAAGAGCGTGGCGCGTGCCAGCGAAGATCGGAGGGTTCATTGCGAGACTTTGCTTGCCGACGCATATTTGAAGCGAGCCGGAAATCGGGAGAATTTCCACAACCACCAAGGCGCCATGGCGGATTCGCAGAAAGCTTGCGAAATATTACGGGGCATTTGGATCGCTCTGGGTCGTCTGGTACCCGTTAATGTGCAGAGCGCGAAAGAGGTGGGTCCAGTCTTCGCCACCGCTGTGCTCCAGCGCAGCGAACTATGGAAAGCGGAATCGAAACCTCAAGCCGCAGCACGGGATGAAGAAGAGGCCATCAGCGTTTTCCAAACTCTTAAGCGCTTGTGCGGCGATTCCTGGGACGCTGCCTGCCGTCAGAAGCGAGCGGAAGTATTGTTGCACCGCGCGCGATCCCGTTCTGAATCTGGAGATGGCCGCGGGTCTGTGCAGGACTGTGACGAAGCGATTTCAGAACTGGAAGAGGCTCTGAAAAATCCTCCCGATGTCTCGATAAACCTCCTAGAGGATCTTGCTTTCGCTCACTATTGGCGAGGGCGAGCACACTTTAAAAGCGGTGATGTGCGAAGCGCTCTAGCGGATTACGACCACATCATTAAGACGCAAGTCGTGGTGGGATCGGAGACGAGCATAATGCCCGTGAACTTTCAGATCGTGGCCTATGATGAGCGCGCGCAAGTGCGACTCGCTTACGGTGATGCAATGGGTGCAATTCAGGATGCCGAACGCGCCGTCTCGATGTCTCAGGCCTTCGCGAATAGCGACCGATTGGGC
>Ga0302324_100012497_pt1 | contig 17310 bp, 14 predicted proteins | sample Palsa_T0_1_FD_201949 | JGI IMG/M metagenome (GOLD analysis project Ga0302324, IMG submission 201949) | Peat permafrost microbial communities from Stordalen Mire near Abisko, Sweden - Palsa_T0_1 | ecosystem: Environmental > Terrestrial > Soil > Palsa > Peat permafrost | place: Sweden: Abisko...
GCGCAGGCCCGCGTCCTCGAACTGGCGTCGTAACTCGTCACTCCTCCCCCGCGCAGCGGGGGAGGGGGGTCGCCGCGCTCGTCAATTTGTCGTAATCTGGTGGACCCAATGTCGCAGCCGCCCATTCATCGCATTCGCAACGCGCTGGTTCGGTCGTCGCAGGTCGCGAAGCTCAAGCTCGACGCGACCTTTCTGCGCCGCGAGCGCGACCGCCTCTTGATGCAGCTCGGCGAGGCCGCGCTCACGCTGCTCGACTCGGGCGAGATCTCGGAGCACCCCGCCCTGGCCACCCTCCTGGCCGACGCTCGCGCGCTCGAGCAGCGGCTCGAGGACAGCCTTCGGCAGATCGACGAGATTCATCAGGAAACGGCCACGCCGGCCGCCGGCTGACGCCCTCCTCGCGATCGGCCCTTGTCTCACGACCGATCGCTGGGCTAGGTTCTCGGCCCCTGCGGGCCCCAACCCGCAGGCAAAAGACGCATCGGGGCTGTAGCTCAGCTGGGAGAGCGCCTGAATGGCATTCAGGAGGTCAGCGGTTCGATCCCGCTCAGCTCCACCGATCGGACCCGGGGGGTTGGCTCCGCCAACACCCCCGGACCCCCGTCGGTCTTCGGGCCGCTAGCGCAGCCCGTGCGCCCTCCCTTCGGACGCGCCTCGCCGTGTGCCGGCGGAAGAGTTTCCGCTTACCGCCGGCCATCTGTCGGCTTCTTCAAGTGGTTTTCATTTTGGACGAGGACGAGACGATCTTTGTCATCCATGCACGCCCGCTGACGGAACGTGAGAAGCACCGGCTTCGAAGGAGGAAGAGATGAAGGGCCCCAGGGTATCCAAAAAACGAGCGGCGAGGCTCTCTGCGGAGGCAGTTGAGTTCGATCGCGAATTTGTGATCGATTCCTTCTCCGAGGCGTCTCGGAGAGATGGCGCGCTCTTCGAGAAGGCTCGGCGCAAGCCGGGGCGACCGAAGGAGGGCCGAGGAGCCCATGTCATCTCCATCAGCGTCGAACGCGATCTCCTCAAGCGTTCGGATGATCTCGCCAAGTCGCTGGGTATTACCAGGGCTCGCTTGGTTGCTCGGGGACTGAAGGCCGTGCTCGCAGCCGAGGGCCGGCTGTAGCTCGGCTGGGAGAGGCACCTCCCTCGCAATCTGACCGCTTCGGCAGTAGGCTTCTAAAGCTCGTGACCCAGCGAGTGTTGGGGGTGTCGATGGCGATGCGTCTGGATGTCTCGGTTCTCCTCCTTTCGTGCCTCGCGTCCGCAGGAGGCTGCTCGACCTCCTCGATCGGACCGGTGCAGGCGGCGATTGGCCCTGCTGGCGGTACGCTCTCGGATGACGGAACTACTGTCACGATTCCGGCTGGAGCCCTGTCCAAAGTCGTCACGATCACGCTGACCCCGACCCCCGGCGCGCTGGGGCCGCCAGGTATCACGCTGGTCGGAACGCCGATGGTCCTGGGACCTGAAGGTCAGACGTTCGCGATCCCGGTCAGCGTCTTGATGTCGTTCGATCCGGGCAAGCTCCCAGCGGGGACATCCAGCGGCGCGGTTGCGATTTACACCGCGGCCGTGGGTTCAGACTCCTTCGCGGCTCTGCTGACAACTGCCGTCGATGCGACCCACGTCTCGGCGCAAACGACGCACTTTTCGATCTTCGATCCTGGCGTCTCGAGTCCCTCTTCGACGGGATCATCCACAGGCTCATCCGGAGGAGCATCCACAGGCTCAAGTACAGCCAGCTCAACGGACGGGAGCTCGGGTCAGTCGGCCACGGGCTCGGCGAGCTCCGCTGGAACGAGCTCCGCTGGAACGAGCTCCGAAGGAGGCGGAGTTTCGAGCACGGGCGGCAGCTCGACCGGCACTGGAGGCTCTCCCGCCGGTTGTGCTTGCTCCGCTATCAACGGCACCGCCTGCTGCGGGGGTGGGCTGTGCGACGCCTTCGCCGCTCCAGGCGCCGGTACCACTGGCGGGTCGCTCGAGATCCTCACGTCCGGCGCGCAGGCCAACTGCCTGGCGATCGACTCGACCTACGTCTACTGGTCGGACGCTCGGGGGGCGATCCTCAAGGTTCCCATCGCGGGTGGGGCAGCCTCCATGGTGACGCCGTGCCTTGGAGAAGCCCCCCAGGGAATCGCCGTCGATTCCGAGAACGTCTACTTCACCATCCCCAACAGCGGTTTCGTGATGAAAGCCGCCCTCGATGGCGGCATTCCGGCGGCGCTCGCGTCGTCGGAATCGGACCCCTACACGCTCGCCATCGATTCGCAATACGCCTACTGGACATGGAATTACACGACGGATTCAGTCTACTCGGGCGTGCACTGGGTGAGCCTCGCCGGCGGAGACATCGGGGAGCCTTTCACGGATCTGTCGCGGCAGAATTACACGACCTTCGACGTCACGGCCGGACCCACTGAGGTCGGCTGGACCTCCGCTCACGCATTGGACGACGGTCCCCATCAGGTGATTCAGACCGTCGGTCCGGGAGGGGCATCTGGAGGGGTCACCGAGACCCTCACGGCTGATACCGACTGGGGGGTTACCTATCCCTATGGCATGACGATCGACTCGGAGCTCGCTTACTGGACGGAGCCCAACTTCGGCCAACAGGCCCCGACATCCGGATGCACCGCGCCCGACCAGGGCAACATCATGGTGACCGCGCTTGATGGCGGCGCCACGTCGGTGATTGCCACGGCGACGTTCATCGCCGATCCGGCGGCCATCGTCTCGAAGGACGGTTCGCTCTACTGGATCGAGCACGGCTCCGCCAACTTCGGGGAGCTCGGCACCTGTGCCCCGACAGGCTTGTACCGCCTGACGCTCGATGGAGGCGGCGTTCCAGAGCTGCTCGAGGCCTCGCCCGAGACGATTTTTAAGGAAACCACCGCGCTCGGGGCCAACCTTTGCATCGCCGCCGACGACAGCTCGATTTATTGGATTGTCGGCGGAGAGGTCTGGAAGGCGGCGCGCTAACTGCCCAGGAGATGAGCTCGGCCAAGTAGAATCGTCAGCCGCCAGGCGGAGTGCAGACGAAGGTCAAGCTCACCGAGGTGTCGCACCAGTATCCCGCGCCAGCGCTCGCGCAGTCTCCGTCGCTCAGACAACCGAAGCAGAGCGCGTGATCGGGCGTCAGCGACGGGAAGGTCGCGCAGATCGGGTGATCGGCGGGGCAGGGGCGGTCGTCGCAACGCTGCAGACAGGCCCCGCTGGAAGTGAAAGGCGCGACGGACCAGTAGTTCGTGCAAATGTCCCCAGGCGGACAGTCGTTGCCGAAGGCGTACGCGTTCGGGTATTCGCAAGTGCCGCAGCGGTGAGTCGCGCTGTTGCAGCCTTCACCGTCGGGGCAATCGATCGGGCTCAGGCACTCGTAGCAAAGGTTGGCGCCATTCCCCACCGCGTTGTCGGTGTCGCAGACCTGGCCCGCGGAGCAGACGCCTGCCTCGCAGCGCGCCAGACAGGTTGGGCCGGCAGCGCACACGCCGCTCGCGCAATCCGAGCTGGTCTGGCAGAGCCCACAGATGTGGAAGGTGGCGTCGCAGCCCTGACCGCTCGAACAGTCAGCGCTGGTGATGCAAGCGTAGCACCACTCGACTCCAGGGTCGGGGATCCCATTGTTCCCCAGGCGATTGTCGGCATCGCAGAGCGGGTCGGCGGTATCGCAGGTGTGGCCATCGTCGCAGCGCGAGCGGCAGACGTCGCTCTGGTCGCAGATCCTGCCCGGAGCGCATCCGCCGTCGACGCAGGAAGTGGTGCAACTGGACAGCACGCTCCCGTTGCCGTCGCAGAGCGTGCCAGTCGGACAATCCGAATCGTGGAAACAACCACAGCCGCCAGCGGGCAGCAGGTATCCTGGTCCGCTGTCGCGATCGCAATACAGCCCCTGGGGATCGGCGGCGCAGTCGGCGTTGGAGAGGCAGGCTCCCGTTCGACACATTCCCTGGCCTGCATCGTCGTAGACGACGCAGAAGGTCCCGTCGGTGCTTCCGGCGCAATCGGCGCTGCTGTCGCAAGCCTCGATGCAGGTGTGTGACTGCGTGGCAGAGCAGACGTTGTCGCCGGCCTCGCAGCAGAAGGTCCGGTTGGTCCTGCCCTTGGGAGCAGTGACCACGCAATCGTTGTCATCCAGGCATTGCACGCAAGTTCCGCCTAGGCAGAAGGCATCGGCTTGGGGAGCGACCGTGCAGTCGAAATCGGTGAGGCAGCTCCGAGGAGAGGAAGAATTGAGACCCTCGCACACCCCGGCGTCCCAGTTGCAAAGCGCTGCCTCGCAGGTTGCCGGGCTGCACCGCTGATCGGGAGGCCCGCAGGCATTGAATGAGTTGCCGGGGACGCAAACCTCGTTCGATGGACAGTCGCTCGAGTAGAAGCAACCGCACACTCCGTCGCCGGTGCAGACGTACCCCGCGCTGGACCGTGCGTTCAGGCAGTCGTCTCCGAAGTTGCAGCGCGTGCAGAGGCCGGAATCCGGCTCGCAGATAGGGGCGTTGGCGGCGCAGGAGGGGGCTCCCGGCGAAAAGCACGAGATCCCGCAGTAGGAGCTGGTTGTTCCGGGATTGAGGCAGGTCAAGCCGGCGTCGGCGCAGTCCACATCCGTGGAGCAGCCGCAGAAGTTGCCGCCGTCGGCCGGCACGCAGGCCGGCCAGAGGCCGGCGCAGTCCGAGCTCGACTGGCACGGCGGGCAATCGGAAACGGGCTGGCTGCAGACCGATGCATCCGGGTGCGGGTCGAGTCGGCAGGTCTCGCCGAAACTACAGAATCCCTCGCAAGTTCCACTGGGGCACGGGCCGCAGGCGCCGTCGACGCAGTAGGGGATCAGCTGGTTCTGGTCGTTCGCCAACCGGCCGACGCACTCGGCGTCGGTCGCGCAGGGGAGCTCGCCGTACGTGCAAACCCCCGAATCGAGGCTGCAAAACTGGTCCGGGTCGCAACGCGGCCCACCGTCGACGCGGCAGTCGGTGTCGATCGGACCACAGGCTTCGAATCCGACGAGGTCCGGCGGGGGCGCATCGACCTCGGAGTAAAGCGGCGCAGCCAGGTCGCAGAACGGGTCAGCGCGATTTCCGGCGCAGTCGTCGTTTCCGACACATTCCACGCAGAAGTTCTGGTAGCCGGAAACCCCCGAGGCGAGATCACATCGCGGCCGATTCCTGTCGTACGTCGGCAGCCCTCGATTGGCGCAGTCCGAGTCGGAAAGGCACTGGAAGCAGTTGCCGGGAGGGCCTTGCAAGTCGCAGAGGTACGTGCCCGGCTCGCACATCCAGCTCACCGCGCCGCCGTCGCGATCGGGTCCCCCGACCGGGGAATCGGAGACGAAGCAGAAGACGTAGCCACCGTCGATGATCGGCGGCGGAGGGGTACCGGCAGTGCCGCCCGTCGTGCCGGAGCCGCCGGAGGAGCTCGCGGCACTCGAGCCGGTGGAGCCCGAGCCACTGGTGCCGGTGCCCGAGCCGGTCAAAATATCCGTCCCGGTGCTCGAACCCGTTGCGGCGCTCGACCCGGCCGAGCTGTATGCACCCGCCGAGCTCGCCGCCGAGTTGTTTCTGCCGAATTGGCCGCTGATCTGCGTGCGGAGGCAGCCCGTCATGAGGGGGGCAACCGTTGCCGCGAGAAGGCACCCCTGGCGACACCGGCGCACGAGATGGGGTCGAAGATCCGTGGCCCGCCTCATGGAAGCGACTATGGTTTTCGCGGGAGGGCTCCGTCAATGGCTGGCAGCCGCGGAGCGAATTGCTGCTTGCCAACCGCTGGGTCGCCCGGGAGAGTCACCCAATGCTCGTCCTCCCCACCGTCCTCGCCCTGGCACTGTCGGCGCCCGCGGCGGCTGACCCGGAACCGATCTCCCGCCACTTCATCGAGCAGCTCGCGGCGGGGCACTTCGCGACCGCCGGCGCGAGCTTCACCGAGCAGATGAAGGGCTCACTGCCGCCCGACAAACTGGGGATACTCTGGAGTGGTCTCCAGAACCAGAAGGGCGCGTTCCAGAAGATCGAGCGCGGCAGCGCCGAGCAAGTCGGCGACGGCACGGCCGAGCTCCTCACCTGCCGCTTCGCCAAGGCGCCGGTCACGTTCGAGGTCTACGTCGACGGCCAGGGGCGCATCGGCGGCTTCTTCCTCTCCCCCGCCAGTCTCGTCGCCGGGCGCTTCGTGAACCTGCTCGCCAAGTCCGATTTCACGGCCGCCGAGGCGATGTTCGATGCCACGATGCGCCAGTCGTTGCCGGCCCCGAAGCTTACCGCGCTGTGGCAAGACCTGGTCGCCGAGGCCGGGCAGTTCCAGGGCCTCGAGCGTACCAAGGCGGTGCCTGCGGCAGGCGACTGGGCCGCGATTACCACCGCTACGTTCGAGAAGAAGAGCATCACCCTTCGCGTGGTGGTCGACGGCGAAGCCCGCGTCAGCGGCTTCTTCCGGCAGTAGGGGCGGAGTCGGGAGTTGTTGCGGTCAGTTGTTGGAGGTGCAGACGTCGTACGAGCCACCCTCGAACGTGTTGCCCGTCGCCCCGCTTCCGAGCGTTCCGTAGGTGGACGCGTTGCTGACGTACTCGGCGAGGATGCCGCAGCCGTCGTAGGTGGAGAACTGGCAGTTGGTGATGGAGGGACCGACGGCCAGATCGCCGGAGCTCAGATTGTACGCCGTGGCGTCGAGGGTGATCTCGCCAGTCGTCGATGTCGCCCCGCTTCCGAGCCCGGCATTGTTCACCTCGCAGTACTCCAGCTCCGTGCCGGCGTAGGGGTTGCCATTGGCGGCGGGGTAGCTCAGCCGGATCCCCTGCCAGCTCGCACCTCCGTCGGGGTTGGCTCCCACGAAAGCGATTCGATTGCCGGGCGCTCCGACCGCCACCAGCTCGCCTTGCCCGGTGGCGAAGCTGTCCACCCAGAGCGCGCTCTGGTCCGCAAACTGGAGCGTGTTTGGCGCCGCGATGGTGAGGGTCGCGCCACCGCCGTCGCCGTCGACGTTCACTCCGGCCGCGGAGAGGATGGCGTAGGGCACCGGGATCGCGGGCCAGGTCTGCGAGTGGTCGACGTTCATCGGACTGCTGCAATCCTGTTCCCCCTGGCAGCCCAGCGCCACGGCCGCGGGGCCGCTCTCCGCGCCGATCACGAGACTGGTCGGCAAGGATCCAGCTTGGTTGGCATCGATGACGAAGGGGTAGTAGCCGGACGCCCAGTCGTCGGCGACGAGGCTGCCGGAGCCGGCCGCGAGGCCGGCCCAGTGACCTACGAAGGCGAAGGCGCTCGCGCCGGTGTTCTGGACGGTCACGTGAGCGAACGACACGAGACCGGGATCGACGTCTCCTTGGACGACGATTGCACCTGGGTTACTGGAACTGGGGAGGGGAGGGAATATCTCGTCGCCTGACTGGCCCGCATACGAAACCGTCGTCCAGCTCAGCGCTGAGCCTGCGGCCACGGAGGTCAGCACGATCCCGACCCACGAACCGGGAACCTGGCTGGCCCAGCTGGTAAATGTCACGGGGCTCGAGGACGTGCCGTTGACCTGCAAGCCGCCCGGTGAATCGATGATCAGGTAGCCGCCGGTATCGGCGGCAACGGTGACCCCCGGGTCAATCGTCAGGACCGGATTGTTGGCGGGCGAGGCAACCATCGTTCCATACGACGTGATGTACCATGGGTCGCAGTCGGTGGTGAGCTCGCGGCTTTCCCAGATCAGCGTGGGCAGTCGGCAGTCAGGTCCGACGACGGGTCCGGCCAGACTGCAGACGTCCCGCGACAGAGTCGTCCCTCCAGGTGCATCGGGTGAAGCCGAGAAAGCGTTCCCGCTGCCCGAGCTCCCATAGACGGCGGCGTTTCTGATGCCCCGGGTAAAGATGCCGCAGCCGCCGTAGTTCGCGAAGGTGCAGTCGGTGATGGTTGGGCCGGTGGCGTTCTCGGCGGTGATGCCATTGACGGTGAGCGCTCCCGCGAAGACCAGGCCCTCCTGCGCGACGCTGAACCCGGTGGCATCCGCGATCTGGCAGTAGGCCAGCGAGCTGGGTAGCAGAGCGCCGAAGTTGTCGGCGACGAGCTGGATGCCCCGCCAGGCGTCGTACGCCGGCAATTGATCGATCGATTCGAAAACGATGGGCTGCGCTTGCGTGCCGATCGCGACCAGCTCGCCCTGCCCGGTCGCGAGGCCGTCCACCTGCAACGCGCTCTGGTCGACGAACTCGAGCGTGTTGGGCGCCGCAATCGTGAGCGTGGCGACGCCGCCGTCCCTGCCGTCGACGTTGACTCCGGCCGCCGAGAGAATCGCATAGGGAATCGGGATCGCCGGCCAGGTCTCGGTGTGATCGACGCTCATCCCACCGTCGCAGTCCTGCGGCCCCTGGCAAGACACGGCGACCATCGCCGGGCCGCTGCCCGCGCCGACCCCGAGATTGGCAGGCAGAGAGCCGGCCTGGTTGGCGTCGACCTGGAACGGGTAGCTACCCGAGGCCCAACCGCTGACCGTGAGGTTGCTGGACCCGGCGGCGAGTCCCGCCTCCGGCCCGGCGAAAACGAAGCCACCGGCGCCGCTGTTCGTCAGGGCGACGTCCTCGAGGAGCACCTCGACGGGACTCGAGGTCTGGAGGACCATGAGCGCGCCCGGATTCTGGATTCCGAGCACCGGGTTGGGTACCCCGGCATAGGAGATGCTGGTCGCGGTCAACGCTGAGCCGTTGCTGTAGCCGCCGAGGAAGATTCCAACCCATGAGCCCGGCTTTGAGAGGGAAGACGTGAAAATCACCGGATCCGCGGCGGTGCCCCGGACTTGCAGCTGACCGGGAGAGTAGAGCCCCACCAGCAGGGAGCCGTTCGGTGCGACCGAGACCGTGACCCCTGGGTCGATCGTCAGATGGGGGCCCCCGTCCCCCTCCACGTCGGTGCCCGCCGCTCCGATGGTCCAGGGGTCGCAAGTGGTCGTGAGCTCGAGGTCGGCAGTCACGAGATGCGGCAACAGGCAGCCGCCGGTTCCCCCGCTCGTGCCTGAAGATGATCCGCCTGGCGCGGTTCCGGTGGTGCCAGTGCTCGCCCCGCTGCTGGTGTTTGGACCGAAGCGGGCGATGGCGCCGGTGAGACAGCCCGGCCCCGAGGCGAATCCGGCGATGAGCGATAGAGTAGAAAGCTGGCGACAGCCTTGCATCGGTCCACCCCAGCGTTCCCCAAGCATCCGGCCTGGCCATTCTGGACCCGCGGTCCCGGCCTGCGCAAGCGATCGGTCGGCTTCAGACCTTGAGGATCCTCACCCCTCGAAGGTTCTGAGGACAGACCTCGGCAGGGGGGCATTGAAGTCCTCGGGGACCGTGAGCTTGCCGCGATCCTGGCCGAAGACTGGTCCCATGGATCGGGGTTTGATCGGAACGAGGCGTGCCACCGGCTTGCCGGCCTTGGCGATGATGATGCGCTCCCCCTCGGCGACTCGCTCGATGAGCCGCGAGAATTGAGTTTTGGCCTCATGGATGTTCACTTTCATGGCCACATCTTAGTCCATAGGTTTGCGGGTGGCGTCGTCCTTGCTTCACGGGCTTACTCGGATGGTCCGTGGATGCTTGGCGCGCACGCCGGCCGCAAGCTCACGGAATCGGAGGTCGCATCGAGTCCGACCCTTTGGGTCGTGCGCAAAGCGGGCACGGGCTCGGGCACGCACACGCACACGACAACCAGTCAGAACCTCCGTGCAGAGCCCCTAGGCCCGCTCGCGCCTAACCCGACGCCGCGATGTGGTAGGGCGTGTTGACGATCACGACCCGTGACGTGCAGCGCATGCGGAGCAAGGTGCGCAGAAACGTTCCGCGGTTGTTGTGGAGGCTGTTCTCGTACCAATGCGGCAGCACCAGGTCGGGAATCACCACCACGATGTCGCGATCGGGATGATCGGCCTCGAGCTTCAGGATGTAGTCGATGAGCGGCTTGAAGAATTGCCGGAAGTCGGACGTCAGGACCACGAGCTTGGGCTCGACGATTCCGCAGACCCGGGCCGGACCACACACCAGCAGATCCCAGTTGTCGGAGAGGATCTCGGTGTCGTCGGTCTCGGTCCGCACCTGGACCACGTGCACGTCCTTCGAGAGCCGCAGGGCGAAGCTCAGTCCGTGCTGCGTGACGCGGGTCCACGCCGCGGCGGGAAGCACGACCACCGGAGCCCTCGTCTCGGGTGGCGGGAGCGGCGTCAGCGTGGCGATCTGGCGCTCCACGTTCTGGTAGTGGCGGTGGATGCGCCGGAAGAAAAGGATGAGCAGCGGGATGCAGAGCAGGGTCACCCAGGCCCCGTCGCTGAACTTGGAGACCGCGATCACCACCAGCGTCAGACCGGTGGCGAGGGCGCCGATGCCGTTGACGACCAGCGACTTTCGCGCGTGCGTCCCGCTCCGCTTCCTCCAGTGCTGGACCATGCCGGCCTGCGAAAGGGTGAAGGCCAGGAAGGCCCCGATCGCGAAGAGCGGGATCAAGCGGTCGGTGATGCCGCCGAAGGCGACGAGCAGCGCGGCGGCGAAGGTCGACAGCAAGAGGATGCCCGAGGTGTAGACCAGCCGCCGGCCCCGCACCGCGAAGGACTCAGGCAGAAACCGGTCGTGAGCCAGGATGTGGCAGAGTCGTGGGAAGTCGGCGAAGCTGGTGTTCGCCGAGAGCGCGAGGACGGCGACGACCGACCCGATCGTCACGTCGTACATGAGCCCTCGCCCGAACACCGCCGCCGTGAGCATCGAGAGCACGCTCTGGTAGCCGGGCTGGCCGGGGTCGGTGGCCGCCAGCTGATACGCGCCGCACAGGTAGGCGATGCCCCCCAGCAGGGCGACCAGGATGAGAATGATCAAGGTCAGGGTTCGCTGGGCCAGCGCGACCCGGGGCTCGTGGAAAATGGGCACCGCGTTGGACACCGCCTCGACCCCGGTCATCGCCGTGCAGCCGCTCGCGAAGGCTCGGAGGATGACCCAGATGCCGACCGCGGTGGTCGCCGCCGGAACGAGCGGTGGCGACGCGACCGCGATCGGGTGACCACCGGCGCTGATGGCTCTGAAGATTCCGACCGCGATCACGAGCCCGAGTGTTCCCACGAACAGGTAGGTCGGAACCCGGAAGGCGAAGCCGGATTCGCGCAGGCCGCGAAGGTTGAGGAGCGTGAGGAACGCGAGCGTTCCCAGGCAAAGGGGGAGGGTGTGAGGCAAAAGCGACGGTATGGCGGAGACCAGCGCGCCGACACCGGCCGAGATTCCCACCGCGACGTTCAGCACGTAGTCCAGGGCCAGGGCCGACCCGGCCAGCAGTCCGGGCAACTGGCCGAGATTCTCCTTGGCGACCGTGTACGAGCCGCCGCCGTTTGGATAGGCGGCGATGGTCTGACGATAGGAGAAGAAGACGATCAGGAGGATGGCGATGATGACCGCGGTGATGGGCGCGATGTAGCCCAGGCCGAGCGCGCCCAGGGGGAGCAGGAGCGTGAGCGCGGCTTCGGGGCCATAGGCGGCCGACGAGAGGGCATCGAGCCCGAGGATCGGGACGCCCGAGGCGGGACCGATCGTCTCGCCCTCCTGCTCGAAGAGGGCGAGAGGCCTTCCAATGACCCAGTCGATGAGACTCATGCGCCCTCCTTGCGCCAACCGTTGCCAGGGTGTCATACCCGGGCTTCTCGAATCGAGCCCGAAGATGCTCCGACAACGTGCGGCCGTCGTCTTTGCCACCTTCGTGGCCGTCGGATGCGCGCACGCGGCGAGTACGGCGTCCTCGTCGCAGCCTCGCCCGAGCGCCGATCCCGAAGCGATCGCGCGAACCTTCGTCGACCAGCTCGGCGGCGCGCGGTTCGCGGCGGCTGAAGAGCCATTCTCCGCGGAGATGTGGCAGGGCTTGCCGCCCGACCAACTCGGCCTGGAGCTCGAATTGAGCCACGCTCGCGATGGCCGAATCGAGCCGCTCGGGATGCGTCCTTGATCGGCAGTTCCACCCGGTATGCGCGCGTCGACAGCAAGTGCTGCTCGAGCGCGCCCTCGACCAGCGGCTCGTCGACCGGCTCGCAGCAATCCCGCGACGGCAAGGGAGCCGATGAGAACCCCCGACCCAAGCGGTCAGGATGCCGTGCTATCGTCGCGGGCGATGCCGCTGGTCTCGGAGAGCGCAGCCGAATCCGCGGGGGCCGATCTCGACCTTGATCTGCTCGACTTCCTTCAATCGCTCACCCCCGCCGAGCGGCTGAGACGTCACGAGAGCGCGCTGGCGTTGGTTCGCGCGCTGCGAAAAGCGGGGCCGGCGGCAAAGGAGACTCTTCCGCCGGCACATGGGGCTCAGCAGCATGGCGTCGACCCTGGACCTGCTTCGCCGGCTCGTTGATCACGGCGTGGAGTTCGTGCTGGTGGGCGGGATGGCCGCCGCCGCTCACGGCAGCTCGGTCGTGACCGAGGACGTGGACGTCTGCATCCGTTTCGACTTGCCAACGCTGACGCGTCTTCTGGATGCCCTGAGAGGGAGCCATCCGCGCCAGAGAATGCAGCCCCAGCGCTCGGCTCTTTCAGCAGACCCGGCGGCCTATCTCGGCTGGCACAATCTCTATCTCGTCACCGACGAGGGTCAGCTGGATGTCCTCAGCGAGATCAGCGGCGTCGGCCCGTTGGAGGCTCTTCTTCCCGGGTCTCTTCTGCTCGATCTGGGCGGCTTTGGTTGTCGCGTGATGGGCGTCGAGGACCTCATCCGCGCCAAGCGCGCGTTGGGGCGACCCAAGGACCTCCGGGCCGCTCTGGAGCTCGAGGCGGTGAGGCGCAAGGTCTGAGCGTTCGGACTGCGCGGCCGAGCTAGAGCTGAGCGTCCGCAGGACGGACTTTGGCAGCGAGGCGTTGAAAGTCTCGGGAACCGTGAACTTGCCCCGGTCCTGGCCAAAGACGCGCCCCCTGGATCGGGGCTTGATCGGCACGAGGCGGGCGACAGGCTTGCCGGCCTTGGCGATGACGATCTGCTCCCCCTCCGCGACGCGCTCGATGGGGCGCGAGAAGTGAGTCTTGGCCTGGTGAATGTTGACCGTCATTGGTTCAACTCAGTCTGTATTCGGACCAAGTCCAAGTCGAGGATCGAAGGGTCGAGCGTAGGCCGCCGGCCGCCCTCGCCGGAGTCCGAGCTCCGGCCGAGCGCCCGGTGGCTGCGGGGGTGTATGCTTTACGCGACCGCGGGGGTATAGCTCGCGGGCACTGGGGAGGAGCGCAGGACATGCGAGCGACTCTGGTAACGTTGGCGGTCTTAGTCGGAGGCGGTTGCTCGGTCGTGAGCTCGACCGGCCTCTCGAACGGCGGAGTCGTCAAGCGACCTGACGCCGGCGGCGGTACGACCACGGGCGGAGGCGCGGCCCCCGGGTCACCCTGTGCGTCCAATGGCGTCTGCAGCTCGGGGGTTTGCGGCCTCACCGGATCCGGAGACTGCTGCGCCACCGCCTGCTCCACGGCCGACCCGACCTGCGCCGCCACGGGCTGCGACGACGCGGGAGCCTGCGAGTACGCCGCGGCTGGAATCGGGTGCGGCCCGAGCTCGTGCAGCGACAGCGTGCAATCAGACCCGCAGTGCGACGGGTACGGCCACTGCTCGGCCGAAGCGCTGACGTACTGCGCCTACAAGCTGCTCTGCGATGACGCCGGCGCGGCGTGCATTCCGAAATGCAGCTCGAGCGCCGACTGCCAGAAGGGTTTCAAGTGCAACGCCGGCCTGTGCGTGACGCCCGAGCCGGTAGGCCCTTGCACCGAGAACGACGATTGCACGCAAGGGTACTGCGGCGTCGCCGGCACCGGGCATTGCTGCGCCGGCCCCTGCTCCTCGCTAGCGCCCTGCGGCGCGACCGACTGCGATCCCAACAGCGGCGTCTGCGTCTACGCCAATGCCGGCGTCGCCTGCGGGCAAGCGAGCTGCGACGGGGGAATCCTTCAACCCGGCCTTCAGTGCGATGGGTTGGGGGCTTGCCCGGCCACGCAGGCCGTGAGCTGCGCGCCCTACGCCTGTGTCGCCGACACCAATGCCTGCGCCACGAGCTGCAGCAGCAACGCCGATTGCTCGGGCGGCTATTGCGACACCCCCAGCTCGACCTGCTGCGGAGTGCCCAGCGGCGGCAGTCTCATCGTGGACAGCCAATTTGGAAGCGATCTCACGGCCTGCTGTGGAAGCCCCGGGGGTGCGTGCCAAACGCTCGGACACGCCATGCAGCTCATCGACAAGGCTCGAGCCCGGGACGTGAGCCTCAAGCTCGCCGTCCCCGACGGCGGCGTCTGGGCCCCGCCAGGGGAGGTTTACCCGGTCGTGCTCGGCTGGGGAGTCGAGCTCCTGGCGAGCCAGAACACCTTCGAGGATGGAAACGGTGGCAACCGGGCCCTCTTCGAGATCGGCGCCGTGTCGCCGAACGACCTCGTCGGCTACGCCAGCATCGTCAACGCCTACATTGGCGGGGACCAGCCGAACGACCCCTCCGCGATCCTGGTCGACCCCGGGAGCACGCTGTATCTCGCGGACTCGCTGGTGGTCAGCAGCCTGGCCTCTGAGAACATCGCCATCGAGGTCTCCGCTGGAGCGGGGCTGGTCCTCGGACGGGACCATTCGGGCGCTCGGACCGGAACCGTCCAGGTGTCGGCCTCAGGCAGCGGCGACGAGGGCTTCGACGGCATCTTCTGCGATTCGACGAACAACATGGGCTGCACCATCAGCGACGCCTGGCAGGACGGCGGAAACAGCGTGATCCTGACCATGCAAACGCACCACGACATCGACGCCCAGGACTTCGCGTCGGTGACGTTGACCAACAACCCGGCCATCGGGTACAACCACCCGGTCGGATTCGGGACCTGCTTCAGCGACGATGACGGCTTGTACTCCGGTGAGGCGATCTTGCTGCACGGCAAGGCGCGCATGACGTTCGACGACGGGATGGTTCAGTGCGTCAGCGGGAACGGCTTCGAGCTCGAAGCCTCGGCCAACGGGCTCCCCACGTTGACCTTGAACGGCACCGTCATCCAGAACACGCTGATCGGCGTGCATGTCCCCGCGGGCTCGGCCACCATCTCGAAATCCACCATCCAGTACAATTCCACCGGGGTCGAGCAGGACACCGACGGCACCAACACCGGGAGCATCGACCTCAGCGGGGGCGACGCCGGCGGAGCCAACATCGTCGCGTGCAACGCGGCGTCCGCGGGGTCGGTGGGCGTTTCGGTCCTGAACACGACCGCCAAGATGCTCAACGCCAGCAACGTCGAGTGGGACACCCCGGGGCCGGACGTCTTCATGTGCGACGCGAGCTTGATGAATTGCTCGTGCCAGATCACGATGTGCACCGCCGACGCCGGTGCGAATGGTATGGACGCGGTCTACGAGTCCAGCGGAACGATTGTGACGACCGGGAACGAGCTCGTGCCGGTCGGCTGTGTGAACTAGGCAGCGACGGACGAGCCTTCTCAGGGCGTTCCTGGGTCGAGTGTCCTCGCCGCTCCCGACCCACAGGTGTTGATCCAGGTCTCCCAGGGTCCAGACTCGCGAAAGACCACCAGGTCGGCAGTGCCGTCGCCGTTCAGGTCTCCGGTGGCGAGGGCGTGTATCTGCTGGCGGCCCAGTGCGTCCTGTGTGCCGGTGACTGCCCCGACCTGCAGCGGGTTGGCGGCGGAGCTCGCGACGCTCAGCACGACGCCGATCGAGGGATCGTTGTAGTCGATGCCGCCGACGAGCAGGTCGGGCAACCCGTCTCCATTGACGTCGCCGACCGCCACGGCGCCGCTGCTGAAGGACGGGCTGAATCCCTTCGCGAATTGCGGACCATCCGGGCTGGGCAGGGTGAGGTCGGGACCGTTGCTGGCTCCGGTGACGAAGAGGGCCGCCCCGAAGGCGGTGGGGACCGGCACCATGGCCCAGTAGGGCGTCTGGAACATCGGCTGGTCGGCGGGCTGCGTGAAGGAACCCGCCACGTTTTCGAGCCAGGTGATGGCCCCGGCGGAGTTGAGGTAGGCGAGATCCGGATGCCCGTCCTGGTTGAAGTCTCCGACGGCCAGGCCGGTTTGCGTCGCGGCGTCGACCAGCAGCGTGGAGGAGGTCAACAGTCCGTCGCCGCGCTTGTCGTTCTTGAAGAGGTAGAGGCCGCAGCTGGTCCCCAGGGCGACATCCAGCCAGTCGTCGCCGTCAACGTCGATGACGCGCACCGTGCCCCCGGCGCACGGGATGGCGATCGACTGCTCGTCTCCGAATTGCCCGCCTCCGGTGCCGAGGCGGACCGCGAGCGAAGCCGCCGAGGAGATGACGAGGTCCGGGATTCCGTCGCGGTTGAGATCGCCGAGCGTGATCCACCCCGGTCCCGACTCGCCCGCGAGCGGCGAGAAGTAGGTTGCCGGGGCCGCGTAGCCACCGTCCTGGCTGAGGTAGACCCAGACCTGAGTCGCCCCGAAGACGCCCATCCCCACGCCGGTGTAGGTCGTCACCAGAATGTCGGCGATGCCGTCGCCGTTGAGGTCGGCGACCAGCTGGTCGTTCGGCCCCTCGAGCGTGTCGCTGGCGACCGGAGTGGTCATCGTCTCGACGAACAAGGGCATCCAGTCGGTCGCGCTCAGGGCTGGGTTGCAGCACTGGGCTGGGTCGAGGGCGTTGACCGAGAGGGCGGGATAGGACTGGCCGTCGATGGTGCAGCCGCTGCCGCCCGTTCCGGTCGTGCCGGGGCCGCGCATGGTTCCGGTCGTGCCGCCGGTTCCCGTGGCGACCGCGCCGCTGGAGGTCGGGGCGCCGGTGCTCGAGCCGGCGGCGCTGGAAGCCGAGCCGAGGGGTCGCCCGGTGCTGCTGCCGGCCGAGCTAGCGGGGCTGGGCGAGCGATGGCCGCCGTTCGTGCCATTGACCTGGTTCACGACCTCGAGCTGGCAGCCGCCAAACGCTGGCATGGTCAGGCAGGCCAGTGCCGCCAGGCAAGGTGGACGGCAGAGGACGCTGCGTGATTGAGCCCGCCCCATGATCGGGAACTATCGGACGATGTGGGCCGAGGGTCAATCGGGGGGGGCGGCCGAGGTCAGGATCAGGGCGTCCCACCTGCACCCAGCGACGCCGCCGCGCCGGGTCCGCAGGTGTTGATCCAGCCTTCCCAGGGGCCGTCGCCCCAGAAGACGACAAGGTCGATCGCGGCATCGCCGTTCAGGTCGCCCGCTCCGATCTGCTGGATGAACGTGGAGCCTGGTGTCTGCATGCTGGCGGCCTTTCCGAACTGCCCGTTGCCCTGGTTGATGAGCACGTCGACGGTTGAGCCGCTGGCCACGAGAAGATCGGGCAATCCATCGCCATTGAAATCGCCGACCGTCATGACTCCGCCTACGTCGAGTGAGTAGCTTTGGGGGGTCGTAGGACCGCTGAC
>Ga0302324_100012500_pt1 | contig 17308 bp, 16 predicted proteins | sample Palsa_T0_1_FD_201949 | JGI IMG/M metagenome (GOLD analysis project Ga0302324, IMG submission 201949) | Peat permafrost microbial communities from Stordalen Mire near Abisko, Sweden - Palsa_T0_1 | ecosystem: Environmental > Terrestrial > Soil > Palsa > Peat permafrost | place: Sweden: Abisko...
GAAGAGCAGATCGTCTTCGTCCAGGGAGGCTTTCTCGAAGTGCAACCCGACGTGGTCACCGTGCTTTCCGACACGGCGATCCGGGCGGCCGATCTCGACGAGGCAAAGGCAATCGAAGCCAAGCGTTGGGCCGAGGAAGCCATGCAGAACAAGACATCCAAGGAAGAGGTCGCGCGCGCTGAAGCCGAGCTTGCTGGCGCCGTCGCGCAACTCGCTGCCATCCGCCGCCTGCGTCGCGGCCGTTCCTAGCCGGAAGGTCCGGAAACGCGCCAAGTAGCCTAGCGCCCTGGTCCCGAGAGCTGTTGCTCCGCGAGCGTAACCCAGTAGCTCGCGCCGATCGGCAGCACGGCGTCGTTAAAGTCGTATTGCGGGCTATGGATATTCGGCGTGTGAACATCACGCCCGGCGCCGAGCCACACGTAACAGCCCGGCTTGGCTTGCAGCATGAAGGCAAAATCCTCGCTGCCCATCTCGGGGGTCGGGTCGGTATCGACATGCTGCGCGCCAACCACCGCGGCCGCCGCCGCAATCGCGTATTGGGTCTCGGTTTCGCTGTTGACCAGTGCCGGGTAACGACGCTCGTAGCGAACGCTGGCGCTCATGTCGAAGGTCGCCGCGACGCCGGCCACGATGCCTCGAATTCGCTGCTCGATCAGGTCCTGGACATAGGGCTTGAAGGTACGTACCGTGCCCCGCAGCACAACTTCCTGCGGAATGACGTTCCATGTGTCGCCGCCATGTACCTGCGTAACGCTCACCACACCCGCGTCTTGCGGATGAAGGTTGCGCGAGACGATTGTCTGCAACGCATTGATCGCCTGGGCGGCAAAAAGCATCGGGTCCTTCCCTGCGTACGCCATCGCCGCATGCGCTCCCTTGCCGGTGACGACGATTTCGAAGATGTCGTAGGCGCCCATCAAGGGCCCCGCGCGCATGGCGAAAGTGCCTGCGGGCATGGCGGGCCAGTTGTGCATGCCGTATACCGCGCGCATCGGGAAGCGATCGAATAATCCCTCCTCGACCATAACGCGCCCGCCGCCTTCAGTCTCCTCGGCAGGCTGAAAGATAAAGTAGACGGTACCGCTTACCGCTTTCCTGCGGGCCATTGCCATGGCAGCGCCGAGCAGCATCGTGGTGTGGCCGTCATGACCGCAGGCGTGCATTCGCCCCGGGTGGAGCGAGGCATACGGCACGCCGGATCTCTCCTGGATGTGGAGCGCGTCGAGATCGGCCCGCAGCCCGATCGCATTGGGAGCCGCGCTAGCACCGTTATCGCCGCGCAGTATCCCCACCACGCCCGTCTTCGCCAGGCCGGTGTGCACTTCGAGGCCGAAGGATTTGAGCTTGTCGGCGACAAACGCGGCAGTCGCCGACTCCTCGAATGCGGTTTCGGGATGCGCGTGAATGTGGTGCCGCCATTCACTCATCTCGGGCGCTAGCGCGGCAATCTCGGGCGGGATGTTCATATGAGAGTTCGATGCAAAGCTGATCAGGCGAAAGACCTGATGGTAACGCAGAACGCGCGCGCGGGCTGCGGTAGAATCGGCGCTGCACGCCAACCGTCCCGCATGCCCACCCCCGCAGCCTCGCCTTACGACCTTGCCATCGTCGGCGGCGGGATCAACGGGGTTGGCGTGGCGCGCGATGCCGCGGGGCGCGGCCTTAAGACGTTGCTCGTCGAGCGTGACGATCTTGCTTCGCACACGTCCTCCGCGAGCACGAAGCTCATCCATGGCGGGCTGCGTTACCTCGAGTATTACCAATTCCGACTTGTCGCGGAAGCGCTCGCCGAACGTGAGGTCCTGTTGCGCGCGGCACCGCACATCATTGCCCCGCTGCAGTTCGTACTGCCGCACGAGCCACACCTGCGCCCCGCATGGATGATCCGTATCGGGCTTTTCTTCTACGACCATCTCGGGGGACGCAAGACGTTGCGCTCGTCTTTTGGCGTGCGTCTTTCCAGGAGCAAGTGGGGCGCAGGCCTGAAGAGCCACTTCGACCGCGGCTTTGTCTACTCGGATGCCAGGGTGGACGACGCGCGGCTCGTCGTGCTCAATGCGATGGCGGCAAGCGAGCTAGGCGCCGACATACGTACCCGCACGAGGCTCGTCAGCGCGCGCCGCGACAAGGGGTTCTGGCGCCTTACGCTGGCCGACGAGAGTGGAACGACGCGCGAAGAGCGGGCGCGAGGGCTCGTCAACGCGGCGGGGCCATGGGTCAAACGCGTGCTCGACGAAGTGAGCACGGCGCCGATAAAGGCGCAAGTGCGCCACGTCAAGGGCAGCCACATCGTCGTACCGCGCATACATGCCGAAGACCACGCCTACATTCTGCAGAACTCGGACCACCGGATCGTATTTATCATTCCCTACGAGGGTGCCTTCTCCCTTATCGGGACGACGGATATCCCGGTAGATGCATTCGAGGCGCCCTCGATCGCCGAGGACGAGATGGAATACCTGTGCCGCATCGCCAACACCTATCTCGCACGGCCGATTGCCATGGCCGACGTCGTGTGGACGTACAGCGGCGTGCGCCCGCTGTATGACGACGGGTCGGCCAATCCTTCGGCGGTGACGCGCGACTACGTGCTCAAACTTGATGCCGACCCAGAAGGGCAGACGCCGCTGCTATCCATCTTCGGGGGCAAGATCACGACCTATCGCCGGCTGGCCGAGTCGGTCCTGGCAGAACTCGCGCCTTACTTCCCACGCATGAAGCGAGCATGGACGCACTCAAAGCCGCTGCCCGGAGGAGACATGCCGCGCGGACGCCTGAGCGCGTACGCGCGCGATCTCGCCGCACGCTATCCCGATCTGCCGATCGAGTTGCGCACTGCGCTGCTGCACCGCCACGGCACGCGCACCCCACAGGTACTGGGACAGGCAAGGACGGCGCAGGACTTGGGCACCCATTTTGGCCATACGCTCTACGCCGCGGAAGTTGACTACCTGGTCGCGCACGAATGGGCGCGCGACGCCGAGGACGTGCTGTGGCGGCGCACCAAGTGCGGACTGCATCTGACGGCAGCACAGCGAAGCGCACTCGCGGCGTACTTGTATGAGCAGTACGGTCAGGACGGCTTCCCTTCATGCAGCCGTTAGTCGCGTTGCCCGATGCCGCGCGGATGGCAATTCGCGGCGTATTGACCGACATCGATGACACGTTTTCAACCGAGGGCCGAATCACGGCTGTGGCGTACGCGGCGATGGAGCGACTGCACCAGGCTGGCCTGCTCGTCATCCCCGTGACCGGCAGACCGGCCGGATGGTGCGACCACATCGCGCGCATGTGGCCCGTGGATGCGGTCGTGGGCGAGAACGGCGCGTTGTACATGTTGCACGACGAGCAATCGAGGGTGCTCAGAAAGCGTTACGCCGAGAGCGACCCGGATCGGTTCGCCACTCGCGAGCGCACCGCCGGGATCGCGGCCAGAATCCTCCGTGCGGTGCCAGGATGCGCGCTGGCATCCGACCAGCCGTATCGCGACACCGACCTCGCCATCGACTATTGTGAGGACGTCGCGCCGCTTCCGCCCGAGGCCGTTGATCGGATCGCTGCGCTTATGCGCGCCGAGGGCATGACGTCCAAAGTGTCATCGATCCACGTCAACGGTTGGTTTGGGGCACACGACAAGCTCACGATGACGCGGACCCTGCTGTGGGAGGCATTTACCATCGATCTCGACGCTGAGCGCGCTCGCTTCGCGTTCGTCGGCGATTCACCCAACGACGCGTCGATGTTTGAGTTCTTCCCGATCTCGATTGGCGTCGCCAACGTGCGGCGCTTCACCGGTCGCCTGGAGATGGCGCCGAAGTACGTCACCGAGCGGGAGTGCGGCGCGGGGTTCGCTGAACTCGCAGACTTTCTGCTGGCTGGACGCTGACGGGCAACCTGGTCAGCGCGCCGCCGCGAGTTTGCCCAGATCCACCTGCTTCAGCGCGGTGGTAAGTGCCGCGGGCTCGACACCATCGCCGCGCACGGTTACCGCAAATCGGTCTGCAACGATGATACCCATTTCGCCGCTTCGCGCCCGGCGGTCATAGCGCTCGTGCAACAGTTGGCCGTCGACCTTGGTGGTTCGCTCATAGCCGGTGTCAGTTTCCTTTTCTACGTTCGGGTCGAACTTTGCCGCCAGCCCCGCGAGGCCGGACAGTGATGCCAGATCCACGATTTCGATGCTGATGCTGGCATTGGCACCGTCGCTGTAGCGCGCCGTCGCGCTCGACGCTTTGATCCCCATCGCTTCACTGCTCTGGCCCGAGGCATCCTTGCGCTGCATGCCCGGCAGCGATTCGGGCAACATGTCCTTGAGTCTGCGGAAATCGACCGGCTGCACATCCTTGCCGCCCGTCATGATCTGGCCCACGGCGCCGAGCGCGGCGCTGGCGTCGACTTGTCCGCTGCTCCCTGGCGACACGCTCCCGGCCTTGGCCGTCTTTTCCGACTGCTGCGCCTGTTCGCCCATCTTCTCCAGGGCCTTGAGCGCGTCGCTGACGCGCGCCTTGTCGCTATCGGACTTGCCGCCAAATACATTCGACAAAAGACCGGCCGCAACGTCGGTGTCGTTCGCGCGCGAGCTCGAGTGGCTCATCGCGCCTAGCGCGCCGATTCCCGCGAGGCCAAGGCCGCCGATGGTGCAGGTCGTAAGCACCCCGATTACAACCGTCATCACGATCGCGCAGATTACCGTGACGATCGTATAGCCGATGGATTTCTCCTGGGCACAGCGCATGAGCACCGGAAGGCCAAGGTAGAGCAGGTACAAGCCATACAACGCGGCGATGAGTCCCAAAATGCTCAGCGATGGAAAGACGTTGAGCACGTCGGCGACCCAGCCGGGCGTTAAGCTGTAGGCAGTGACCTTGAGCGCGGCGAGGGAGTCTCTCTGCCCGCCGAAACTCGGGGCGAGCAGGTCGACGATGAGGGCAAGCAAAAAGACGCCCACGAAGGAGAGCAGGAAGGAGACGATCGCGTACGCGAGGCTGCTCACCATGCCGAGTCGGCCCACGTAGGGCATGCCGACGATGCTGCTGCCGATGAAACCAGCGATGACCCCAATTGCGACCAGCGGCGCGACATAGCCGAGGTAGATCGCGCTCGCGGATGTCGACTCGGCAGCGACGACCGGCCACTCGGTCGACGGCGACAGCAGGATGTTTTTGACGCGCGCGATCAACCCTTGCGCAGCCGCAGACGCTGCGCCGCCGAGGCCCTCGCCCGGGTTCGGCACGGTCTTTTCTGGGGGTGGTGCAGGACCGCCGGATTCTGGCCGGGGCGCAATTGCAGCCGCAGACATCGAATCGGCAGGGCCTGGCGCCGGTTGGTTGGGGGCGGCAATTGTTGCGCCGCAAAAATTGCAGAACCTGGCCCCATCCGGGACCTGCTTGCCGCATTGGCCACAAAACATGTCGCCGCTCCCTCGCAGACCGCGCGATTCTGCGCTAGGCCCGCAGCGTATTCAACCGTGACCCGTCGCGGGAAGGGGCAGCAAGTCCTCGGGCACAAATCGGGACATACACAGACGCGCAACGGCAATTCGCAGGTCTTGCCCGGAGTGGGGACCATACCGGCGCCGTGCGGCGGCATACTCTGCCAAGTGAGTGGTCACTGTCATCAACTCCCTTTGCATCCATAGTTGGCAACTTTCTGATAGGCTGCAATCGCCCGCGCGAGGCGCGTTGCGCACAGTATGTCATAGCGTCGAAACCGCGGTCCGGTACGATATTTGCATTCGGGAGTTAAGCTATCATCGCAGGTTCTTTCGCCAACCGCCTAATGCGTCGCGAAAGTCCGGCGGGGTGCGATTGGTTAGACGGCAGTTCTTCGGGGGCGGGAGGAATCGCGATGCTTCGATTCGGCTTCAATATCCGAACGCGCAGCGGCCAGCGCGTCGATAACATCTGCATTATGGCCGCAAGCCAGCTCGAAGCAGAGCGGCGGCTGCGACAGATGTACCATCACTGCGAAATAATTCATTGCCAAAGCGAAGCGGTCAGCCGGCGCAGCGACCCGCTCGATCTTGAAGGCGTTATCGGCATCATCAGCAGTGAGCCTGCCTCGATCCCTTCGGTTGCGCGCTCGATGCTACGCAACAAAACCGGCACGCACTAATTCGTCGACGAGTTCTCGGTAGTCGCGCGCGCCGCGGCTTTGCGGTGCGTGACGGAATATGTCGAGGTGCCGCGCCGGGCTCTCAGCCAGGCTCACGTTTTCCGCAATCCGCGTCGCGCAGATTTCGTCGGGTCGAAATGCGCGCGCCATCAAATCGGCAACCTCAGAGCTCATCTTGCGGCGCGCGTCGAATCGCGTGAGCACATAGCGCCGCGGCAACCGGCGCTTGAACACCGGCTCGAGTGCGTGCAGTGATCGCTCGACCTGCTGTGCCCCTTGCAGTGCCAGGTAGTCCGCCGATACCGGTACCAGCAGCAGATCGCAGGCGAAAATCGCGTTGAGAGACAGGACCCCGAGCAACGGGCAGCAGTCGATCACCACCGGGCCCGGGGCCGGATCGGCGGCTCGTAGCGCCATACGCAGGCGCGTCACGACGTTGACACCCTTGCCCAGCAACATGTCGAGCTTAGTGAGCTCGAGATGTGCCGGGCAGAGGATGACACCGCTGGCGGTTATCTGGGCAAGCTCGGCCAGCGGCCTTTGGCGCACGAAGAACGCATAGACGGAATCGTCTGCGAGGTGCGGATGGGCTCCGAAAACGCCCGAAAGGTGCGCTTGGGGGTCGAGATCGATACCCAGCGGCCGCTGTCCGCGTTGCGCGATGCCAGCGAGCAAGTTTAGGGTCGTCGTTGTCTTGCCGACGCCGCCCTTCTGGTTGAATACCGCGATGACCGACATGGGGAGCCGCTAGTCTACAGGTGCCTGTTGCGCACCGCATGTCGTGACACGCCCTCCAGTCTTAAGGCATGCCAATTGGTCCACGGTGGGCGCAATTCAGAGCGTGCGCCAGGATAGCCGACTTGTCCGAGAACACGAGCTTGCAATCATTGTCCGGCGAGAACGAGGGGCGGGGCCTTTGCTGCGGCCGGCATTTTCGCATGGATTGCGGACGCCCTGCCGCTACGAGCAATGGCAGTGCCCCCAGGGCGAAAGGCGGTGACAAAAGTGCGATAATTCGCGCCTCATGCAACCCTTGCAAATTGCAATACTCGCCGCGGGAAAGGGCAAGCGGATGCACTCCGCGCTGCCGAAAGTATTGCATCTGCTCGCCGGCAAGCCGTTGCTCGCGCACGTGCTCGCCACCGCGCAAAGCCTGAAGCCGCGGGCGGTGTGCATCGTCGAGGGGTCCGGGGACGCGCTGCGTGCGCGGTTCGGCGACGCCGATGTCGTCTGGGCACGGCAGGATCCTCCACGCGGGACCGGCGACGCGTTGCGCTGTGCGCTTGCCGCACTGCCGGGCGATGGCGTCACGTTGGTACTCTTCGGCGCCGACCCCCTCGCTCGCGCAGCGACGTTGCACGAGGTCATAGCGCACGCACAGGGCGGGTCCTTGTCGTTGCTTACAGTTGATCTTGACGACCCGGAGGGATATGGCCGTGTCGTTCGTCTCGCTGACGGCCGCGTCGCGGCAATCGTCGAACACGTGGACGCGACGCCGGAACAGCGGACGATTCGCGAAGTCAACACCGGCGTCATGGCCGCGCCGACTGCCGCGTTCGCGCGCTGGCTGGCCGCCCTGGACGTTCGCAATGCCAGCGGCGAATTCTATCTGACGGACGTTATCGCACTCGCGGTCCGAGATGGTGTGAACGTGGCGACTACGAGTGCAGCGAGTGTCACCGAGGCGCTGGGCGTCAACAGTCAGCGCGATCTGGCCGAGCTGGAACGCCGCTATCAGCGCGCGCAGGCCGAAGCGCTGCTCGACGCGGGCGTGGCGCTTGCCGATCCGGCGCGCATCGACGTCCGCGGCACACTCGCGTGTGGTCGCGACGTGACCATTGACGTCGGTTGCATTTTCGAAGGGCACGTAACGCTTGGAGACAACGTGGCCGTCGGCGCACACTGCGTGCTCAGGAATGTTAGTGTCGCAACCGGTACCGTTATTGCGCCGTTTTCGCATGTCGAGGAGGCGCAGATCGGCGCGCAGTGCCGCATCGGACCTTACGCGCGTATCCGGCCGAGCGCCGTCCTCGCCGACGAGGTCCACATCGGAAACTTTGTCGAGATCAAGGCGAGTACCATCGGTGAACGTAGCAAGGTCAATCACCTGACCTATGTCGGGGACGCGACGGTTGGGCGCGACGTCAACATTGGCGCGGGTACGATCACTTGCAATTACGATGGTGCACGGAAACATCGCACGGTAATCGAGGATGACGTGCACATCGGCTCCAGCACGCTGCTTGTGGCGCCGGTCACCGTTGGACGCGGGGCGACTATTGGCGCCGGCACCACGGTGTGGAAGGATGCGCCGCCGGACGCGCTGACAGTAAACGCAAAGACACAGGTCGCCCGCAGCGACTGGAAACGACCGAAGAAAGGTTAGCAATGTGCGGCATCGTCGGAGCCGTCGCCCGCGACAATGTGGTTCCCATCCTGATCGAGGGCATCCGTCGGCTCGAATACCGTGGCTACGACTCCTCGGGGCTCGCCGTGATCAACGGCAGCCTGCAGCGGCTGGTCAGCACGGCCCGGGTCGCGGACCTGGCGGCGCAGGCCGACGCGACACACATCAGTGGTACGACCGGGATATCGCACACGCGCTGGGCGACGCACGGTGCACCCACACCGGCCAACGCACATCCGCACGTCAGTCATAGCGAAATCGCCGTTGTCCACAACGGCATCATCGAAAATTTCGAGACGTTGCGCGAGCGCCTGCAGAAACAGGGATACCAGTTCGTCACCCAGACGGATACCGAGGTCATCGCGCATCTTATCCACGCCAATTATCACGGCGACCTGCTCCACGCGGTACGGAAAACGGTTGCGGAGTTCCGTGGCGCCTATGCGATCGCCGCCATTAGCACGCGCGAGCCCGATCGCATCGTTGGTGCGCGCGCGGGCAGCCCGCTCCTAGTAGGCATTGCCGAGCACGATCACTACCTCGCGTCGGACGCGAGCGCACTGAGCTCGGTGACGCAGCGCGTCGTGTACATGGAGGAAGGTGATCTTGCCGATGTTGCGCGCGAGGCTTACACGATTTACGACGCCAGTGGTGCGCCCGTGTCGCGCCCCGTCGTCAACGTGCAGACCTCCGGTGGCATCGTCGAACTCGGCCCGTATCGCCATTTCATGCAGAAAGAGATCTTCGAGCAGCCGCAGGCCATCGCCGATACATTGGAGAGCGTTGGTGGCATCGGACCGGACCTGTTCGGAGCGAATGGCGCCGATGTGCTTGGAGGCGTCGACGCGGTCCACATCCTCGCCTGTGGCACGAGCTACTACGCAGGCCTTGTGGCGCGGTTTTGGCTAGAGGCCGTGGCGAGGATCCCAGCGCAGGCCGAAATCTCAAGCGAGTATCGCTACCGCGACAGCGTGCCGAACCCAGATGCGCTGGTCGTCGTCGTTTCCCAATCCGGCGAGACGGCAGACTCGCTGGCCGCCCTCAAGCATGCCCAGACGCTGGGCCACCGGCACACGCTCGGCATCTGCAACGTTGCGACGAGTTCGATGGTGCGACAGACGGCACTAACGTTCCTGACCCGCGCAGGCACCGAAGTCAGCGTGGCCTCGAGCAAGGCATTTACGACGCAGCTAACCGCACTTTTCCTGTTGACGCTAACGCTGGCGAAGTTACGCGGGCGACTTTCCCCACAAGAGGAAGCACGCTGGCTCCGCGGTTTGCGGCATCTTCCGGCGGCGATTCAAGCGGTACTGGCGCTCGAACCGACGATCGTGGCCTGGGCCCAGCAATTCGCCAAGAAGCAAAACGCACTGTTTCTCGGTCGCGGCTTGCATTATCCGATTGCGCTCGAAGGAGCTCTCAAGCTCAAGGAAATTTCCTACATTCATGGCGAGGCTTACCCGGCCGGTGAGCTCAAGCACGGGCCGCTGGCACTGGTCGACGCCAGCATGCCGGTGGTAGCGATCGCGCCCAACGATGCACTGCTGGAAAAGCTCAAATCCAATTTGCAGGAAGTGCGCGCGCGCGGTGGCGAGCTCTACGTCGTTGCCGACGCCGACAGTCATATCCAGTCCGGCGACGGCGTGCATGTCCTGCGGCTACCCGAGCATGCAGGTCTACTCTCTCCGATCGTGCATACGATTCCGCTGCAATTGCTTGCCTATCATACGGCCGTTCTTCGAGGTACCGACGTCGACAAACCGCGCAATCTCGCAAAATCCGTAACCGTTGAGTGATACGTTACGTAAGCCTGAGGCAATGTGCGGCTATTTTCATGCGTTGGGGTCCGTGGCGTCGGGATAGAAGAGTTGCTCGCCGTTGATCTTGAAATTGGCGATGGCCTTCTGACCGGCCGGCGAGATGATCCAATTGATGAATTGCTGTCCCAGATCTTTCTTGATGTTCGGATGCTTCTCCGGGTTGACCAGCATCACGCCGTATTGGTTGAACAGGCGCCTGTCACCCTCGACCAAGATCGCGAGATCGAGACGGTTCTTGAAGGCCAGCCATGTTCCCCGATCGGCAAGGATGTATGCATTCATCGCCGCGGCGGTATTGAGTGCTGGCCCCATGCCCTGGCCGGTGTCGCGATACCACGGGCCCTTGGCCTTGTCGATATCGACACCGGCGGTCTTCCACAAGGCCAGTTCCGCCATGTGGGTACCGCTGCGATCGCCGCGTGAAACGAAGGCGGCCCGCGAAGCCTCGATCTGACGCAGTGCGGTGACGATATCCCGGCCCGCGCCGACTTTGGCTGGATCGATCTTGGGGCCGATGAGTACGAAATCGTTGTACATGACCGGATAGCGCTTGACACCTTCGCCCTCGGCGAGAAATGTTTCCTCGGCTGGGCGCGCGTGCACGAAGACCACATCGGCATCACCGCGGCGGGCGAGATCCAATGCCTGCCCAGTGCCTACCGCAACGACGCGCACCTGCACGCCCGACTCCTTCTCGTAGATTGGAAGCAGGTAACCGAACAGTCCCGACTGTTCGGTTGACGTGGTCGACGCAACGGTAATGTAGCGCTGGTCGGCATGGACGGCGAGCGCGGACCAAATCAGCAAGGCGGCCAAGAAACTGCGGTTTGTGCTTACCATGGCAACTGTCCTTTCAAGAATTTCGCGGCCTCGGCAGATTCGGGTCGTAGAAAGAAACGGTCGGCGGGGGCGCGCTCAAGCACCTGGCCCTGGTGAAGAAATACGACCTCGTCACCGAGCCGCCGTGCCTGGCCGAGGTTGTGCGTGACCATGACGATCTTGGTTCCGGCGGCATGGAGCGCGACGATGACCCGTTCAATCTCCTGCGTCGCGCCCGGGTCGAGGCTCGCCGTTGGCTCGTCGAGAAATAGAAGCTCAGGGCGCAAGGCCCAGACGCGCGCCAGGGCAAGGCGCTGCTGTTCGCCGCCTGAGAGCACGCGCGCGGGGCGGCGGGCGAGGGCGTCGAGGCCGACGCTGCGCAGCGCCTCGCACGCGCGTGCGTCGCGCTGTTTCCGCGGCACGCCTGCGACCCGCAGGGCATACTCGATATTGCTCAAGGCCGATCGCCGCAACAGCACGGGCCGCTGGAACACCATGGCTTGACGTCGCGGTGCCCTGGGTTGTTCCGGCGTGTTCCAGTGGATCGTCCCGGACGTTGGTTGCAGGAGTCCGTGGCATAGCCGGAGCAGGACGCTTTTGCCGGCGCCGTTCGGGCCTACGATGATGGTGCGCGCGCCGGATTCGAGCACCAGCGTGATGCCATCGATGATACGCCGGCCCCCAACTGAGAAGACAACGTCCCGCAACTGCAGTGGCAACAGTTTCGGCAGGACGCGTACGATAGGCGAGTCGCTCATCCGTACCTTCGTTGCGTCAAGTCCTTTACCACCGACGCGGCGGCATTGAGCACGAGCACGATCGTCAGCAGAATGCCGCCGAGCCCGAGGGCTAGCGGCAGGTCCCCTTTGCTCGTTTCCAGCGCAATCGCAGTTGTCATGACGCGTGTGACGCCGTCGATATTGCCGCCTACGATGATCACGGCGCCGACCTCACCAGCGGCGCGCCCGAAGCCGGCCAGTACAATGGTGATCAGCGAGAAACGCAGATCCCAGAGCAGTGTCAGCGCTGCGCCGAACCGCGTCTCACCGAGCGAACGCAACTGTTCTCGGTATTCGATCCACGCGTCCTCGACCACTTGGCGCGACAGTGCGGCTATGATTGGCGTCACCAGAATCGCCTGAGCGATGATCATTGCGGTCGGCGTGAAGAGCAGGCCCATTGCTCCCAGCGGCCCGGCCCGTGAGAGAAGCAGATACACGAGCAGTCCGACCACTACTGGGGGCAGGCCCATCAACGCGTTGAGCACGACCACGAGCGTGTGCCGTCCGGAAAAACGACTCACGGCGACCGCCGCCCCCAACGGAAATCCGATGGCGCTTGCGATAAGGACTGCGGCAAAACTCACCCGCAGGCTGAGCAGCGTGATGCCGATGAGCCGCGGATCCGCTCCGGCGACGAGGCGCAGCGCCTGGCCGGCCGCTTCGCCCAGCGTGCTCACCGAACTAGGCGCGCAGGCGCGTCGAAATAGGCAATCCTTTGCATAGAGTGCGTACCGCCGTTCGGGCGGCACGTTGGAGCATAACGGTTGGAGCGGTCGGCGCAAACATGCTTGCCATTGCATAATGGCAGCAGGATCCGGTTTGTGGAAGTGTCGCCCGTCCGGCGGCCCGGAGACAAGCGCCGCCGAACGGGTACGATCCTTGGCATCGATGCGCTCGATTGGCGGCAGGCAGTAGCACGGAATTGCGGTAGGATGGCGCTCCCGCCCGTCGCTATGTCGAACATGGAATTTGCGTTCATACTCGACCCGCTGCCGTTGCTCAAAGCCTACAAGGACACCAGCGTGGCGATGATGCGCGCGCTGCAGGCGCGCGGTCATTCCCTGTTCGTGCTGGAGCAGCGCGACTTGTTTTGGGACGGAAAGCAGACGCTCGGCTCGGTGCGGCCGCTGCAGGTTGCTGCGGACGACCATGACTGGTTCCACGTCGGGGACCTTGCGGTGCGCCCGCTGCAATCCTTTGCGGCGGTGGTTATGCGCAAGGATCCGCCATTCGACATGGAATACGTGTATTCGACATATCTGTTGGAGATCGCGGAGGCGCACGGCGCGCGTGTCTTCAATCGTCCCGATGCGCTGCGTGACTACAACGAAAAGCTGGCAATCGCCCGATTTGCGGAATTCATTGTTCCGACGCTGGTTACCCGCGACCCGGCTCTGCTTGGCGCTTTCATCGATGAGCACGAAGACATCATCTTGAAACCGCTCGATGGTATGGGCGGGACCTCGGTATTCCGCGTGCGCGAGGACGACGCCAATCGCAATGTCATCGTCGAGACCGTTGGCCAACACGGCGCGCGCACGGTGATGGCACAACGCTTCATCCCCGAGATCGTCGACGGGGACAAGCGCATCGTGCTTATCGCCGGTGAACCGGTGCCGCACGTGCTGGCGCGCATCCCCAAGCCTGGCGAGACACGGGGTAATTTGGCCGCGGGAGGTCGTGGCGTTGTGCGCGCTCTCTCGCCGCGCGATCGCATTATCGCAGAGACGGTAGGTGCCCGGCTGTGGGCAGATGGCATGCTCGTCGTTGGTCTGGACGTCATCGGCGATTACCTAACGGAAGTCAACGTCACCAGCCCCACCGGATTCGTCGAGATCGCAACCCAGACCGGCGTTGACGTCGCCGGCCGGTTTGCGGATGCATTGACCGCTGCCGCGAAGTAGGGCGCGGTGCGCTTGCGTTCGATCCCTTCTGATAAGATAGCTCATACGGGAGGGGGTTCATGATCGGGATTCTGATCATCGCTCATGGCAACTTGAGCGACAGCCTCGCGGGTGCGGTGACGCACGTGCTGGGTGCTCGCCCTTTGCAATTCGAGACGCTAGAAGTTGCGGCGACCGATGACCCGCTGCATTTGCTGCCGAAGGCCCGGGCACTGGTGAACGAACTCGATACGGGCGACGGCGTGCTGATATTTTCGGACATTTACGGCGCGACGCCGTGTAACCTCGCATCCAAGCTGCTCGTATCCGGTCGTGTCGAGGCCGTGGCGGGCGTCAATCTGCCCATGCTGGTGCGGGCATTCACGTACCGCGACAAGGGTATGGAAACGATGATCAAAAAGGCCATCAGCGGTGGCTGCGACGGGGTTCTGCATATCGACGTCGATCCGATCTATGCGGCAGCAAGAAGTTGAGATCATCAACAAGCTGGGCCTTCACGCCCGGGCGGCGGCCAAGCTCACCCAGCTTGCGAGCCATTATCAATGCGAGGTTTCGCTCGCCCGCAATGGCCGCAAGGTAAACGCGAAGAGCATCATGGGGGTCATGATGCTGGCCGCCGGCAAAGGCAGTCGTATCGTGCTCGAGACCGACGGGCCCGACGAGGGCGAGGCCCTAGCCGCAATTGTCACCTTGATCGGCGACTACTTCGGCGAGGGTCAGTGACCTGCCGCCGTTCGCGGCCGACGCTCCAGCGACCCGCGGTGTCGAACTGGAATGGAACCAATGCACCATCGGGCTGCTCAATGAGAGAGCGTGCGAGGCGGTCGCCCCGCGCCTCCGTTGAGAAAGGCCTAGCAATCATGCAAATACGTCAAGTCGAATTGACCAACCGTCTCGGCCTGCACGCGCGAGCGTGCGCCAAGCTGGTCCGGGTAGCCTCGCAATTTCGCTGCAACGTGTCCCTGATCTGGAACGGAAAGCGGGCAAGTGCGCGCAGCATGGTTGCTGTGATGCTGCTCGCAGCCGGCGTCGGCGCGACGATCCGGGTTGAAACCCAAGGTCCGGACGAGGCCGAGGCGATGACCGCGTTGGTACAACTTATAAGTGACCAATTTGGCGAGAGGCAGTGACGTAACGCGATGAGCCTTGTCCTGCACGGAATCGGAGTCTCCGGTGGCATTGCGATCGGACGGGCACAACTTGTCTCGCATGCCACCATCGAAGTCGCTCATTACTCGATTACAGCGGCGCAGGTGCCGGCGGAGGTTGAACGTCTGACGCAGGCTCTGCACGCCGTGCAGAAGGAGCTCGAAAATCTCCACGGCGCGATGACCGCGGGCGACGCGCCGGCCGAATTCGGCGCGTTTCTCGACGTGCATTGGATGATCCTGACTGACCCCACTCTGCATGAAACGCCCAAGCGCACGATTGCCGAGCAGTTTTGCAACGCGGAATGGGCACTGACTCAGCAGCTTGGGGTGCTCATTGAGCAGTTCGATTCGATCGAGGATCCGTACTTGCGCGAGCGCAAAGCGGACGTGGTGCAGGTCGTCGAGCGCGTCCTTAAAGTGCTGCTCGGCCGGCCCGGCGTCGTGCGCCCGACCGCCGCCGAGGAGGAGACGATTCTCGTCGCGCACGACCTGTCGCCGGCAGACGTCATCCAATTCAAGAGCCACCATTTCGCTGCATTCCTGACCGACCTCGGCGGTGTGACCTCGCACACCGCCATCGTGGCGCGCAGTCTGAACGTGCCGGCGGTCGTCGCGACGCACAATGCGCGGGCGCTCATCCGCGAGAACGAGCTGCTCATCGTCGACGGCGGACGCAATGTCGTCATCGTCAATCCCGATCGCTCAGTGCTCGCCGAATACCGGCTAAAGCAGGGCGAACTCGAAGTCGAGCGGCAAAAGCTTCGCCTTCTGCGCACGACGGCGGCGACGACCATCGACGGCTGTCACGTGGAACTCCTGGCCAACATCGAGTTGCCGGAGGATATGGAACAGGCGCGCGAGAACGGTGCGGCCGGCGTGGGTTTGTTCCGGACGGAGTTTCTGTTCCTCAATCGCGATGGCCTGCCAACAGAGGATGAGCAGTTCGAGGCGTATCGGACGGTGGCGTCCGGGATGAAGGGCCACCCGGTGACGATTCGCACCTTCGACCTTGGCGCCGACAAGCACAAAGAGGGACTTGCCGGCCTGTCGCGCGTCGCTCCTAATCCGGCGCTGGGCCTGCGCGCGGTTCGCTTTTGCCTCGCCGAGCCAAGACTTTTCCTGACCCAGCTTCGCGCCATCCTGCGCGCCTCGCACTACGGCGCGGTGAAGATCCTGCTGCCGATGCTCTCTTCGGTGAGCGAGATCGAGCAGGCGCTGGCATTGATCGCGCAGGCGAAGGAGAGCTTGCGCGAGCAGCGGGCAAAATTCAACCCCGGAGTCGAGGTTGGCGGCATGATCGAAATTCCCGCCGCAGTGCTCTCAATCGGCGCCTTCACATCGCGACTGGACTTCCTCTCGATCGGTACCAACGACCTCATCCAGTACACGCTGGCAGTCGATCGCGCCGACGACGCGGTTTCGCAGTTGTACGACGCGCTGCATCCCGCGGTGATCAAGCTCATCGCGCTCGCCATCAGCACCGCCAACCGGGCCGAGGTGCCCATCGCAGTCTGCGGGGAAATGGCAGGCGAGGCCCGCTTGACCCGTTTGCTCCTCGGCATGGGCCTGACCAATTTTTCGATGCATCCGGCGCATCTTCTGAGCGTCAAGCAGCGCGTTATCGCCAGCGATACCGGCGTCGCCAAGCCGATCGTCGAACGGATGCGACGTACCGACGAACCTTCGCGCCTCATGTCGCTGCTGGAGAAGCTGAACCTGAATTGACATCCGGGAGCGGCTGGGTAAACTAGTAATCACGCGCCGATTTGATGATCAGCTTGCGGGCGCGAGGGAACTCCGGAGACGGATGCTTCCAATAAATACGGCTAAAGCGGCGAGGACTTTCAGTGTACCGACCCGATTAGCGCGAGCTGATCGGGTTTTTTCATTGGGCATCGTGACGCGATCAGCCACTTCTGTCGGAATCGTCCAGCCGCTGCGCGCGGTGTTTTCGGAGCCGCTCGCGCTCTCCTCCGGCGCGACGCTGCCGGCTTTCGAGCTCGTGTACGAAACCTATGGCACGCTCAATGCTGAGCGCTCCAACGCGGTCCTGATCTGTCACGCGCTCAACGCGTCCCATCACGTCGCTGGCACGTATGCCGGACAACCTGACAGCGAAGGCTGGTGGGACAACATGGTAGGGCCCGGTAAGCCCATCGACACTACGCATTTCTTTGTTGTCGGTGTCAACAATCTGGGCAGTTGCTTCGGCTCAACCGGCCCGGCGTCGATCAATCCGGCGACGGGAACGCCATGGGGCGCGGATTTTCCGATCGTCACCGTCGAGGACTGGGTCGACGCCCAGGCGCGG
>Ga0302324_100012503_pt1 | contig 17305 bp, 10 predicted proteins | sample Palsa_T0_1_FD_201949 | JGI IMG/M metagenome (GOLD analysis project Ga0302324, IMG submission 201949) | Peat permafrost microbial communities from Stordalen Mire near Abisko, Sweden - Palsa_T0_1 | ecosystem: Environmental > Terrestrial > Soil > Palsa > Peat permafrost | place: Sweden: Abisko...
CCCAGGTCCAGCAGCTTGTAGAGCTGAAAGGCCTGTTCTCCGACGGCATCGAGACGGACGTAGATTTGCAGTCGTTCGCCGCCTTGTTGCAGTTGGGCAAAGCCGGCCTTGCCTTGGGCACGGATCGCCATGATGCGCCCGGCGACCGTGACCACGGTGCGCTGCGCGTCCAGCGCTTCCGCGGAGATTTCTCCGAACTGCTTACGCACTTCGGCAAGCGTGTGGGTAGTGACAAATTGGTTAGGATATGCCTGCTGGCCGAGCTCAGCAATCTGGCGCAGCTTGTCTTTGCGCAGCGCGAAAAGATTGCTCTCGAATTCTGACTCAAACAATGGGAAGGCCTCGGGAGAATAAGTAAGTATAACGTTTACGTTGCTCGGAGCTTGATCGCGCTCGCTCGAAGGGTGCGGGCTTTAAAAGCCCCTGCGTGAGAACTCCCACGTTGGGTAGGTCCGGGCTTCAGCCCGGACTTCAACGGGGCAGATTCTTTGGCCTTTAGGCCCTGGGGTATGGATTTCCTTTAATTTCCGCTGAGGGATGGAGAGGAAAGCTAACCTCAGGGCCTGAAGGCCGATGGGTCTTGAGGATGGATGTCCGGGCTAAAGCCCGGACCTACCCAACGTGGGAGTTCTCACGCAGTCTCTGAAGCCTGTACCCTTCACGGATTGAGCCTTTCCGCTGAAAGCCCTCATCGACCGCGGCCCGAGAGCCATGCCCTTCATGCAGAGACCAACAGCAGCAGCCGTGGTGTATAACTAGCACCGATAGCGATGCCCTCCGACCCGCCAGACCAGACGCCGCCGGCGAAGTCCTCATCCAAGGACGGCGCCTTGCAGTCTTTGGTTCGGTTGAACAGTCTGCTTCAACTAGGCCTTTTGTTGCCCGCTTGTGTGGTGATTGGGTGGGCCATCGGTCTGGCCCTGGATCACTGGTTAAATCGGCACTGGATCAACATTGTGGGTCTGATTGCGGGCGCGGTTGCCGGCATTGTCCAGACTGTTCGCGTGGCGATGTCGCACAACAAGGAATGAATGGAATTCACAGATCAGGACCTGCGAGCGGTGTTGAACCGGGCGCTACGCAGCGTGGTGATCGCCGTGGTGGTGGGGATTCCCATTATCTGGGTCGCCTGGGGATGGAAATCCATGGTCATGTTCCTGGTGGGGGGCGCGATTGCGGCCACGGGAATCCTGGAATGGCGCCAGGTGATGGCTGCAGTTCTGGTGCGCCTGGATGCTGCCAGCATGGAGCAGGACGGCACACGGTCTGGCAAACCTCGACCGATGGGACCAGTTTTGTTCTGGTTTTTTGTCCGCCTGGTAGCCGCCGGCGGCGTGCTTTATGTTAGCCTGAGGAGTTTGGACGGCAAGGTGGCGGCCCTGTTACTGGGCATAGCGCTGGCCCTCGTCGCCCTCGTTGTTGAGGCAATTCGACTATTCCGCGGCTGGACCGCTTGAGGCCCGATTTTCCGGTATGCATGAACTAGACCCCACCACTGCTGCGTTGAACAAGTACTTTGGGAATCTGGCGACACAGGTTCTGCACGCTGTGCACGTCCAGCCCTATAACCCGCGGGCTCCCATCACCGAGACGTTTGCCATGGAGATCCTGGTGCTCGGGCTGCTGCTGGTGTTTTTCCTGCTGGTGCGCTTTTCGCTGAACGTAGAAAACCCCGGGCCCATCCAGCAGATTGCAGAGATGATTCACGGGTTTGTTTCCGATCAGGCCGATTCCATCATTGGGCCCGGCTCGCAGCGCTACGTCATGTTCGCGACCTGCGTGCTGCTGTTCGTGCTGGTCTCAAATCTTCTAGGTATGGTGCCGGGATTTCTTGCCCCTACCTCGATAGCGACGGTCCCGCTCGGCGTGGCGCTGTTGTGCTGGTTTTACTACCACTACCATGGGCTGCGGGAGCTGGGTCCCGTGGGCTACTCTAAACAGTTTCTCGGGCCGGTCTGGTGGATCGCTCCCATGATGGTACCGATCGAGATCATCTCCCATTTGGCCCGCATCCTTTCCCTCACCGTTCGTCTCTTTGCCAACATGTTTGCCGGGGAAATGGTGACACTGGTTTTCTTTTCCCTGATCCCCATCGGCATCCCGCTGGTTTTCATGGCATTGCACCTGGGGGTGGCGGTGATCCAGGCCTACATTTTTATGCTGCTGACCATGATTTATGTTTCCCAGGCAGTAGCGCACGATCACTAAGTTTCTAGCCGGAGCACCGCTTCCACTCCGGTTCGATCGCCGCAAGCGTGAGGGGGCCAGCACGGTGAACCTCAACCACCCACTGGCGGCAAATTCCTACGGAAGCAAGGAGAAAGAATGCGCAAACTGCAATATCTATTCATGACGCTGTCCGTCCTGTTCCTGGCGGCTCCAGCCTTCGCTCAAACCTCGGGTGAGGCGAGTACCGGGCATGGACTCATTGCCATCGCGGCTGGCCTGGGCATGGGCCTTGCCGCCGGACTTTGCGGTCTCGGCCAGGGCCGGGCAACGGCCTCGGCAGCCGAGGCTGTGGCTCGCAATCCTGGGGCGCGGGCCGGCATCCTGCTGCTGCTAGTACTCGGCTTGGCGTTTATGGAGTCACTCTCCCTCTTCACATTTGTGATCATTTTCCTCAAGGTTAAATAGAACAGTTTGGCCTTAAGTAGAAGAGATCAGGGATGGTTCCTGATCTCTTCTGCGTTTGCCCTCCCGGTGACATGGCCCATCGCCTGACCTTCTCGGCAATCTCGAAGCAGTTCGGCAACCAGACTGCGCTCCATCCTTTGAACCTCAGCCTGGAGGATGGAGAGATCCTCGGCTTCCTGGGTCCCAATGGAGCAGGGAAGACGACGGCGATTCATCTCGCCCTTGGCTTTCTTCGCCCCACTTCGGGAAGCGGGTCGCTGCTGGGCAGGCCTTTTGGTGACGCGGAGGCGCGGGCTCGGCTGGGCTTTGTCCCGGATGTCCCGGTATTTTTTCCCGAGAGCGGCTTCCGCAGTGTAGAGTTCGCTGCCCGCCTCAACGGCGTGAATGATCGCCGGCTGGCAAAGGACATTCGTGATCTCCTCACTTCTGTTGGCTTGCCCAATGAACGGAAGGATGCGCGGCAGTATTCGCGAGGCATGCAGCAGCGCCTGGCGCTTGCCCAGGCACTGATCAATGATCCGGAACTGTTGATTCTCGATGAGCCCGCGGCAGCTCTTGATCCGGCAGGCGTGCTTCAGGTAAGGGAGTTGCTGCGAAACGCGCGCCACGCCGGCAAGAGCATTTTTTTTAGCTCCCACCAGCTGACTGAGGTGGAGCATATCTGCGACCGGATCGCTTTTCTCAACCAGGGCCGCCTGGTTCGTTTGGGATCGCTCAAGGAGCTTCAAAGCGAGTCCGATCGGGTGGAGATTGAATTGCGCGGCATTTCTCTGGCCGAGCTGAGCCGCATCCACCCTGCAGTTGCGACTGCCGGCGTCAATCCTGCTTCGATCCGCATAGCTGTTCCTTTACAAGAGCAGCGCCGCGTGATCGAGGGAGTTTGGCAGGCGGGCGGCGAGATCATAAGCCTCGCCCCACTGCGCCGCCGGCTGGAGGATCTCTTTCTCGAATGGAGCGGCGCCGGCGTAGTGCAAGATACGGCGGTGAGTGAGAGGTCCCGCCCATGAAGACCCCAACGTTATCCAAGACATGGCAGATCGCACGCCGTCTGCTGTACCAGAATCGCTGGATTTATCTGCTTCTCATGCTCTGGCCCTTTGGCATGGCGGCCATTCTGCTGGTGCCCGCCGCTAAGCCGGAGACCGAGGATGTACTCTCCATCCTCCACCAGGAGTGCCTCTATGGGCTCGGCCTGGTGGCCTTCACCGGGGGCGCCCTATTGGGCAATGAGCAACGTTCCCGCCGCATCGCCAGCGTGCTTTCGCGTGCAGTCAGCCGGCGGGAATACTTCTTTGCCTTGGTCAGCGCAGCGTGGCTGCCATTGGCGCTCTACGTAGTTAGCTTCGTGATCAGCGGAATTGCCCTCTTTGCCGCCATCGATCGGCCACCGACACTGGTGCTCATCCTGGCCCTGGCGCAACTCGTCCTGGGGTTGTGGACCGCAGCCGCGGCTCTTTTCTTCGCCACCTGGCTACCCATGATGCTGGCCTCCACCGCCTCTTTGGCACTGCTCGCGCTGCTCGGTTTCCTGGGGTACCTGTGGCCGGGCTTCGCTCCAGCGCGGCTGCTCTTTAGCTTGAGTCAGGGAGATCTGGTTGAAGCCGGGCGCCTCTTGCAGCAACCAGCTGGCTTCTTGCTCATCCTCCTCGGTGCGGTGCTGCTATTTGTCGCTGGGACGGCGATCTTTGAGCGGCGCGACCTTCGATTGAAAAGCGACTAGTACTGCGCTGGAATCCGAGTTCGTAAATAGGGTTCTCATGCACACACTTTAACCCTGGGATTTCTTGTTTGCCAGGCTAGTGGCCTGGCGCATTCGCAGCGGCGAGTACAAACACCAGCGGCGCATTCCAGTTAATGGCCACCTCGTTGAGAGAGGGCGCCATCTGATCATCGAGCCACATCCGCATGGGGGGCAGTTTGTGCAAGGTTTGGGCCACCTTGTCCGCGGGCTTCGCATTAGGGCCGCCAGACAGAAGGCCGGGCCACGGAGCCGGGAGATGATCGGCAATACTGGGACGATGATGCGGATGAAGAAACGGGTTTGCGCCTACTTGTGTGACCCAGGAGACCCCGAAACAATTGCGTCCCAGCAAGTAGTGGAGGTTACCCAACGCCGCCTCCTTGAGTTGCGCGTCGGGCGCGAAGTAGTTCGCGATTAGCAGTAACAGTGACTGGTTGGCGGCCACCCCGTTTGAACCCCAGACGTAATCCGTGGAAGCAAGAGTGTTGCCATAGCCGCTCGAACGCCAGCGAGCCAGGAGCGACCGTGCGGCAGCGGCCGTCTGCGCGAGTATCCGTCCGCGCAGCGGCCCATTGCCCTTTTGTTCTGCTAGAACGTAGGTCCAATACGCGAGGGGGGCAACATTCGTCCATGAAGGCGCCGCGATGGCAGTTTCCAGGGGCAGCGCCTGGCTGCCGCTAACGAAAGCCTCCTCGTATTGCCTGTCGCCGGTGGTGCGCCAAAGTTCCGCCGAGGCCCATTGAATTTCATCGTTACAGTGGGTATCCGAGTATTCCCCGGTAGTGATACCCGGAGGATTGGTGAAAGTCACCTTAGGGTGGGCAGCCGCCCAGCTCCAGGCCTGCCTGGCTGCGTCCATGCAGCGCGCAGAGAAAGCTGCATCGTATGTGTGGTAGCAGCGCGCCGCGATAGCCATGACGGCTGCAAAATCTGCGGTGGCGGCCGTGCTCTTGTAAGGGGATGCACCGGTGCCGATGATGTAGCTGATCAGATGGTCGTCCTCGGGCATGACAAAGCCGCAGAACTGCTCGCTGGTCTGTTTATGCCAGACTCCGCCATCACTGTCCTGAAGAGACAGCATCCATTCCAGATTCCAGCCTATCTCGGCCAGATAGTCGGGGAGCTTGCCTCCCGACTCAGGAATGCGCAGAGATAGGTTGCCCAAATCAGGGAAGAGCTCCCAGGCCCAGAGAAGAGTACCAGTCGTGATTCCGCAATTGACCATGTAGCGTCCGTAGTCTCCGGCATCGTGCCATCCTCCATGGTTCGGCACTGCGCCGGTGCGCCCGGAACTGGGATGATAAGCGCCTGACTGATGGCATGCAGCATGGCGGTAACCGTCGCCCAGGTCGACTGCGCAACCGCACCGCTGGCCGTAGAACGCGCGCATGGAGAGCTTTAGAGGATCTTGATAGACATCTTTCCCCACAGGGAAAGGCTGGCTGCGAATACCTTTTGTTACCAACCGGTATGTGCCGGACGCGGTTACCGGCGTGAAGTCGGCGAGCGCTACGCGATCTCCCGAGGCCGCATCCATCATTGGGGCGGTCATCTGGCCTTGGAAGACCGAACTCCCGGTCTGCTCGGAGAGGATCTGAAAGGAGCGATCGGGGCCGCCATCCATGCGCACGCTAGCAATTTTTTCGTTATCGGGTAGATAGCCGCTCTGGTTGAATACTGCGCTGCCCGGGCCGGTCTCTGCGCTCAGCATCCGGTTCTCCCCCGGGAGTGCCGCGGCCGCAGCCAGGAGGCTCATGTATTTGCAGACTGCCCGCCGGTCCATCGCCCCATCTTACGACACAGCTGTTGAGCCGCCCCCGAGACTCGCCGCACAGCCAAATCTGTCCGGCACATTGGCGGTATTGGTAGAGTTGTCCTAAAGAGTATCTCGCGCCTCCCAAACGTAACAAGATTTGCTTCTGTCGAGTTACCAGAAATAAAAACCTATCTGGCCCGGTTTTGATTGTTCTCTATAGAAACACGTGCTAGGCTAGCGTCCTCCTCCAAGAAAGGCGCCTGGTCCCCCAGCCAGGGAAGTGGAACGTCAATATAGAAGCTCTTCTTTCATACAGTTGTTTCTTCTCTCTCCCCGTTCGCTGTTGGGCCCTCAATTGTTTAGATCGGTGAGTGTGTCGATGGTTCACCACTCACGCGGTTCGCGTCACACGCGCCGCGTAACCGGGCTCCTGGGACTGAACTTTTCATACGAACTCCCCCAAGACGCTGTGTAGGTCTCTGTCTTTCGTGTTGCTGATGAAAGCGGAAGGCGCAGCGTCCACGGTATCGTGCGGATCCTTCCCCGGGATCTGACCTCGCCGGCTTTGCTGAACTGGCAAAGATACTGGAGGTGTGTCTTGAGTCATTCGCGATCTTCCGACCCTGTTTCAACGGCGAAAGATGTGCGCGCTTTGTTCGATAAAGCAAACGTTGGGAATATGCGCTATCTCACTTTTGCAGCGCAGAAAGGTCCGGAAACCAGCGAAGCGAGTAATACACCTGCGATTGTTGCAGAAGCGCCAGCGCCCGTGCCGGTTGCCCATAGCAGCAACCTGCGGCGGGCTCTCGACTCCGCCTTTCAGGTCAACGACAGGTTGCGCATCGCTTCCTCTCCGCCGCGTCTCGCTCCGGGTTCCGGAGCTGCGCTGGCCTTTGCTTCCTACTCCGGGGGGGTGGGCAAGACAACCTTATGCGCAACAGTTGCCAGGGTGTTGTCCTCTCGCTTGGCGAATGTGCTCGTGGCAGACCGGTGCAGAGACGGCATTATTCCTTACTTCTTTAGCCTGGAGCGCCAGAGCGCAGGCGGTTTGCAAACTGTTTATCCCAATGCCCGCAGGGCAGGTTACCAGATGACATTGGTTGCCGCCCCTTGCAACGAGCAGCCGAATGCGCCCACCGCCGCCTGGCTTGAACACCTGCAAGCTGACTCGCCCCTGACGCTGCTTGACCTTCCTACCTTCAACGAACGGCCCACGCCTGCCGCACTCGATCGCGTGAGCCAGCTGATCGTTCCCCTCGTTCCCGATGTCCAGTCCATCGCCAGCATCGCGCGCGCCGAAGAGCTTTCCAGCCTGTTGGAAGAAGGAGAAAACGGTCGCAATCTGTTTGTGCTTAACCGCTTTGATGAGACCCGGCCGATGCATCGGGAGATCCGTGCGTACCTGGAAAAACTTCTTGAGGATCGGCTCGCTCCGGTGGCCATTCGGGAGTCGGAGCATATCCCCGAGGCTTTGTCTCTCGGCGTGACGGTACTCGATCATGCGCCACAAGCGGCAGTAGTCAAAGACCTCGCGCAGCTCGTTGCCTGGCTGGAAGGACGCGTCTTGCGCGCCCGGGACGGCTCCGCGGAGAAAGTGGAGATCGCATGAAAAGCGACCTCCAGAAAGGCGTTGGCGTTTCCGGGATCCACCGGCTCTTCCCCTGGCTGTTTCTGCCGCTGATCATTGCTGTCCTGGTGTTCGTTGCGCTCATTCCGATGACGTGGCAGCAGCAGGGTTTCTTCGGTGTACTGGTCGTGGTGGCAGCCTTCCTGATTGACCGCAGCAAACGGGGAACGGCGGCCACCATCCTACTGGCCTTGCTCTGCCTCTGTGCCACGACCCGCTACGGCTATTGGCGCTCCGCGACACTATGGGACTATCTGCATCGCCCCTGGGCCCCCGTGAGCGCGGTTGCGGCCGTACTGATGCTGATCCTGATCGCAGCCGAGTTCTACACCTTCCTCATCCTGGTGCTGGGCTTCTTTCAGACCATCGCGCCCCTCAAGCGTCCGCCGTTGCTCATGCCCGAGAATCCTGAGGACTGGCCCGTTGTCGACGTTCTCATTCCGACCCTCCACGAATCGCTCGACGTTGTCCGCTACACCGTGTTGGCTGCTCTGCAGATGGATTGGCCGGCGGAAAAGCTCAACGTCATCGTGCTCGACGATGGCGGCCGCACTGAGTTCCGGGAATTCGCAAAGCAGGCAGGCGCGCGCTACATCGCGCGCACGGAACACTCCCACGCCAAGGCCGGGAACCTGAACAACGCGCTCCACCACATCAACGGCGAATTTGTCACGATCTTCGATTGCGATCACGTCCCCACGCGCTCCTTCCTGCAGATCTCCATCGGTTGGTTTCTACGTGACGCTAAGCTGGCCATGTTGCAGACCCCGCATCACTTTTACTCGCCCGATCCTTTTGAGCGAAACCTGGGAAAGTTCCGCAAGGTCCCCAATGAGGGCAGCCTCTTCTACGGCATCGTGCAGGATGGCAATGACCTCTGGAATGCAACGTTCTTCTGTGGATCCTGTGCCGTGCTTCGCCGTGCCAGCTTGGACAGCGTTGGCGGAATTGCCCAGGAGACGGTTACAGAAGATGCGCACACTTCGCTTCGCCTGCAGAAGGTCGGGTGGAATACCGCATATATCAACCTGCCGCAGGCCGCGGGTCTGGCCACGGAAACACTCGCCCGCCATGTCAAGCAGCGCATCCGGTGGGCCCGCGGAATGGTGCAGATCCTGCGCATCGATAACCCGCTTTTCGCCCGCGGGCTAACACTTTCTCAGCGGCTTTGCTACTTCAATGCCACCCTTCATTTCCTCTATGCCCTCCCGCGCCTGGTCTTCCTCACCGCGCCACTGTTGTATCTGTTCTTCGGACTCTCCAACGTTCCCGGATATTGGCTGGCTATCCTGGCTTTTGCCGGCCCGCATTTGGCTCTTTCCACCATTGCCAATTCGCGTATCCAGGGCCGTAAGCGTTTCTCCTTCTGGAACGAGATCTACGAGACCGTCTTATCGCCTTACATCCTGCTGCCTACCTTCTTCGCCCTGATCAGCCCCAAGAGCGGCAAGTTCAATGTCACCGACAAAGGTGGCGCGCAGGCGAACGGGTACTTCAGCCTCAGACTATCTGTGCCATTTCTCTTTTTGCTGGGGCTCAATCTGACCGGCCTGGGGCTGGCGATTCCGCGCTATCTCTATTGGGACCCCGGGCACACCGGCACCATCGTGATCAACGTATTTTGGGCATCCTTCAACGTGATCATTCTCGGAGTGGCCCTATCCGTCTGCGCGGAGGAGCGGCAAAGGAGAAACGCGGTGCGCGTTCCCGGTGCGCTTCCGGCCATTCTGCAGGCGCGCGGTCAGGCCACGGAGGGGACCATAGCCGACCTCTCCACCAGCGGCCTGGCGGTGGAAGTCGGAACCTCCTTCCCGTTAGGCGAGGAAGTGAGCATCGAGTTTCCGGAAGAGGAATCAGGAGAGCGGCTGCGGGGTAAGGTCGTCGGTGCGGACGGAAGCCGGCTCCGCATCCAGTATGCCCAGCTGTCCCTCTCCCAACAGAAGCTGCTCACCCGTGTGCTCTACTCCCGCGCCGATCGTTGGCTTGCGTGGGACGAAAGCTACGCCACAGATCATCCCCTCCGTAGTTTGTTCAGCGTGCTCGGGTCTTCTGCTGCCGGCTACTGGAAACTGCTGTTCGTCGCTCCGGGCAACCTCTCGAATTCTCCCGCCAAGGCCCTCAAACCGGTGCGGGTTGCGGTCATTACCACCATCGTGCTGGCGCTCTTCGCCTTAGCCTTTTGGCGGGCCAACGCCACTACGACGCGAGCAGCCCATGACGCCCCTCTGCAGACCATAGAGCGCTCGTTCACCTTGGGTTCACTGGTCAACGGAAGAGAGACGTTTCTGCTGGAGCAGCCGGGCAGCCGGGAAATTCTCAAGTTTGCTACCCCGGAAAGCTGGCTAATTCGGGGTGGCAAACTCCATCTCAAATACCAGATTCCCAGGAACGCAACCCAGGAATATACCTATGCCGATGTTCGCCTGAACGACTCGGTTCTGGCCTCGGTTACGCCGACAGCGGAGGAGCGGGATGCGGGCGCGGGAGAGCTTTCGGTGCCGCTTCCTCCCGAGCTCCTCATGGCCAGGAACGAACTAACCATTCAGCTTGCAGGTCAGGGCAATGCGGCGTGCGCGGTGGCCGTGGAAAAGAAACCACCGTGGTTGCGCATCGATCGCGGCAGTGAAGTAACACTCGATGCTCAGCCTTTAGCTCTGGCCAGCGAATTGGCTTACTTGCCGCAGCCCTTCCTCGAGCATCTGGCCAACTCGCCGGTGGTGTTGCCATTTGTCTTTGCCCATCCGCCGGATGCCGTCACGCTGCAGGGCGCCGGGGTACTCGCTTCATGGTTCGGCTCGTTTGCTGATGATAGCGGTGTCCGCTATTTCACCCAGCTGGGCGAGTTGCCGGCGGGAAACGCCATTCTCCTGCTGCTGGGCTCAGAGCGGATGGAAGGAATTGCGGTAGAGCCGGCGCATGCGTCGGTCTCGCTCGAAGCCAATCCGCGTGACCGCTTCGCTAAGGTGTTGGTGGTTCATGGCGAGACCAGTGATGATCTTCTGGCGACGATCCAGACCCTTGCCAGTGGGCAACTCAAGCTGACGGGCAGCTCGGCGCAGCTAAGCCAACCGGTTTCATTGGTAACCCGAGCTCCCAATGATGCCCCGCGCTGGATTCACACCAATCGCGTGAGTCTGGACAACTTGGTGGGCCGCGCCGAGCGCCGCACAACCGGGCAAAAACCGGTGGACATCTACATGCACCTGGCGCCTGATTACAACTTTGGCGTGCAGCAAAACATGTACCTCCATCTGGCGTACTCAGTGGACTCCAAGGAACTAGCCAAGTCTTCCAACATTGCCGCCAGCCTGAATGGCGTTCCAGCGGGCAGCATACCCCTGCTGTCTACGCCAGAAGCGCACAGCGGCGATATTCCCCTGATCGACGTGCCGGCTGCAGTGTATGCCAATACGCTACAGTTGCAGTTTGATTTTGTTCCGGCGGGCGCAGACGCATGCGTGCCCGACGGTGGACGGTCTACCGCGCAGATCCTGGGTTCCTCCTTCCTGGACCTCGGCCGGGCCGTGCACTACACCCAACTGCCAAATTTGCGGCTGTTCTCCAAGGCCGGCTTTCCCTTCACCCGGCTGGCCGACTTGAGCGAGACCGCGGTACTTTTACCCCCGGCTCCTGGGTCCGAAGTTACGGCTTTGTATCTGGATCTCATGGGATACTTTGGCGCCCAAACGGGTTACCCTACGCTCCTCGTGCGGGTGGCAACGCCCGCGGACGCCGCGAGCCTGGGCGATAAGGACCTGCTGGTCTTGGGAACCTTTGCCGATCTCGCGAACATACCGGAGATCACCAGCAAGCTGCCTCTGACTTATATGGACCGGTCCTTTAGCTTGAGCCGGCGCGCCCGGTGGGCTCTTATGCCAGATTGGCTGTTGCGGCGCGATGCCGGCGCCTGGCAGGCATTGAACGGTGCCGCGACCATCTGGCCGGATGGGGTTCTCGAAGGGATCGCATCTCCTTTTGCCAGCCGGCGAAGCCTGGTCCTGATTGCAGGACGCGATCGTTTAGCGCTGCCCGGGCTCGCTTCCGCGCTGCTGACCACCATGCCGCGCGACGGCATTGATAACACGGTCAGCCTGTGGACCACAGGCAACTTCATCAGCTATTCGCTGTCTACCGCGACTTACGGTTCCGGAGACCTGCCGTGGTATCGCGCCTTTAGTTATTGGCTACCCCATCACTTGTTCATCCTGCTGCTGCAGCTCGGCATTGTTCTGGCATTGCTGGCGCTTTGTGTACAGCGCTGGCTGGCTGGCCGAATACGGGAGCGGCTGAATTTGGATCACTTCACCAACCGGCACTCGAGCCTAGCAGAGCCGAAGACCGGCGGAGGGTCATTTACAACCGCAACCTAACGTTGCGAGCGCAATACCATCCCGCCGGAGCGCGGGCAGATGGAGGGCAGGTATGTTGAAGAAATCAGAAATAGCTCTGGGCCTTCTCTTGCTAACCGCCGGCGTTGCATCGCTCCCCGTGAGGGCGGAGCAGAGCGCCGCCGAGGTTCTCATCCAGCGTGCGCGCACCTTGGATGGACAAGGAAGGCATGACCTCGCGGCTGCCGCGTGGCAACAGGTTCTGCTGCTCAATCCCACGCAGACGGATGCTCTCGCCGCGCTGGCCAGCTTTTACCAGAGCAACGGCGACACAACGTTGGCCAATCACTATCTGGCGCTACTGCGCAAGGCTAAGCCGGGCGATAACAGGATCGCGCAAATCCCTGCCACCACTGCCCGGCCGGGAAACGGTTCTGACTTTGAAGCGGCCGCAAAGTTGGCGTCACAGCATCATTACCAGGAGGCGCTGGAGCTCTATCGCAAGGCCTTCCACGGCACCGAGCCGTCGGGAATGTGGGCGGTCTCTTATTACGAGACAGAAGCCGCCCTTCCTGCTGAATTACCCCATGCGATCACCGGCCTGCGCAGCCTGGCCAAAGAATATCCTGCCAATCCTGGCTATCAGTTGGCACTCGGCAGGGTCTTGACCTACGACCCTAAAACGAGAGTAGAAGGGATCCACTTACTGGCCAGCGTTCGCGGAACTGCGGATCAAACGGAGCAAGCCAAACGCGCCTGGCGGCAGGCGATTCTGTGGGACGTGAATGGACCAGCCGCGGAGACGGCCCAGGAGTATCTCTCGCGTTATCCCGATGAGCAGTTAGAGGCGCGGTTACACACTGCCCAAGCCGAGCATGCAAGCCACGCTCCGGTGCCTGGGCAGTCGGAACAGGGAGAAGCCTACGCCGCGCTGCATAAGGGCGATCTCCCGCAGGCGCAGCAGATCTTTGAACCGCTGCTCTCTATTCCTGCGCAACGTGGCAAGGCGCTGGCCGGTTTGGGTTACATCGACATGCAGCGACAAAACTTCGTAGCGGCGGCGGAACATTTTGAGCAGGCCCAGCAGGCCGGCTTCGATGCGCCGGAGTTAAGCGCAGCCCTGACCGACGCGCGCTACTGGAAGGCCATGCAGGAAGGAAACCGCGCCCTCACGAATAACGAGGCTGCTCACGCCATGAGTGCCTTCGAGGAAGCACACACCCTCAAGCCCGGTGGTCCCGAAGCGCTGCAAGGACAAGCCGGGGTGTGGATGCTGCAAAATCAACCGCAGAAGGCTCTACCTCTCTTCGAGCAGGCAGTCAGAATTCAGGAGGACCGGCCCCAGGGCTGGATGGCCTGGTTCGATGCCCTGGTGCAGGCAGATAGGAGCAAAGAGGTTATTGCCGACCAGCCCTACATCGCGCCGGAAACGCGGTCCAAGCTGGATACCGATCCGGATTACATGGCCGTAATGGCGGCTGCCCAGATGAATGTAGGCAATGAGGTCGAGGCGCGCCGCCTCATGAACGAGCTGGAACAGTTCCCGCAGCTGGACAAACGCAGCGAGGCCCAGGTCCGCTGTGCGGAACTTCTCGCCGCTCACGACCCCCGAGCCTCAGCACGCATGGCCTTCGATGTGATTCGCGTTTCGTCCGATAACGTGGAGGCCTGGAAGCTGTTGGTGCGCGATGAGCACCAAGCCGGCCGTGACCAGATGGCATTGACCGCTGCCGATCGCATGCCGGCTGCGGTCTACCAAAGCGCAGTGCATGACGTGGATTTTCTCACCATGCTGGCAGCTTGCCACCAGGCAATGGGACACTACGGCACGGCATCTAACCTGCTCGCGCAAGCCCGCAGCGAGACCCGGGACGACGCTAAGAAAACCAACACGATCGAAGTACAGACAGCGTCCCTGTTGCTGGCCGAGGGCAACGCGGAGAACGCTTACAAAAGCTACGTAAAAATCCTCAGGCGTTCGCCCGGCGACAGCGACGCCTGGAACGGATTGATCGCCGCCCTCCACCAGGCAAAGCAGGATGAAGCAGCCTTGACCCAGATTCGGCAACTACCGCTGGAAGTAGCGGAGAAGCTGCAGCAGGATCCCGGATTCCTGCAGACCGAAGCGTCTGTCTACGGGGCCACCGGGCACAACCAGTTGGCAGTGGAGACCATGGGACGGGTGCTCGCGCGTTACCGCCCGGGGACCAACGAAGCTCCTTATGATGTCGAGGCGGAGTATGCGTGGCTGTTGCTGAGCGCGGGAGACGAAGCCCAGTTGGCGACGATCCTGGCCCAGATGGGCCGGCGCACCGATTTGTCCGCCGGACAAAAGCAGCAAACCGGCGACATCTGGGCCGCCTGGAGCGTGCGTAAGGCGGACAAGGAAGAGAAGAGCGGAAACAGCAAACAAGCCATGGCTATCCTGGAAATGGCTTCTCAGGCTTATCCCGCAAATGGGGACATCCGCCGGGCCATGGCGGGCACCTATATTCGTAACCATGAAGGCAAGCTTGCCTTCGCCTTGTACCAGGAGATCAATTGGACCACGGCTACGGCGGTGGACTACGCCGGGGCCATCGCGGCTGCTTCCGCGGCCCATCAAAAGGAAGCCGGCCGGCAGTGGTTGGCGGACGGGCTCGAACAATATCCTAACGATCCACAATTGCTCACCGCCGCGGCTCAGTTTGAAGAGGGCATGGGTGACACTCATAAGGCCGAGATCTATTGGCGCAAGGTGGTGGCCAACACTTCTCAGGTTAAGCTGTCCGCGCAACTGACAGGTGTCGGTGCGCCCACCGCCTCCGCGACCACGGCGAGCGACGCGCTGGCCCGCATGCTCGCACCTAAGGATGCCGCGGATCTTCAGGCGGCACCGACGGTATCCCAGCCCGAATCATTGCAGGATGCAATCTCCTCTCTCCCCGTCATCCAGCACCCGGCGAGCGAGGCAACGACCGATTCCAACGAGCAGGCGAGCCCGTGGCTGGTGCGCAAGGCGCCGGCCTCCGGGCCGCGCACACAACCCATCGCTTATCAGCCGCCACAGAATTCGGGAAGCAGATGGGCGGTTCCGGTGAGCGATGCGCCTGCACCTGAGCCGGCGGAGGTCCAGCAACAGGACAGCGCTGCGCATTCCGATTCCGCAGCCGGTGCGGGAGCGGCTTATAGCACTCCGGAGATGACCAACGCCAGCTTCAGCGTTCATCAGGCAAGCGGCGGCGGGGCCGAGCTTGCGCCCGCCAGTGCGCTTACGTCGTCTTCGGATACAACCGCGTCCGCAACCCACGCGGCGCTGCTTGGACCGGGACAACAGGCGCAGACCGAGCTGGAAGGATTGGCCAGCCGCTACAGTGCTTGGATGGGAGGCGGCACGCAACTTGGCAGCCGCAGCGGTACCCCGGGCTTCGACCAGTTGACTCGCTTGGAAGCCGATTTCGAAGCGAGCGCAGTGCTGGGAGAAAGCGCCCGTCTCACGGTGCGCGCTCTTCCCGTTCTGCTCTCGGCTGGCGCGGCTGATGGAACATCCAACTATGGCTTTGGTTCCTCGGGCGCCGCGCTCATCGGCCAGGACCACTTCCAGTCAGGCGTCGGTGGGGAAGTGCAGCTAGCAACCAGGATCGCTGACGCCAGCTTGGGATTCTCGCCATATTCCTTTTACGTCTCCCACATTCTGGGGAGCCTTAGCGTCCATCCTTCGAGCTTCCCCTTCAGCTTCCGGGTGTATCGCGACCAGGTGAAGGAGACCATGCTCTCGTATGCCGGCGAGAAGGATCCCTTGACTGGCGAGATATGGGGAGGTGTGGTGGCCACCGGCGCGGAGGGTAACCTCTCGTTGGGCTCGGCTCAAAGCGGATTCTATCTGCAAGGTGGCGCGGCGCAGTTGACGGGCGTGAAAGTGAACAATAACAGCCGCATCACCGGATCGACCGGCGCGTATTGGACGGTTTACAGCAACCCCTACGGAGTACTCAAGATGGGGGCCAACATGACCGGCCTGCACTATGCGCAAAACCAGCGCTACTTTACCGTCGGCCAGGGCGGATATTTCAGCCCCGATTCGTATCTGTTGCTGAACGCTCCCTTCATCTGGCAAAGCCATCCCATCAATCGCTTTGTCTACACCATCAAGGGGAGCCTTGGGGTGCAGAGTTTTCACGAAAGCACGGCGCTTCCCGGATCGCTGGTTTCGACCGTAACCACCCCCACCGCCCAGTCGAACATGGGTGCTAACTACAACCTGGATATCAATATGGCCTACCGCCTCGACGAGCATTGGGACATAGGCGGTTTCGTTGGGGTCAATAATGCTCATGATTACCAGGACCGGACCGCCGGTTTTGCGGTGAAGTATATGCAGCGTCCGCAGGTAGACGTGGAGGGCGGCCCCACCGGCCTCTTCGATGATCGTGCTATTCGGCCGCTGATCGTGCCCTAGCGCTGAGAAGTTTGCGAGTGGATGTAGGCAACTGTATCGGTATCTAAATGCAGGCGCGGCCCCGGGCGCGGCGGAGAAAGGTCTTATGTTTCGGATGCTCGCGAAAAGCAGTACGGTCTGGGTCATATTCGCCTTGGGAGTGTTGTCGAGCCGCTCTTGCCTGGCCGCGCCGGGAGCAGGTTCTTGGCATACCAGCGGAAGCAAGATACTCGATGCCAACAATCAGCAGGTGCGTATTGCGGGCATCAACTGGTACGGCTTCGAAACCACCGACGAGGTGGCCCATGGTCTCAACAGCCAGGACTACAAGACCATCCTGCAGATCATCCTGGCCAACGGATACAACACGGTGCGCCTGCCCTTCTCCAACCAGATGGTGGAGACGCCGATTGTTCCCTCGTATATCAGCTTCAGCAACGCCAGCGGACCGATCAACACCGACCTGCAGGGCTTGAACTCGCTTGAGATCATGGACGCGATCATCGACTATGCGGGAACGATCGGGCTACGGGTCATTCTCGATAACCATCGTTCGGAGGCGGGCAACGGCGCCGAGGCCAGTGGTCTGTGGTATACCGACGCCTACCCTGAAGCAGCCTGGATTAGCGATTGGCAGACGCTGGCAACCCGCTACCAGAACAACTCCGCCGTGATTGGCGTGGATCTGCGCAACGAACCGCACAACGCTGCCACCGGCGGCTCCTGTTGGGATTGTGGAACCTCCACCAATGACTGGCATCTGGCAGCGGAGCGTGCGGGTAATGCCGTGCTCACGATCGAT
>Ga0302324_100012505_pt1 | contig 17302 bp, 13 predicted proteins | sample Palsa_T0_1_FD_201949 | JGI IMG/M metagenome (GOLD analysis project Ga0302324, IMG submission 201949) | Peat permafrost microbial communities from Stordalen Mire near Abisko, Sweden - Palsa_T0_1 | ecosystem: Environmental > Terrestrial > Soil > Palsa > Peat permafrost | place: Sweden: Abisko...
CACATCATCGCCGAAGGCGCCGGCGCCGCATCGGTCGCCGCCGCGATGTCCGGGACGGTGAGCGGCCGGTCGATTGTCTGCGTGATCTCCGGCGCCAACATCGACCTGAACAAGCTGGCGACGATTCTCGTGGGTGGGGTGCCCGCGTCGTAACCCGGTTCCCACGCACGACCAACTCAGTACCCGGCTGGAACGGTCATCTGACCGGTGCCCATGACGACTGTCGTACCGCCGACGCGAATGCGCGTCACCTGACCATCACGCTTTTCGGCCGACGCCTGGATCAGACTCGGGCGGCCCATGATCACACCCTGTGTCACCTCCCACGCGAGCTCGCCCGTCTGCTGCGGTGACGCTTCGGCCAGACTTCCGGCGAGCGCCGCGGCAGCCGACCCCGTCGCCGCGTCCTCCACGATGCCGTGCGCGGGCGCGAACATCCGCGCGTGGATCGCGCCCCCGCCCGGACCGTCACCCGCAAAGAAATACAAATTGGGGGACCAGCCATGTTCGAACGCTGCGCTCCAGCGCGCCCGGTCGAGCACCGCGCGATCGACCGCCGCCTGGTCCCGGAGTCGGATCAGACAGAACGGGAGTCCCGCGCTCGCGAACCACGCGTCCACGACCGCGTCGCGTGGGAGTGACAGTGCCGCCGCGGCATCCTCGGAGCGTGGAGCCGTCGGCGCCCGCTCGACGCTTCGCTCGAGCGTGAAGCGGCTGGTCACAACCCGCTCGTCGAGCTGCACGTCCACCCGGACCGGTCCGACACCCTCCTCGAGGACCACGGTGGCCGTCCCGCCGGACAGTTCGATCAGCCCGAGCCGCGCCAGCACGGCCGCTGTCCCGACCGTCGGATGCCCAGCAAACGGCACTTCCGCACCCGGCGTGAAGATGCGGACCCGATACGCGTGCGCCGGATCTCGGGGCGGCAAGACGAACGTGCTTTCGGCGAAGTTGAACTCGCGCGTGAGCGACTGCATCGCACGATCGGACAGCCCCCGGGCGTCAGGGAATACCGCGAGCTGGTTCCCGCCGAACGCGCTCGACGTGAAGACGTCGGCAATGACGAAGTCGTGTGACATGCCTGAAACTCTGCCTCCGCGGCGTGCATCGCCGCCGCACCCAGCCGGCCGAATGCCGGCGCTCGAGCGAGGTCTCGGCGCCGGCGCCGATGGATGTGACACCTGGACGTCGCGTCACGTCAACCGCAGATGAGTCCGCGCCTCCACCGGTCCCCGCTGGCGTTCCGGTTCGCCCTCAGCGTCCTGCTCCTGGTCGGCGGCTGCGGAACGCACACCACCGGGCCGAAGAACGCGGCGAATGTCCCGCGCACATATCGGATGGGTTTCTCCGACTTTCCGCCGCGCCCGACCGACAGTGCGGTCGCCGCGGCCGTCTCAATGTGGATCCCGCGGGCGGACGCCGCAATCCTGCAGGAGGAGCCGCCGTGGACGGCGCTGCTGGCGGGAGCGTCCCCGGATTCGCTGGTCACGGCCAACGAGCTGCCGGTCGTCAATTACTACAGGAGCCACGGACTGGTGGTCGTCTTCGAGACCGATGTCACGAACGGGATCAACCGGTCAGCGGAAGCGCCCGCGCTGGACTCCGCCGGGCGCAGCATCGCGGAGCCGAGCGTGCAGCTGCTGTATCGCCAGTGGGTGCAGGCGCTGGTTGCGATCACCCACCCCGACTATCTGGGACTCGCCTCCGAGACGAATTTGATTCGCGCGGCCGCGGCGCCGGCCGTCTATGGCGGCGTCGTGCAGATGACCAACGCCGCCGCCGGGGATCTGGCCGCGGGCGGCAGTCATCCGCCGCTCTACGTCAGCGTGCAGGTGGAGACGGCGTGGGGACGGCTCGCGATGACCGACACGGGCTACATCGGCGTGGCCCGGGACCTTACGGATTTTCCGTTCATCCAGCTGCTCGGGCTCTCCTCGTATCCATACCTCGGCCAGTGGACGGATCCCGCAACGATTCCGCTCGACTATTTCGCGCGCCTCGTGCAGGGCGTCGCCGGTCGCACGCCGCCCCCGGTGCTCGTGACCGAGGGTGGGTGGGCGTCAGCGTCAGCCGGGACCTTTACATCGACCCCTGCGCTCCAAGCGCGGTGGATCGCGCACGAATCCGCGCTCCTCGACAGCGCCCGCGCGGTCGCCTGGTTTCAGCTCGACTTCACCGACATCGATCTGGCCGCGTACGGGCTCACGGGCGGCACCCAGGACGACGCCACGATCGCGCTCTTCGCGACGATTGGACTCGTGGACACCAACCTGAATCCCAAGCCCGCGCTCGCGGTGTGGGACAGCACCTTCCACCGGCGCTACGCGCCGTGATCGGAGCCGCGCGCTAGACCAGGCTCTGGATCTGGCCGCCGTCCACCTGGATCGCGGTCCCGGTCACGAAGCTCGCCCGGTCGGAGGCCAGGAACGCGACCACCGCCGCCATCTCGCGTGGATCGCCGGCGCGGCCCAGAGGGATCGCCACGGTGCGCTGCTGGAGCAGCTCATCGGCCGGCCGCTTCTCGCGCTCCGCTCGCATCCGCGCGAGCTCGGCGGCCCGGGCCGTGTCGAAATGCCCAGGAAGTACGGTGTTGACGAGGACGCCGTCCTTCGCGACTTCGTTGGCGAGCGTCTTGGCGAATCCGAGGAGTCCGCTCCGGGCCGTGTTCGAGAGAATCAGCCCGGGGACGGGCTGCTTGGCGGCCATCGATGTGAGAAAGATCACGCGCCCCCAGTGCCGCGCGCGCATCCCCGGCACGCAGGCGTGCGCTAGTCGAATCGACGCCAGCAAATTGAGCTCGATCGCCGCGCGGTACTGGGCATCGGTCGTCGTCTCGAAGGTCGTGGATGGCGGGCCGCCAGCGTTCGCGACGAGGATATCCACGGGCCCGAATGCGGCTTCCGCGTCGCGCGCGAATTGCTGTGCTGCGCCCTCCGCGGTCACATCGCCGACGATCGGGAGCGTGCGTCCCTTCGACGACGCCGCGATCTCGCGCGCGACCCGGTGAAGTTCCCCTTCGCGTCGCGCGACCATCGCGACCGACGCCCCCTCCGCGGCCAACTCGCGCGCGATGGCCAGTCCGAGTCCCGACGACGCCCCGGTAACGAGCGCGACTTTGTTCGTGAGTCCGAGATCCATTGCATTCCAGAGGTGAGAGAGACACCCCTAATCTCTCCAGATCGCCTCCCCGACACAAATAACCGCATCGCCCCGCGCCGGCCACGTCCCACTTTTCCGGACGCACCCCTGTGCGTCCTGGCTCTTGGCTGGTGGTTGCTCTTGCTGTTGGCTTTTTGCTGTTGGCTGTTGCTGTTGGCTGTTGCTGTCAGCTGTTGGCTCTTGCCGTTCTCTACTTTCTACTTTCTGTTTTGCTACTTTCTAGCGCGGCGGAACGCTGCGCTCTCTACTTTCTACTTTCTGTTTGTCTACTTTCTACTGCTGTTTCGCGCCGCGAAACAGCAGTTCGTAGGTCAACGGCCTGGGAAGTCGGTGGCTAGTCACCGTCACGCGCAGCAGCACGCGGCTCCCGTCGCTGGTGAAGATGAGCGCGTTCTCCCGCACGCCGTCGTCCGCGACGAACGTCTGGCGCAGTGTGTCGCCCGCGACCGCGACGTGAACCTGATCCGTTTCGTTGGCGAGCGGATTGAGCCACGAGACGACGGTGCCGTTGAGCGGTGCGGCGACCGGCGGATCCTCGTCGAACGCCACGCGCACCGTGTCGGCCCCCAATTGGACGCGCATGCGATGCGGCAACGGGTTGATCTTCGTGAGTCGGGAGCGGGCGATGCCGCGCGTGATGAAGATCATTGGCGAGACCGCCTCGTTGATCGCCGCCTTGATGTCGGCGCTGGAATCCGGATCCAGCGTGTAGCTGTACGCGCCCGCCGCCGGCAGCGCCTGGGTCATCGCCGCGCTCGCGGCCGCCACCGTCTGGCCCCACGCAGGATGCGCCGGGATCACCGCGACGGCTGCGACGAGTGCCGCCGCGAAGGATCGCCCGACCCGGCTCGCAGTGCCGCGCGTCCGGGCGCGGCGGATGTAGCCGCGCTGCGGGATGGAATCACCGTGACGCCCTGTGAACACTTGAGTCGTACTCCGCGCCGAGGATGGCCGCCGGGCAGAGATGTCCCGGCTCCCGAAGCCTACATCCGCCTCCGACCCGGGGGCGGCGAACTGGGGCGGACGACCACGCCCCGGGGGTGAATCGCACGCTCGCTCGTGTCACCGATGCGGCACGGATGCGGCACGGATGCGGCACGGATGCGGCACGGATGCGGCACGGATGCGGCACGGATGCGGCGCGGCGGGCGGGATGGTGCGCTCGACCGCCTCCGACCGCGGCGCGGCCCCTAACTCGGACCGGCGTTCCGCGCCGCCAGCCGCCGGGCAACCCGCGACCGGAAGTCGGCCGGCACGTCGATGCGCTGCAGTTTGCCGCGCACGTCGCGGATCACACTCGCCTCGAACGCGAACTCGGCGGAGCACAGCGCACAGACCTCGAGATGATCGCGCACGAGTTTCATCTCCGCGTCGGCCAATGCCCGGTCGAGGTAGTCGTCGAGGCGACGGAACGCCACCTCGCACCCCGCGCGGTCGAGCCCCCGCTTCGGAATACGGGTCCGGACATGGGTGACGACGCCCTCCTCCTCCGCGACCCGCCAGAGCCGTTGCTGCAAGAGCCTGCGCGCACGGTGGAGCCGGGACCGCACCGTCCCGACGGGGACGTCGAGCACCGCGGCGATTGCCTGGTACGACAGATCCTCGATGAAGTAGAGCGCGGCGACGACCTGATACTCTTCCGGCAAACGGCGCAGCGCGGACTGCACCGCCTCACGCGACATGCGGTTCATGAGCTGACTCGCGGGGTCGCTGCCGTCGACCGGGAGGTCGGCCGCCCGGAACGTGTTGTACAGAAACAGGTCCGGGGCCTCGCCCAGGCTCACCGTCACCAGGCGTCGGGCGCGGGCCCGCCATGTCATGCGGTGACAGTTCGTGAGGACGCGAAAGAACCACGGCTTGAACGGCGCCCCGGGTTGGAACGTGCGGAATCCCCGCCACGCCTGAAAGGTCGCGTCCTGCACGAGGTCTTCGGCGTCGGCCGAGTTGCGCGTCAGACTGAGCGCATAGCCGTACGCCTGGTCGAGGACAGGACTCAGCAGCGCCTGGAACTCGACGCCGGCAGATGACACGGGATCGGCTGTCATATCCTCACGGGCACGGGGAACCCCGCCTTGCGGCCGGCAGGAACGCGCCGCGGCACGGAACGCCGCACGACACTCGGACGCGTCGAGTCGGCGCGGGAATCGCCACACGAATCGGAACACACGTAACGCACTGGTACGCGAGACGTCAACTTGCAGCGCTGCGGCGCGGGCGACACCTTCTCGCGATGAGCGACGCCAGGGAAACGTGGTATCGGGTGGGCGCGGTCGCCGAGCTGCGCGCGGCGGCGCCGGTCGCCGTCACGGCGGGCGGACACCACATCGCGGTGTTCCTGTACGACGGCCAGTTGCGCGCCATCTCCAACCGCTGCAATCACAAGGGCGGACCGCTCGCCGACGGCCGGGTGCGCGGCGAGTTCGTGATGTGTCCGTGGCACGCGTGGGAGTACAGCGTGATCACGGGGCGAGGGCCCGAGGGGTACGACGAGGAACAGGTGCCAGTGTATGCGATCGAGGAGCGCGCGGACGGTGGCGTGTACGTGCGAACGCCGCCGACGATGCCGCGCCACCTCATCGTGCACAAGCCGTCCCGGCTCCTCGAGGAGCATCCCAAGCCGCCCGGTGCGCCGGTGCGCGTGCTGGGTCTCTCCACGACTGGCATGGACGATGGCAACCCCCGCTACTCGACATCAGACGCGCTCCTCGACGAGGCCCTCGCGCACGCGGCGGCCGCCGGCGCCGACACACAGTGCATTCGGCTGCGCGAGCTCTCGTTCCGACATTGCGAAGGCAATTACTCCAAGGCAGCCCGGGCCTGCACATGGCCCTGCGCGATCACCGAGCGTGACATGACCGACCAGCTCACACCAGTCTACGAGGGCCTCGTGCACTGGGCGGATGTGGTGCTGATCGCGACGCCGATTCGGTGGGGGAGCGCGTCCTCCCTCTATTTCAAGATGGCGGAGCGCCTCAACTGTGTGCAGAACCAGGTCACGATCAGCAACCGCGTGCTGATCCACCACAAGGTCGCCGCGTTCATCATCACCGGCGGTCAGGACAACATCCAGGCCGTCGCGGGATCAATGCTCACCTTTTGGTCGGAGCTTGGCTTTGTCTTCCCCCCGTTCCCGTTCATCGCGCATTCCCGCGGGTGGGACGCCGAAGACATGCAGAACAACGTGCGTCAAGTCCGGATGAGCCAAGGGCTTCGCGAAGCGTCGCACGAGTTGGCGGACCGCGCGATCCACACGTGGCGCATGGTGGACCGCAACCGCGGCGCCGACCAGCCAATGGAGCGCGCCGGTCGCAAGGCGAACCCGGTCGCCGACACCATGGCGACGCCCGATGGGTGATCGGCAGCGGCCACCCGGGACCACCGTCGCCGTCGATCCCGCGACCCGCCTCACGATCGGCCACGCCTACGAGCGGGCCCTGTTTGGCGGACGAATGGACGAGTTGGGTCAGTACTTCACTGACGACGTCAGCTATTGGGTCGCTGGCCGCCCGCCGATCGGCGGCACATGGCATGGCCGCGACGCCGTGATCCATGCGTTCGCCAACCGCGAGTCCGGCCTCGGGGCCGCCGATTGGGGGTACGAAGAGCTGAAACGGGAGTGGTCCGCGCCCGGCGACGACCGGGTGGTCGTCGAGATCCACGAGCGCAGCTGGCTCACGTCGGATCCGGCGGACGTGATCGATCAACACACCTACTGTGTCCTCCGCTTCCGAGGGGACCGGATCACGGCCATCGAGGACTACCTGGATGCCGAGCTGTACGAGCGGTTCGCCGAGCGGCACCGATCCCAGCTCCCCAAGTTCCGCGGGCCGTGAAAGGACCGTGACAGGCGCCGTGACGGAGGCCCCGTTCCGGGGTCAAGAAGGTGGGAACCGCTTCAGCCAACCCGGCATATTTGATGTGTAGGCAGGTGTCGACCGCCGGGGCCGCCAGTTCGGATATGAGCCCCTCGACCGACGCCGCACACGGAGGAGAATCCCCATGAATCGCATGCTGTCGTTTCTCGCGGCCACGGTGCTGACGGTTGGCGGCGCCCTGGCGCTCTTCATCGCCCGGCCACACTCGGCCATTGCCGCCACCCACGGGAGCGCGCGACCCGACGCCCCGCTCGACGACGAAGGTCCGTTCACCGGCTTTGATGGCAGCACCGGATGGATCAACTCGCGGCCACTGACCGTCGCGGGGCTCACCGGACATGTCGTCGTCGTCGATTTCTGGACGTTCGAGTGCGGAAACTGTTTGGCGGCGCTCCCACACGTGAAGGCGCTGGAAGCCAAGTTCCGCGATCGCGGCGTCACGGTGGTCGGCGTCCACACGCCCGAGCTGAGAGAGGAACGCGTTGAGTCGAACGTGCGCGACGCCGTCCAGCGTCTCGGCGTCGTCTACCCGGTCGCGCTTGATGGCAACAACCGGATCTGGAACGCGTTCAACAATCAGTACTGGCCCGCGATCTACATCGTCGATGTGCACGGCCGCATCCGCTACCACCACTTCGGCGAAGGGGCCTACGACGAACAGGAACACGTGGTCGCGACGCTCCTCGATGAGGCCGCGCACGAGCGCGCGGACCACGAGCGCGCCGACAGCGGACGGCCCGCCAGTCGCACGCACGACTTCTCCACGTACCACAAGCCGACCGACGCAGAGCTGCAGAAGCGACTCACACCGATCCAGTATTCGGTCACGCAGCACGACGACACCGAGCTTCCATTCCGCAATCAGTACTGGGACAATCATGCGGCGGGGATTTATGTCGATGTCGTGTCCGGCGAGCCACTGTTCAGCTCGCAGGACAAGTTCGAGTCGGGGACGGGGTGGCCGAGCTTCACCAAGCCGCTCGAGCCCGCAAACGTCCAGGTCCGAGGCGACAACTCGATCGGCATGGAGCGCACCGAGGTCCGGTCGGTGCACGCGAACTCACACCTCGGACACGTCTTCGACGACGGACCCGCACCGACGGGACTGCGCTACTGCATGAACTCCGCGGCCATGCGCTTCATCCCGGCCAATCAGCTGGCCGCCGAAGGCTATGGCGAGTATGCGCGGCTGTTCACGACATCGGCGGGCGGCGCGCCACACCCCTGACACGCCCGGGGGTGCGCGCCGGACCAGCGGGTGATGGGCGCGTCAGTGGCCGAACGACATCGTGTAATCGTGGATGCTGCTTCGGCGCGCAGCGGGGAAACGCCAGACGAAGACCTTGTGCACGACGCACGACTCGACTTCCGCCGGCGTCGCGGCGTTCCAGCTCCGATCGACGACCGTGGCGCGCATCACCTCGCCCGAATCGCTGAGTGAGATGCGGACAGTGAAGTGCCCGCTCAGCGAGGGGTTGGCACCGAGCCCGTACTGCGCGTAGCACGCCGTGACCGCCGGCTCCCTGCGGTGCGTCTCGGTCATGAATTCGTCATCCGACAACCCGCCGTCAACCGGGTCCACCAGCGGCGCGCTCGCGCTCGGGGTTTCCCGCGTGGGCTGTGATGCCACGGGCGGCGGCGGTCTCGCAACCAGGGGTGCGGCCGGCGGCGCCGCTTGTGCCGATGGTGCCGCCGCTACTGGTGCCGCCGCTGGTGCCGCCGCGACCGGCGTCGCGGTGGCGGCAACGATGCTGATCGTCCCCGCGGTTTGTGGCGTCGGAGCGCTGACCGGGGTCGCGCGCACGCCGGACTGTGTGGCCGCACGCGCACGAACCCGTACGGCCGCCAGTGGAGCGACGGGACGCTGGACGAGGTTCGGCGCGGGTGCCGTCGCCGCCGGGGGCGCCAGCGTGAGCGATGACCGCGGATCCACCGCCGGGACAGCGGGCGGCGCGCTGTCTGTCGGCGCACCGGGCGCGACGCTCGGTGTCGCAGCGGCTAGGGCGGGGGGACTCACCACGGAAGGCGATGGTATCATCGCCGCGGCGAGCGATGCCGCTCGGGCGGTGCTGTCCACCGCACGGTTCGCCGCCATCTCGCGTGCCGCGCGCGCCGCCTCCCGGATCGCCGGGACCAGCGGTCGAAGCGACGGCGAGAAGAACGTCGTGGTGACGACGTTGGGTCCCAGAACCCCAACGTTCACCACCAGGGTGGGCGGATTGGTATGCGGGCGCGTGATGAGGACGAAATCTCCGAACGCCATCTCATCGCGCGCTGACGTCGTGTCCGGACGTTCGCGGCTCGTTGCCGTGAGCTGCAGGCTGTCGGCCATGAGGGGCGCAGCGACGGCCGCCCATCGATCGGCCTCCTCTGCCGTCAGTGTGACGGGCTGGGCAAAGGCGTTCCGGAAGCCGGACGATGCGTACACGAGGACCGTGCCCTCGTCAGTGGCCCGAATCCAGAGGTAGACGTTGGAATTTTGAATCATCGCCATCTCGCGCATGTCCGTCACGCGTGATGGGCCGAGCACGGGGGCAACGGACTGCGCCACGGCGCGCTGCGGCCACAGGCCCGGCATCGCCCCCGCTGCGCCAAGCACCAATCCGAGCGCCAATCGCACGGACGGTCGCATCCCGTCTGTGGCGCGTCCCGCACACGCCGATCGATCGGTCGCATGCCGCCGCGTGAGCCGAATCCGGACGAGACGCCGCACATTGGGTGACGCGCGGCCAACTCGGCCGGTCACGCCCGATTCGCCCCGCGCCGCGGCGAAGGCGCTCAGCCCCTACTTCACGCGCATCGCCACCACGCGCCGCCCCACGTCAGCGGATCGAACGCGCTGCGGTTGACAGCTCTGGTCCGAGATATTTGGCGTACCAGTCGAGGTACCGCCGAAGCCGGTCGACTTTGAAGCTCGGTCGCGTGAGCCCGTGGAACTGCTCCGGATAGATCACGAGCTGGGTCGGGATGTTGCGAACGCGGAGCGCCTGATACATCTGCTCGCCGCCGATCAGCGGAACATTGAAGTCCTGGTCACCGCCCAGGAACAGCGTTGGCGTCGAGATGCGCGTCACGTGAAAGAACGGATATGACACTTTCATCCACAGATCGGGATGCTCCCACGGCTGCCCGAGCTCGGCCACGTATTGCGTGATGTACTCATCCACGCCGTACATGGAAAGCTGCAGCGCGCTGCCCGCGCCGCTGATGGCCGCCTTGAACCGCGGATCGGTCGCGATGGTATAGTCGGTGAGAATCCCGCCATAGCTCCAGCCACCGATCCCCAGCCTGGCCGAGTCGGCGATCCCCATTGCCACGACGCGGTCGACCGCGCCGAGCAGGTCGATGACTTCGTTGTGTCCCCAGTCAGCCACAATCGCGCGCTGGAATTTCGCGCCGCGCCCCGAGCTCCCTCGGTAGTTGGCTGACACGACCACGTATCCGTTCGCGGCGAACAGCTGGCGTTCGAAGCTGAAATCGTGCTGGTCCTGTCCGTTCGGACCGCCGTGGATGCGGAGGAGTGTCGGCGCGCGCCGCGCGCCGATCGATCCCGGCGGCCTCACCAGGACCCCATGGACATCGGTGCCGTCCTTGCTCCGTGAGGCGAAGTCCTCCGTGAGCCCAAGCTGGATCCTGGCGAGCCACGCATCGTTGCGATGCGTGAGCCGCCGCACCGCGCCGTGCTCGATGGCGCACACCTCCGGTGGCGTGCTGTCCGTTGCGACGAGCGCGGTGATCGCATCATCGCGCCCGACGGTCATGGCCGCGACCACGAGCGCTCCGGGAAGGATTCGCGTCACCGATCCGCTCCCGACATCGACGCGCGCCGGATAAATCGACCGGTCGTCCTCCACGAGGACCGTGATCCCCCGGCCATCAGCCGACCACTGCGGCTGGGAGACCCCGCGGTCGAGCGCCGCCGTCAGCACCCGCGGCTCTCCACCCGACGCGCCCACAACAGCCAGCTCGAATTGATCGTATGCCACGAGCCTCGGGTCCGCGCTGCCGCGCACGTAGGCGATCATGGCGCCGTCCGGACTCCATGCCATGCGCCCGGCAGCTGGCGGGTTGTCCGCTCCCGCCCACGTGGTGAGCTGTTTGGGAACGGCGCCCGGCTCGGTGTCCACGACGAACACGTCCCAGTTGTTCGCGCGGTCCACGTCCGCGGGCGTCCGCTTGCTCACGAACGCCACGCGCTGTCCGTCCGGCGACCATGATGGGTTGCCCTCGTCGAACGATCCCGGTGTGATGATCCGCGATGTGCGCGTCGCCACGTCGAACAGATAGAGGTGGTCGCGCTTCTTGCCGAGGTACCCGACGACGTCTTCCTTGAAGTGATACCGATCGATCACGATCGGTTTGGGCTTCTTGGTGTCGGCGCCCCCCAACACCGCACCCGTATCCCGCCGCATCGAGTCGGCGCCCATCGCCTCCGGGTTGTCCTCGACTACGATGGCGATCCGTCCGCCGTCCGGTGACCAGCTGTAATCGCTGACATCGCCGCGAAAGCTCGTGACCCGCACGCCTTCGCCACCCTGGCGACTCATGAGCCACAGCTGGGTCGTCTCGTTCGCGTTCCCGCGTGCCGACAAAAAGCTGATGAAGCGTCCGTCAGGACTCCATCGCGGCCGCGACTCGTTCGCGGTATCGGTCGTGAGCGGAATCGTCGTCGCGCCGTCCCAGCTCGTCATCCAGAGCTGCGTGTGCCCCTTGTCGCGGACGGAATCGGGGGCACTCACGACATACGCGACCCATTGGCCATCCGGAGAGCGCGCGGGATCACGCACATCCTGCAGTCGATACAGGTCCTCCGCCCGCAGCGGTCGCCGGGCGACGGTAGTGTCAGCCGGCGTCACCGAGGTCGCCGACGTCGCCATCATCGGCGTTCGTGCCTGCGCCGATGCGGTGGCCAGGGCGGTGCCCATCGCGGTCGCCATGACGAGCGCATACTTGGCGACCGGCCGGAAGGAACGCCACATCGCCCCCACGACGGAGCCCCGCGTCACGATGCGCGCCGCGGACTTCTCGAGCGGCCCCCAGCGGCCGACCACGGGCAGCGCGGAGGACCACGGATAGACCGGTGTCCTCGGTACGGCCAGCGCATCGCCGCGCCACCGGCCGATCACCGCGAGTCCGAGGCGGTACCCCGAGGCGCGCGCCAATTCGCGCTCGCGCGCGCCGGCGGCTCCGTACGGATACGCGATCGCGAGGACCGACGCACCAAGCGCCCCCTCCAGGGCGATGCGCGACCGCGTGAGCTCGGACGCCGCGTCGTCCGCCTCGAGCCACGACAGGCGCGGGTGTGTCGCGGTGTGCGAGATGAACTCGATCCCGCGCCCGTGCCACCGCGCGATGTCCCGCCACGCCAGATGCGCGAAGCGGCGCCCGCCGATCGCGACATCCCACCGGTTGAGCCGGCCCGCGTAGTCGGTGATCACCGCGCACGCCCCCGTAAAGCCGACGCTGGCCAACGCCGGGAAGGCGTAATCGCGGAGCCCGCGATACGCGTCGTCGAAGGTGATCACGAACTCGCGCGCCCCGAGAGGACGCGTCCCGGCCAACGTGGCCGCAAGCTCGCCGAGGGTCAGCGTGCGCCAGCCGGCGCCGGCCAGCGCCTCGATCTGGCGGGCGAACCGGCGCGGTGACAGTCGCGTGATGCCGATCTCGCTCCGGCAATCGACCTTATGGTAGACGAGAACGGGCGGGACCCGCACGGGCGTCCGTTGGCGGCGCGTCAATTCAGCCATGTGGCCCGCCCCACTGCGACGCGGGCACCGCATCCGTCGGTTCAATCGACACGCGCGCGCCTCGTCTCCGTGGTCAATGCCACCGCGGCACCACGCCCGCACTCGCGGACCGGTCGCTCTTCCCCCGATCCCCCGGATCCGTCACGGGCTGTATACTGGTGCACTCCCGAGACGCACCCCGCACCCGGGCTCGTGACGACTCCACCCGACCGCCGAGGAATCAGGTGCCACAGATTGTGACCTCCGTTGTGCCCGTGGTCAATGGCCGCCATGGCACCCTGCCTGTCACACCGAGCCCCACCCCGCGATGGCGCGTGCATGTGCCGATGCTCGCTTTCGTGATGCTTGGCACCGCGATGCCGATCGCGCTTCACGCCCAGGCCGCGTCGCCGTCGAGTGACCTCGACGCGGCGATCGATCGCGCCGTCGTCGCGGTCTCGGCCAAAGTCGTCGCGTGGCGCCGCGATATCCACGAGCACCCGGAGCTCGGCAACCACGAGTTTCGCACGTCGAAGCTCGTGGCCGACCATCTCCGATCGCTCGGGTTCACGGTGCGCACGGGCGTCGCGCACACGGGCGTCGTGGGAATTCTGCGCGGTGGCCGCCCCGGACCCGTGGTCGCGCTGCGCGCCGACATGGACGCACTCCCGGTCACCGAGCCCGCCGGACTGCCGTTCGCCTCGACGGTGCGAGCCAGCTACAACGGACAAGACGTGGGCGTCATGCACGCGTGCGGCCACGATACACACACCGCGATGCTCATGGGTGTGGCTGAGGTCCTCGCAAGCGTACGGCGCGACCTGCCCGGCACGGTGATCTTTCTGTTCCAGCCCGCCGAGGAAGGTGTGCCCGTCGGTGAGGAGGGAGGCGCGGAGCTCATGGTGCGCGAAGGCGCGCTCGACGACCCCAAGCCGGACGCGGTGTTCGGGCTGCACGTCGTGCCATACGTGCTCGGACACGTACGGTACCGGTCGGGTCCCTTCATGGCGAGCAGCGACAAGCTCATCATCGTCGTGCATGGTCGCCAGACGCACGGCGCACAACCGTGGCAGGGCATCGATCCGATCGTCGTCGCGGCGCAGATCGTGACGGGGTTGCAGACGGTGATCAGCCGCCAGACGGATCTGACCGCCGGCCCGGCGATCGTCACCATCGGCAGCATCCACGGCGGCGTGCGCGACAACATCATCCCCGATAGCGTCGTCATGCTGGGCACCATCCGCGCCTTCGATTCGACCGCCCGCCGCGACATTCGCGAGCGCGTCAAGCGGACGGCCGAGATGATCGCGCAAAGCGCCGGCGCTACGGCGGACGTCAAGGTCGAGCTGCATTACCCGGTCACGTTCAACAACCACGCGCTCACCGCCCAGATGCTACCGACGCTTCGCCGCGTCGTGGGCGATAGCGGCGTCGTCGAGGGACCGCTGGTGACCGGGTCGGAAGATTTCTCCTTCTACGGGCAACGCGCGCCCGCGCTCTACGTGCATCTGGGGATCACGCCGCCCGATTCGAATTGGCGCACCGCGGCGCCAAATCATTCTCCAAAGTTCCTTGTGGACGAACGCGCGTTCCCGACGGGCGTCCGCATCCTCGCCCACCTCGCCGCCGACTATCTCCAGACCGGACGCGCGGCATCGGCCACCACCGGCTCACCCTGACGACTAGCGCCCGCCTCCACGGGCGGCCCGGGCACTGTCGGCCATGCGATTGATCTCGGCCGTGATCGCCATCCAGGTGCGCTCGTTGGCCTGATTGATCCGATCCAGCGTGACCAGGATCCGATAGCGGTCACTCGGGCTCACGGTCGGTTGCTGTGCCGAATCGAACGTCGCGGTGATGCGCGTCAGGATCGCATGATGCGCGCTGTCCGCGGCATCCAGCGTCGATCGCCGCCATTCGCCGATGTCGAGCACAGCCCCGTCACCCGCCGCCGGACCCTCGCCGCGCGTCGCGTAGCGTATGGCCGTCGTGTCGGCCCGCGCGCGCGCCAGCGCCACGCGAATGCCCGCCTGATCCAGATATTCGCGCGTCAGCGTGTCCCGCGCTTCTTGCTGGTCCTCCATCTGGCGCGCCATTGCCTCGCGCCGCGCCCACTCTGCGGGCCACGCCATACCCGTATACAGCCGGCTGGAGCCCGACTTCCGCATTGCGGACGACATCGGCGTCAGCACGGGCTCAGCCGGCGGGCAGCCCGGTGGCAATGGAGTCGGCGGCACGACAGCGCACGACGCGCCCGGCACGAGGGGCGGCGGCCCGGATGGAGCGGGCGTTTGACTCGATGCGCGCGCCGCCCAGAGCAACAGGGCGCACAGCGCGGCTCGCAATGTCTTCATGGCGCGGGGTGGAAAACTGCGTCCAAACGACCAGCCCCCTGCCCGACCATTCTATACCAGATCCCAATTCGCAACAAGCACGACGACACGGCCCACCTATGGCCCGTGTCGCCGTGCCTGTTGACGTGCGTGTGGCCAACCCGTTCCTGCTCGCGGGGCGCCCGAGTGCTAGCCGCCCGCCGCTCGTCTCCAATCGCTGATCGCTGATCGATGCCTCACGGCTTGCCCGCTCCAGCGGAATCGACTGACGTACTCGCGCGCGCGCCGCTCCCACCGCCCGTCTTGTTGTCACTCGCCCCGCCCGCGGCGCTCACCGCGGTCGGCGTCGTGACGGCCGCCGGTGTCGCGTCCGGCGTCGCGCCGCAACCGGCGATCTGTTCCGCGAATTGCTGACCCAGTGCCAGGACGTCTACGGGCTGCATGTCCGGTGCGTCGCGCCGCCCAGCCAGCCGAGCGAGGCTCACCGTTGCCTTCGTGTACGAGCTGTCCGCATCGAGCGCGTCCTGGTATGCGGTCGCCGCGGCCGTCACATATCCGCTGCGTTCGAGGGCGATGCCGAGATTGTTGTGAAACACCGCGATCGCCGAGTCGAGTTGTACGGCGCGGGCGAGTGGGCCGATGGCGTCCGCGTACTGCGCCTCGTCGATCAGCAGCAGTCCCATGTTGTTCATGGACCACGTGTCGGTGGAATCGAGCCGGATTGCGGATCGATAGGCGTCCAGCGCATCGCTCCGGTGACCCAGGCTCGCCTCGACTCGGCCCAGTACCCGCCACGCCTCACCCGAGCTGGAGTCTGTCGCGAGAGCCTGTCTGATCCGATCCCGCGCATCGCCAGGCCGCTGCTGCTCGAGCAGCACTCGGCTCAGGTTGATCAGGCTCTTCGTGTGCGTGGGATCGCGCGCGAGCGCCGCCTCGAATGCGTCGTGTGCCCGATCGAGCTGCCCCGCCTTCCACGCGGACACGCCGAGCATGTAGTGACCCCAGACGTTCTCCGGGTGGCGCGCGGCGTACGCGTCGAACATCGGGACTGCGTCGGCGTACCGGCGGGCACTGAACGTGGATTCGGCGACCGCATACGAGACGTTTGGATCGACCGTCGGACCGGTCGGGGCGGGACTGACGGCGGGCGTCGGACCGCTCGCGGTGGGACCATTCGATGCATCGCCATCCGGCGCGCGAGCGACACCACGCGAGCCGCGGCACGCGGCCGCCACGAGAGTGGTCAATGCAATGACCGTGACGGCGCGGAGATGCGAGTGGATCCGGGTGCGGGTGCGAGTGTGCGCGTACATGGTGAGCCTCCGGCATTGTCGCGCCCGTGGGTCAAGCCACGGGCGCTGGTGTAGTGATCCGGTGAACAGGGCTCACAAAGGGCAAGCGGATGACCACACCACGCCGCGCCGGGATCGATACGCCGAACCGTGTGGCGCACTGGCAGTTACGGTGTAGCGCGAATGTCGGTGCGCGTCCAAACATCTCGCGTTGTGTCGGGCCGGACACGTTCCACGCGATGCCATGTGTCCGACGGGACACGCGACCGCCGTCTGCCGCTGGCGGTCACGGGGGGCTACGCCGCCGAGAATCGACTGAGGCCGTGGCGTCGCATGATCTTCAGCAAGCTCGCATGGTCGGCCAGCTCCAGATCCTGCGCGGCGCGGGTCACGTGCCAGTCGTGGCGGTCGAGGGCCTCGATGATGATCTGGCGCTCGGCTTCAGCCTTGCGCTCGAGAAAGCTGCGCGCTGCCGTCGCGTGCGCACGTGGGACCGCGCCGCGAATCTCGAGTGGCACGTGCTCGGGGCCGATCGTGTCGCCGTCCGACGCGATCACCATCCGCTCCACGACGTTGCGCAACTCGCGCACGTTGTTCTGGCGCCAGTCATAGGCCATGAGCATCGGGAGAACCGACGTACCCAACCGTTTGGGCCGGCACCGGAACCGCTCGCATGTCGTCGCCAGCAACCGCGCAATGAGGTCGGGCAGGTCGGACAGTCGGTCGCGCAGCGGTGGGACCCGGAGGACGTGAACGTTGAGCCTGAAATAAAGATCCTTCCGGAAATGCCCTGCCCGGACATCCGCGTCGAGATCCCGGTTTGTGGCGGCCACTACGCGTGCGGGCACGGCAACGGGCCGAGTGTTGCCGAGTCGGACGACGACGCGCTCCTCCAGCACTCGGAGCAGCTTGGCCTG
>Ga0302324_100012506_pt1 | contig 17302 bp, 12 predicted proteins | sample Palsa_T0_1_FD_201949 | JGI IMG/M metagenome (GOLD analysis project Ga0302324, IMG submission 201949) | Peat permafrost microbial communities from Stordalen Mire near Abisko, Sweden - Palsa_T0_1 | ecosystem: Environmental > Terrestrial > Soil > Palsa > Peat permafrost | place: Sweden: Abisko...
GTCACCAGGTGATTATGTTCAGTCGTTCGCGCTCGATTCGTCCTCTGGCGATCTCTATTTCTCGACCTACAGTCGGATCGAAGTCAGCGTGGACCAGGGAGCTACCTGGAAGAATCTGCCGCTGCGGCCGAATCCTCATGCGCTGCTTGCCCTGGGCAACCAGGTATTCGCGGGTGTTGACTCACCGGCCGTTCCCTTTGTAGTGAAGTGGAGTCCCGATGGGTCCCAGATGTTGTACTCCACTTTCTTCGGGGGCAGTTATTTGGACTCGATCGCTGCCATCGCCGTCGACGCGCAAGGAGAGGCGATCATCGCCGGTAACGCGAGGTCCTCCGATTTTCCGGTTACTCAGACCATTTCCAGCGTTTCGCCGTCGCAATTCAGCAGCGGCTTCGTGGCGAAGCTGAGCTCGGACGGCTCCCAGGCCGTCTATTCGAGCATCATCGGCGCATCCCTGGGCGTAACGGTGAACAGTTTAGCCATCGATGCCTCCGGTGCACCCTACATTACCGGCGCCACCCCTTCGCCCGATTTTCCGACCACGTCCAACGTCCCGCAGCCCAAGGTGCCCACTGCGATGTGCCAGCGCACAACCGGCAATCCTTTCCTGCCAAATGGAAACCTGGGGACCTATGCGTTCGTGACCAAGCTGAACGCAAATGCCGACAGTTTGGTCTATTCCACTTTTTTGTCTGGCGCTTGTGGGAGCATCGGGCAGGGCATTGCTGCGGACGCGGCCGGCGAAGCGGTGGTGGTAGGCCTGACCACCTCGCCCGATTTTCCGGTTTCAACGAATGCGTATCAGACCACTTTTCCCGGCGGAGACGCGGCCAGCATTGCATATCCAAATCCGGTTAATTTCGGATTCGTCACAAAGTTGAGCGCCGTTGGGGACAAATTGATCGCCAGTTCGTTCATCGGCGGCGGCTTTTTAACCGAAGCCTACGCGCTAGCGCTGGATTCTTCGGGCGACGCCTACATCACCGGCTCCACCTGGGGCATCACTCCCGGCGCAACGCCGGGGGCGTACCAGACCAGCGTAAACACCGGTTGCCCGCCGACGATCAGTATTGGTCCGGGCCTTGAGTATCCGACTGGCGGCTCGGATGTGTTTGTTTTGAAGCTCGACCCGGCGCTTTCGAGCGCGCAATATCTGACGTATCTGGGTGGCATATGCGACGATTCTGGAAACAGCATCGTATTGGAACCCAACGGCAATGTGTTCGTGGCCGGCACCCCCTCCCAGGGCTTTCCATTCGTTACTCCGTATGAATTAAACGGAACGGGCTCCTACTTTGTGAGCGAATTCAATGCCGACTTGTCGCAGTTGCTCTTCTCCAGCTACAGCGATGGCGCCAATCTGGCCGTCGATCCCAGCGGCGCCATCTATGTTTCGGGCGCCGGCCCGTACGCATCCGGTCTGCATAAGGACGCAAGTAACTACGGGTCCCTGAACTCGGTCTCCCTGGTGAAGATCGATCCGGCTGATTCTCCGCCTGTCATCGTCAATTCAATCGGCATCAGCACCGCGAACCAATTTCCCGCTGACCTGCCCCAGTCATTTCAGCCCGAAATTGCGCCCGGGGAATTGATCGAAATCGTGGGACAACATCTCGGACCCGGCGCCACCGTCAGGGCGCAACTCGACGCAACGGGCCAGCTTCCCTTCCTGGTGGGCGCAACCAGCGTGTCGTTCGATGGATACAGCGCGCCGCTGCTCTCTGTCGAGGACGGTCTGATTTTGTGCTTCGCGCCCTTCGAAATCACCGGGACCACCCAGGTGACGGTCACCGCGGATGGACAAAAATCGAACACGGTGCGCATTGGCGTTGCCCCCACCGCGGCGTACATCTTGTCCATCGCCAATCAAGACGGCAGCATGAATTCGGCCGACCATCCCGCTCCGCAAGGTTCGGTGCTGACGATATATGTCACTGGACTTGGTCTCACTTCTCCTCTGAGCCAGGACGGCAGCGTCAGCGTGGCGCCGCTGCCCGTGCCGGTGGCCTCGATTTCGGCTTATATCGACCAGAGCCAGGTGCAGCCGCAGTTCGTGGCTGCGGCATATGGCATGATAGCGGGCATCACCCAGATCAACGTGCAAGTACCAATTGCCGCTTATACATCAAATCCCGTCATCGTGAGCATCGGCCAGGCGTTTGCGCAAATCTACATCAGCCAGTAACCGGGCGCTGCTATGCTGGATCGTATGCAACTGGGCATGATCGGTTTAGGGCGAATGGGCGCGAACATGGTGCGCCGGCTGATAAAGGACGGGCACGAATGCGTTGTTTTCGACCGGAATCCCGCCAGTGTCGCCGAGCTTGGCAAGGACGGCGCCGCCGGATCAGGTTCGCTGGATGAATTCCTGGGTAAGCTGAAACCACCGCGCGCCGTTTGGCTCATGGTGCCGGCCGCCGTGGTGGATCAGACGCTGGAGCAGCTCGCGCCGCGCATGCAAAACGGCGACATTATTATCGACGGCGGCAACTCGTATTACATCGACGACATTCGCCGCGCGCAGCATCTGCAGCCGCGCGGCATCCATTATGCCGACGTCGGCACCAGCGGCGGTGTCTGGGGTCTGGAACGCGGTTATTGTCTGATGATCGGCGGCGAACCCGACATCGTGAAACACCTGGATCCGATCTTTAAAACGCTGGCGCCGGGACGCGGCAATATCGAACGCACTCCGGGCCGGGAAAAGGTCGGCGGCACCGCCGAGGATGGCTATCTGCACTGCGGACCCGTGGGCGGCGGCCACTTCGTGAAAATGGTCCACAACGGAATCGAGTACGGCATTATGGCCGCTTATGCCGAGGGCTTGAACATTTTGCATCACGCCAACGTAGGCAAGACGGCGCGCGAGTCCGATGCCGAAACCACCCCGCTGCGCAATCCGGAGCACTATCAGTACGATTTCAACCTGGCCGATGTCACCGAATTGTGGCGGCGCGGCAGCGTGGTGGCCTCCTGGCTGCTGGATCTCACTGCCATTTCGCTGCTGGATCAGAAGTCGTTCGAAAAATTTTCCGGCCGCGTTTCCGATTCCGGCGAAGGCCGTTGGACCATCAACGCAGCTATCGACGAAGGAACGCCCGTTCCAGTGCTGAGCGCCGCATTGTTCCAGCGCTTCGACTCGCGCGGCGAAAGCGAGTTCGCCAACAAGCTGCTCTCGGCGATGCGCTTCCAATTCGGCGGACACATCGAACGCACGTCTTGAGTTTTCCCGGGGCCGCTATTTCTCCGTGGCAAATTCGCCGCCGAATTTGACGGTGGAATCCACGGTGTAGACCTTCACGCCGCTGGCGACCGGACGCAGCATCTGGAGCACAAGTGCCTCGCCCATGGTCTGGATGCCGAAGTGGGTGCTGTCGTCGCGCTGTACCGGGAACTGGCGAGCGGTGTACGGCGGGATCAGCACTTCGAATTGCTTGGAGCAAACCAGCCGAAGCTCCGGGGCGGGACGACCTTCGAGCGGCACCGAGTATAGATTACCGGCTGAGTAGCACAGCGACGCTTGCGCGGCCCGTTCGGACGTATTTACCACCGAAATCATGTTCCCCTGCATTTCCTCTACGTCGCCTGAAAACCAGGGATTGCGCGTGGGATAAGAGAGCTGGCGCGGCGTGCTGCGCAACTGATTGTCCACCGTACACTCGCTCAAACCGGACACGGCGACGACGGGCGAAAGATTCGGGGATGGAATCCGTTCGCGAACCTTGAGCCAGCCTACACCTGCTTCGTCGGTGACCTCCAGACGGTGGGTAGCGCGTTCGCCAGGATTTAAATGCAGCACCGTTTCATTGAGCCCGACCAGCCCGATCAACCCGCCGCCCGCGCGATGCGCCTCGATTTCCACCGTTACAACCCGGTCGCCGAGATTCGCCAGCGTCACGCTGGACCAGCAGGGCGAGCCGTAGTCGAGCGTGGGCAGGATGCTAGTGACCAGTCGTTGGTTGTTGGCATTGGGGCTAGTGGCATGGGGGCTGTTGGCAATGGCCTGGCCTGCGGCGCAGGCGCTTGTTAGCAGAAGCAGCAGTGGCAAAAAGCGCACCATCAGTTTTCTCTTCGGCCGTTTTCCCGGCAAACTCTAGTTATAGGCCAGCGCCGCTCGAATCGCCTCCTGGGCCTTCAACATATGCTCCTCGCCGGGATGCGCCTGGCGCGGCCAGAAGAAACCACGCAGGCCGTCCTTCTTACGGCGCGGAACAATGTGCACGTGCAAGTGCGGAACGCTCTGGCTGACGCGATTGTTGATGGCGACGAAGGATCCCTCGGCCTCCATTGCCTGCTCCACGGCGCGCGCCAGCAACTGCACGTTGGCGAAGAACGGTCCGACAAATTCCGACGGCAAATCGGCGAGCGTCTCGTAGTGCGCCTTGGGGATCAGCAGCGTGTGCCCGATGAACAGCGGCCGATAGTCCAAGAACGCGATCGACAAATCGTCTTCGAATACTACATAATTGGCGTGCGCCGCGATCTGGCAAAACCGGCAACTTGCGGCCATTAGTTTTCAATGGGACCTTCGCCGCTGCTCAAAGCGCTGATGATCCGCTCGCGGCGATCGGCCGCGGCATGCAGCGCCGACTGCATGGAATAAAAGTACACCAGCACGCCCACCAGGCCGCTGAACAGCAGCACGCCGAAAAACGCCCACTCGGTATCGAAGGCGTAGCGCGCCAGGTACGCCAGCACCACGGGTGTAAGAGTAATGGGGAATGCCAGCATCAGCAAAGCCTGAGACCGGCCCTGCGCGGCGGTCTTCATGGCCTTTACCGGATTCACCGCGCGCGGATTGTAGAACGAGCTCAAGTTCCCCACTGCCAGAATGAACAGCGTAACAACGCAGGTGACGGCGAAGGCCTCCAGAATCTGGCGGCCGCTCAGAGGCAGCCTTAGCGCCGCGCATACCAGCGCGATGGCAATGATCTCCATCAGAACCAGAAACGACGCTGCCAGATTCTTGCCCGCCAGCACGGTGGACATTTTCACCGGCACTAAAAAATAGACCTGCGCGGCGCTGCGGTCGAACCCGAAGCAGTTCCAAAACAGCGCGTCGCTCAACAACAGCAGCGCGTAAATACTGACCATCGTGAGATAGTTGTCGCTTAAGAAGCTACGCTCCGTGCTGGCGCGGCCGAACGCGATGGGCGTCCAGATCAGCAGCCCGAACGAAAACCCCATCAGAAAGACCAGCCGGAAACGCGGCGCGCGGCTCAGGAATCGCAGTTCCTTTTCGATGAGCGCGGCCAGCGGATCCCGTAAGACGGCATTGGGCAGCCGATACCACCACTCCAGCCGGCTGACGCGGCGCGACGAGCCTCGGGCGGATGCTTCGGCGCCGTCGAACCGCAGGCCGCGCTCAAATTGCGTGCGTCCAAACACGTAGGCGGCGAGCGTCCAGGCCAGCATTACGCCCACGCTCATCCACGAGAATTCTCCGAGCGCCAGGCGCGCCGTTGCGGTCCACGGAAATAGCGCCGAAGGTTCCCCGCCGAAAAATTGCCGCATCCGGCTCTGGGAACCGCGCAACAGGATCAACTGCGGCAGCGCGGCCGAGAGCACTATCAGGAACACCACAATTTCCCGGGCGCGCTTGTGGGCCAGTAACCGGGCCAGCAGATCGCGAACGCCAGTGGAACAAAACAGGTTGAAAATGATGAACAGCGCCAGTGAGAACGGCGCCCAAAACGGAACATTGGGATTCAAGAGCAGGCCCACCGAGGCGCCCGCCAGGATCAGCATCATTTCGACGCCGGTGGAGATGCGCAGGATCGCTTCGACGGCGAACAGGGCGCGCTTCGGAATGGGGTAGACGAGCAGCTTGCGCAAATCGAGCGACGCTCCCATGGAGGTGAGAAGCACCGGGATCAGCTGCCAGTAGAGAAAACAAAGCAGCAGAGCGGCCGGAAGGATTTTGTGGAACGCCCCCAGTTCATCCGGCCGCGAGAGCAGGAATGCCCCCAGCAGCGCCAGGTAGGCCCACGATCCATACCAGACGGTGCTCAAAACGCCGGTAAATACCAGCCCGCCCAGGTTGGCGCGCGTGAAGCGATTGCGCGTGATGCGCCACTGCGCCCAGACAATCGCGCTGACTTGGTTCCACATTACTCTTTAGTCTGCACTCCTTAGTCTCCTCTGCCGCCAGAGCATTTGGCAATGGGGCGGGCGAGGGTCCCTGTAAACCGGTGTCGAGGAATCGGCAAAATGTCTACCTACCAGGCTGCTGAAAAAGGCTATTTGGCCACAGATAAACACGGATAAACGCGGATAAGACAACCCAAGTTGATTGTTTTTCAAACTATGGCTTCCGTGGGCGGCGGGTCCGCTTGGAAATGGCGGAGGGTGGCGTAAAAGGAGGGGTTGTTGCGTATGAGCTGTCGTGCGCGGCGCTCGACTTGTTCTCTTGAAAAAACGAAGCCAGCTTCCTTTGAAAAAACCTCGGGGTCCCAGGGGAGTCCTTTGTGCTGATGGCGCAGGAAGAGTTCGGCTGCTTCGGTGAGCTGGCGGCGCTCGAGGTGGCGACGCTCGTCTTGGATAGTGCCGAGTTGATCGAAAGCTTTTTGGAACTGGCGAGAGAGGCGCGCGCCGTGGAGCCCGAGCGTGGCTAACTGCGGGATCAGGGTTTGGGGGTTTGGGTTTTGGGAGAGAAGCTCGGCTTCGAGGAAGGGGATGCGGTTGAGGCGCCAGGAGGTGTTGGCGATTTCGTGGACGAGCTGAGTTTCGGTGGGTGTAGCGGGGGCGTACTCGTCGAGAAATTGCTGGATGTGGCGCTGGTAGGCGTCGGGGTTCTCGGTGGGCAAGACGGCGGTGCGGGCAGTGAGACCATGGCGCAACGCGTTGAGGGACGAACGTTGCTTGCCGGGTTGGGTGCGAGGACCGGTGGAGTGTTGGGAGTTGGCGCGGTTGGTGGCGGCGCGCTGTCCTTCTGAATGGGTCGCCGGGAAGGAAGGCGCGGGTGAGCCTATTTTTGCGGCATCGGGCTGGGGGCACGCGCTTCTGCGAGCTAGCCAGCGTTCGACGGGATCTGTTGTTGGTGGGGTTGCTGGAGCTTGGGCTGCTGTTGCCATTGGTGCACCTCGGTCACCGGAGTAACACAGCCGGGGATGGTGCGGACGGACGGACCGACATAGTTTGTTGAAGGAGAGGTAGAAAGCGCGGGCGAAAGTTGGTGATTGCGGGAGCGCCGATCGGTAATTGGCCGAATCGCGAGCCTGGAATGATGGATCGGACAGGACGCCTCCGGGTTCATCGATATTTGGGGAGCTTGGAGACGAGTTTGGTTTAGATCAGGGCGGACCTTAGCGCGCTTGTGATTACGTATCCCACGAAGCTTCCTACAATCAAACTTGGATCAAAGCGGGTGTGGTGAAAAGCGGTCATTCAGCCGGAACGACCCAACTTCCCAACCAGGTTGATCCCGATGACAGGCCCGCGCGATCCTCGACATCGGCGTAAATATTGCGGCGACCAGCAAATCCGCCCGAAAATTCGATATCCACTCGAACCTGCAGCGAATCGCTCGTTGCGGAATCGAGTCGAAGATTGGAGACTCGGCATTGTCCGTTCGCGATGCTGCTCCTGTCGCCGGAGTGTAATACGCCGGCGGTCGCCGTTGCCTGATCGTTCATTAGGGTGACGACTCCCAGATTGCGGTCGAAATCGAAGGAGCACGCATTCTGCCGGCTTCTGAATTTCTGGATGAGAAAACTGGCGTTTGCAATGTCGGAATTTCCGTTCGGATCGGAAAGTGAGAAGGTAAACGTGCGCCGCGACCCGGCGCCCAAGTACGGAGTGACGGAGATTGCTTGAGGTGGTTGCTCGTCGCTGGCCATCCAGGCACCCACCTCCTCCCAATCAGTCGGATTCGCGTCCTGCCTGGTTACGCGGGCGTAGATCTTTTTCGGGCCAAAGAAGACAGGCCTGAAATGAGCGGTAATCGCGAAGCCGGCTACCAGCCCGCCGCCTTCGACCGAGCAGCGCGAGTTCTCGATCCGTTTAGGGCGAGCCGAATCGCCGATCTGGGGAGCGGAACCGTCGTCGCTTTCGAGAATCGTGGACCTCTTTCCGTCGGGCGGGTTGAGGTCGGATATATGGCAGCCTCCTTGTGGATCGGGACGATCGTTAAAGAGCAGCTCTAACTTCGTTACGCCACGCCAATCCTGAAGCTTGACCCAAAACTCGCTCGCCGGACCCTCTCCCTTGGCGGGATTTACCGCAATCACCGGGGAGGTTCCCAGCCGTATCCAATGCAGTTCCGCGTAACCGTTGCGATACGCCGGTCCAGAGCCTGGACTCGTGGCGAACACAGAAATTGTCGCATCGAACGGAACCGGATTATCGGGGTTGCTGACGATCACTCGAGCGGCGTCCGGCTGACAGGGGCCGCGAGACGGCTCGATTCTGATCGGCAGGAGCCCGGAATTATCCGAAAACTCAAGCGGAAATCGCAATGGGGCACGGGAAACGAAATCCAGCGAGAACTCCACGCGATCCGTGCTGGTGCGCGGTAATTGTCTGGCCTTGAGTTGATAGGGCGCTTGAAACCGCTGGGGATCGAAGGGTTCCGACTGTAGCTTGATGCTTTGATCCTGCCAGGCCACCCATCCGTAGGTTGAGGCCGTTTCACCGCATATCGCCCGCAAATCTTCGATCCGATGGATTTGCGGATTGCCGAAGGTGAAATAGAGTTCGGACCCGGGAACGTAGGCGGAGAAGATGCCGGCGGTTTCCGTTTCGCGCATTGCAAGACGCATCTCGGGCGACCGATTCTGGCTGAGCAGATTGGCTTGAAGCACGCACCCGCTGACATTCGTTTCGACACCGATCTGAATGTGCAGAAACTCGGCGCGGCCGTCATGGTCGTCATCCACAAGTTCAAATCGGTTCTCGCCAGTCAAAGACCACTTGACTCCAGGCGGTTTGACTCCAGGTGTTTTCCGGATATAACTCGAATTGGAAGTTTTGCGTCCGACGTCTAGACTCCTGCGAATGCTTTCCAACTGCTCGGCTAGGGAATGCATCGCTAATGTGAGTGGATTCTCCTCCGTGGGTCCTAAGCTTGGTGCGGAGGCCATGACGCTCCCGGTGAGCTGAAGGCTCCGAAACTCGTAGGGGCCTGGAGCGGCCGGAGTCCCCGGAATCCCTTGCACGTCAATGGGATGAATGCCGGGCGGCACGAACGCCGAGCGGCCCACGACGGTTGTCCACTCGTGCAAACGGAGGAGCGGATCGTTTGTGGTGTATCCAGGCGGAAGGATGTACTGGGGATTCCTCTGAAAGCTATCGTTCGAACTGAACAATTCTCCCTTGAGTAAGTATTGGCCGCCGGTTCCCACGCGAACCGCGGTGTGAAGGGTCAGCTGGTCCATGAAGCGCTCGAAATTATGCAGCCGGGGTTCCTCCCAGAATCCGAGAATCTCCGTACCCGGTTCGACCAGATCCCAAGCCACCGATGTCGCGGGTTCCGCCGGACGCATGTCGCACAGCACGAGCTTCTTCGCGCCGCTGGTTGCAATCATAAAGTGACGATCCGATATCCAGCGCGCGCTTTTGAGGGCCTCAAATGGTTCCTCGAATAGAAACCCGGCCGCCAGGCGCGTTATTACTTTGCCCGTGGCAACGTTGTAGATGTCAATAAAGAACTGGCCGTGCGAGACCGAAAAATCGATACAGAAGTCGCCACACCCTGGAATATGCCCTTTCCAGCTCATGATTGCGAGCCGCTGTCCATCCGGCGACAAGGCGAAACTATCCAGATGTTCACCGCGGCCAGGGAAGTTCCGGCCGGCATAGGTCACGCTTTGGCCTTGCTTCGCGGGCGGCCGGCGAAACGGGCTGTCAACGTGGGTTCCCAGGGGAAGGCTGGCGTCCCATTCGGCCGGTTTCGCGGTGTGCAGACTGCCCCGCAAGCCGGTGACGTAGCGATTTGAACTATATTGCGGAGATTTTTCTGGATCGCCAAAAGCGGCCCCCACCAGCAACTTGCCTGATTGGTAGCGGAACACCAGGTACGGATTGGATTGCTTCGGCAGAGGGGGATCGAAGGACCAGCGCGAGGTGAGATCTATGCTGTGCCAGTGATTGCCGCCGTGATCAGGGGACAACGATATGCCTGCCTGGACGCAGGCTGAGAGAAAAAACCAGGCGGACGTGAGAATTATTTTTTGCGGCATTCTCGTTAATCGGCCTTGCCATGGCCACCCTACGCTTAGACCGCAAACCAAACGTAACAGATTCGCAGCGGAGCGAGTAGCGCCATAGGACACTCTGGAGAGCGTCACAAGATTGGTGAAGAACGTGTTGCGGAAGCCGGACGGATTAGGACCGGACAAGTCGGGCATTGTCCTGGAATCAAGGCAAAGAGTGCGTGAAAGAGGCCGACGAGGGCGTCGGCCGCGGACCAGGGGGTCCGCCCTACAACCAATCCAACGGTTCCGCGGGATGGTCCGCGCCCACTACGCGGACGAAGACGTCTTCCAGCGTCTCGGAGCCTGTCCGCAGCTCGGCCATGGTGCCCGATTTCACCAGCTTTCCGTCGTGGATGATGGCTACGCGGTCGCACAGGCGCTCCACTACTTCCAGCACGTGCGATGTGAGGAACATCGTGGCGCCGCGCCGCACTTGATCGAGCAGGATGTCCTTCATGAGCCGGGCGCCCACGGCATCCACGCCCTCAAACGGCTCGTCCAGCAGGAATAGCTCCGGCCGGTGGATGAGCGCGGCCGCCATCGCCACCCGCTTTCGCATGCCCTTGGAATAGTCGCCGATCAGCTTGCCCGGCTCGGCGTCCAGCTCGAATAGCGCCAGCAGCTCGCGCGACCGTTCGCGCGCAACGCTTCGCTCCAGGCCATACATTCTTCCGACGAACTCGGTGAACTCCAGGCCCGTCAGATGGTCGAACAGCAGAGTCTCGTCGGGAACCAGTCCGATCTTGCCCTTCACCTCGAGCGCGTGCTCGGGCATGGGCAGGCCCAAAAGCTCGATGGAGCCGGAAGTGGGGGGCGCCAGGCCCATCAGCATGCGAATGGTGGTAGTTTTGCCCGCTCCGTTCGGCCCTAGAAAACCGAAGAAGCAGCCGCGCGGCACTTCCAGGTCGAGTCCGTCGACAGCCGCTTTGTTTCCATACACCTTGCGGAGATCGTGGACCGCAATGGCGGCGCCGAAGCTCATGATTTCCATGTTACTAAGCGGAGCGCTCAAGCTTTTCGTCTGAAATGTCGATAATCCTTAGGTGACAGCTTCCGCCGGTACACCAACCGAAGGGATGCCCTCGGTTCGCGAGCGATCGCTGATCGCTTTGGGGCAACTTCCTCCCTTTTCGCCCATATTGAATCGCCTGATTGCTAGTCTGGCCAGTGAAGAGGTGTCGTTCGCCAAGATTGCCGATCTCATCGAGAAGGATACCGTACTCGCGGGCAACATTCTGAAGCTGGTGAATTCGGCGCTGTACGGTCTGGCCGGGACCGTCAACTCCATCCGCCATGCCGTTTCGTTGCTCGGAATCAGCAAGCTGCGCAATGCCGCACTCAGCATGTCGGTGGCGCGCATGTGGAGCCACGTGAAGACGCCGCCCGGATGGTCGACGGCGAACTTCAACCATCACTCGGTGGGTGTTGGAATCCTCTCGGATCTTCTGGCCCAGCGTCTCAACGTGGTGTACGCCGAGGGCGCTTTTGCGGCCGGGCTATTTCACGATCTGGGGCTGCTGTTGATCGCCATCGGGATGCCGGACGAATATAGGCAGATGTCGCTGCTTTGCCAGGAAAGCAAGAAGTGGACGCAAGAATATGAAATCCAGGTGCTCGGCATGACGCACGCCGAACTTTCCGCCGAAGCACTCGCGCAGTGGAACCTGCCGGAGCAAATCCAGACTGCGGTGCGCTATCACGGGTCGCCCGAACTGGATCCGACGCCGGTGGAAGCCGGCCAGATCACCCTAAGCCGCGTCTTGAACGCAGCCGACCGCTATGTCAAGGGAACGGGCGTATTTGTCAGCCTCTTCGAAAGCCCCAGTGACCACCCTGAAGCGGAGTTGGAGCAACTCGGGCTTGAAGAACGGCTGCCGGTGATCCTGGGCGATTTCGAGAACGAGTTTACGGCGATCAAAGCGTATTTTTGAAACCGCTTGCTAACGCGCGCGGCTCTCTCGGAAATATTTTCAGGCGCGCTTCTTCTCCATCCGCAGCTTCCATGCCGTTCGCCAATGCTGCGGCCAGGGAAACGCCGGGCTGCTCGGCAACGAAGTCCGCTTGCAGTTCCGGCGTGAGCATCAGATTGCCGTACCCTTTACTTTGCGAAGCGAGCGTGGCGAAGATTCGCCCTCCCACACGGAAATCGGCCGATCCCATGTGAGAGCCTTCCTCCGCGCCGGAAAGGCTCAACGCAATCCGCCGAAAATCCGCCGCGGTCATTACTCCACAGAATATCCCATCGCGTCCAGCGAACCTGTTAGATTACGGCCAGCATGCGGCGTCGCCTGTTGATCTCCGCGCGTTCGATCTTGCTCGGGTGGGCGACGCTCTTCGCGCTCACTTATCTGGTGGAACGTCCGCTGCTTGGATTCATCGCGCACCTGCTCGGTGGAAGCTGGCTCCCGACAGCACAAATGGCACTGGCCTGCGCTGGACTGGCTGTGACCGGTTGGGTGGTGGGACGCTGGAATCGTTTGGACGTGCTGGTATTCGCGGCACTTTTGGCCGTATGGAACTTCGGGCTGGTTCCCATCGACGTGCCGTGGTTGCTCCGATTGCTGGCTGATTCGTTCCAAAGCTCGCGCTATCTGGAATCGTTTTTCACCTCACTCGCAACGCACGCCCTGCTATTTGCCGGCCTCTTTGCCGGTGGCAGGCTGAACCGCGCGCGTGAACAGGCGTTTCCGCTTAGCCTGCGCTAGCTGGGTCCAGCGACGCCGCGGCTTCAATGCACGCGGCTAAATTGTGCGTCACAATCTACCTATGACGCGTTATCTGTTCGTCAGTCTGCTTGCCATTGTTTCTTTAGGCGCACAGGAGCGCGGGGATCGCCCGGGCCTGGTCGGCCGCATTAAAACTGAGGCGTTCGACAATTCTCAAGTAATGGAGACGCTCGGGTATCTTACCGACGTGTACGGGCCCCGGCTGACGGCATCGCCAGAATTTCGCGAGGCGGCCAACTGGACGGTGAAGCGTCTGGAAGGCTACGGGATCGCAAATGTACGGCTGGAAAAATGGGGGCCGTTCGGCCGGAGTTGGTCGCTGAAGCAGGCGTCGCTCGAAATGCTGGAGCCGCGCTATGCCGCGCTGGACGCGCAGGCGCTGGCGTGGTCGGACAACACCAGCGGCCCGGTGACGGGCGAAACCCTTCTGACGCCGTTCGGCAACGGCCGCTTTCAACAGGACCCCAGGAAGATGCAGGCCGATCTCGATGGGTACATGGCGGCCTGGAAAGGCAAGCTGAAAGGCAAGATCGTGATGCTCACCCCGAATCGGCAAGTGGCGTCCGATACGGAGCCGTTCTTCACGCGTTACACCGATAAGGAGCTGAGCGAAATTGCTCTGGCGCCCGCGCCTGTCGCGAAGCTCGCGGACGTGAAGGAGCTGAAATTTCCGGACGATCCCGCGGAGGAACGCCGCTTCATCCAGAGCCTGCCCGCCTGGGTGCGGGACCAGATGGCCGAGGAGCGCCGGAAGATCACGGCCGATCGTGCAAAGTTCTGGCGGGATGAAGGCGTGCTGGCGGTGCTCAGCACCAACGAGCAGGGCCACGATGGTTTGGTGGTGGCGCAGGCGGCTGGACCGTACGATGCCAACGACCCGTTGGCGCCGCCCAGCTTCGTGGTCACTCACGAACAGTACAACCGCATGCTCCGGCTGATGGAGAAAAACATTTCCGTGAAACTGCGCTTAAACCTGCTGGCGGATTTTTCCAGCGGCAACGTGGACTCGTACAACCTGACGGGCGAAATCCCAGGCGGCGCAAAGAAAGACGAACTGGTGATGCTGGGAGCGCACTTCGATTCCTGGCACTCGGGTACCGGCGCTACCGACAACGCCGCCGGTAGCGCGGTGATGATCGAAGTGATGCGTATCTTAAAAACGCTGAATTTGAAATTGGACCGCACCGTCCGCATCGCGCTGTGGAGCGGGGAAGAGCAGGGGCTGCTTGGTTCGAAGGCCTACGTCAAGGAACACTTCGGCGATCCGGCCAGCATGAAACTGGCCGAAGAGCACGCCAAGCTTTCCGGCTACTTTAACGTGGACAACGGCAGCGGCAAAATCCGCGGCGTGTATCTGCAGGGGAACGACGCTATGCGCCCGATTTTCGAACAGTGGCTGGCGCCGTTCCGGGATCAGGGAGTAACCACCATCAGCATCCGCAACACCGGCGGAACCGACCACCTTTCATTCGACGCCGTGGGCTTGCCCGGTTTCCAGTTTATTCAGGACCCACTCGATTACGAAACAGTGACGCATCACACCAATATCGATACGGTGGATCACATCCAGGCCGCGGACCTCATGCAAGTGGCGGCGGTGGTGGCGACGGTGGTTGCAAACGCGGCCAATCGTCCGGAGATGCTGCCGAGGAAGGCGCTGCCGAAACCGCAGCCCAGGATCGGAGCGGCGAATGGATCCAACTGAGCCCGCATCTGGGTGAGCCGCGCGTAACGGAACCGCGCGCGTTCGTAAGCGGTCTTTAATAAGTCTTTCAAAGGAGGTATTTATGCGTCGCATCATCGCTGGTTTCGCGTTTTTTGCCGCCGGCATCGGAGTGGGATCTTTTCTGATGCAGCCCGGCCGCGCCGAAACCAAGCCGGTTACAGGGCTGCGCCTGAATCACGTGGGAATCTTTGTGAAAGATTTCGACGAGTCCATGCGCTTCTATACCGAGACTATGGGTTTTCACGAAGCCTTCACGCTCAAGGACGCCAACGGCAAGCCCGTTCTGGCTTATCTTCAGATCACTCGCGATACGTTCCTGGAGCTGGCCCCTGCCTCCGTCGCACGCCCGGTCGGGCTGAGCCACATCGGCATCTGGCCGGAAAATCTGAACGCAACCGTCAGCGCGTTGCGCGAACACATGGTCGACGTGGATGACCCCCGGCCCGGCTCCACCAAGGCCAGCATCACCAACCTCATCGATCCCAACGGCGTCCGGCTGGAGCTGGTCGATTTTCCGCCCGGCTCGCTCGCCAGGAAGGCAATGGACGATTGGAAACAGTAATTGATAATGGGAGACAGTGACGGACGCCGGTTGGTAGAATCGGTCAAATCCGAATGTCACTTTCCGTTGGGACTCGTCTGGGGCCCTATGAGATCCTCGCGCCCATCGGAGCGGGCGGCATGGGCGAGGTGTATCGCGCACGCGACACCAAGCTGGATCGCGATGTAGCGATCAAGGTTTTGCCCGCCGCTCTCGCGCAGGACCCCGAGCGGCTGGCGCGCTTCGAGCGTGAAGCCAAGGTGCTGGCCTCGCTCAACCATCCCAATATCGCGCAGATTTACGGGATCGAAGATCGGGCGCTGGTTATGGAACTCGTCGATGGTCAAACGCTCCAGGGGCCCATTCCGCTCGACACGGCGCTCAACTATGCGCGCCAGATCGCCGACGCTCTCGAAGCCGCCCATGAAAAGAACATCATCCATCGCGATTTGAAACCGGCCAACATCATGATCACGCCTGCGGGCGTGGTCAAGGTGCTCGACTTCGGTCTGGCCGCCGTGTCGCAGTCTTCCGATCCCTCCAGTCCCAACACTTCGCCGACCCTTACCATCTCGCCCACTCGCGCCGGAATGATCCTGGGTACGGCGGCGTACATGAGTCCCGAACAGGCGCGCGGTAAGCAGGTCGACAAGCGCGCGGATATCTGGGCTTTCGGCGTGGTGCTGTACGAGATGATCACGGGCAAACGATTGTTCGACGGCGAGACGGTTTCAGACACTCTGGCGCAGGTGCTCACCAAGGAGCCGGATTGGGAGCGGGTTCCGGGGAAAGTGCGGCGGCTGCTGAAGAAATGTCTGGAAAAAGACCCGAAGAAAAGGCTGCGCGACATCGCCGATGCGTGGGAGTTGCTGGAGGAGCCGGCGGCAACCGCTCCCTTGGCCCTTAACAGGGCTTCACGGTCACGGCTCGGTTGGGTCGCGGCGGTACTCGGGGTGGCGTTGCTCGTGGTTGGTGCAATGCTTTGGCGTGCGACGCGGCCTGTCGAGCAGCCGCTGAAGCCGTTGGTCCGCTTGGATGTCGACCTCGGAGCCGGCGTATCGCTCACCGCGCCTTATGGGACCGCTGCCATTCTCTCTCCCGACGGAACACGCCTGGTTTATGTATCACAGGGGAAGCTCTTTACGCGACGGCTGGATCAGCCCATGGCCACCGAGCTGGCTGGAACCGAAGGGGCTTATGGTCCGTTCTTCTCTCCGGACGGGCAGTGGGTTGGATTTTATGCGCAAGGAAAGCTAAGGAAAATTTCAGTGGAGGGTGGCGCTGCGGTCGATTTGTGCATTCTCCCTGCCCTCCAGGGCGGCAGTTGGGGCGAGGACGGCAATATTATCGTCGCGATCCAAGACCCGTCTACTACTACCCTGATGCGGATTCCATCCACTGGCGGCGAACCCGCTCCGGTGACGGAACTGGCGGCGGGTGGACTCCTACCCCGCTGGCCGCAAATCCTGCCGGGAGGAAAGGCCGTGTTGTTCACCGCTGCCCCGGCGCTAAACGCGTTTGACAGCGCCAACATCGAAGTTATGTCTTTCGCCGGTCATCAAAGAAAGACGCTGGTACGCGGCGGCACGTTCGGCCGCTACCTTCCCAGTGGGCACTTGGTTTACGTCAATGGAGGCACCCTGTTTGCCGTGCCGTTCAATCTGGACCGGATGGAGGTGCACGGAACGCCCGCTCCGGTACTGGAGGAGGTTGCTTACTCCTTTCAATCGGGCTTCGCGGAACTGGACTTTTCGCTAACCGGGACGCTCGTCTATCGTACCAGCGGAGCGCCGGGTGGACGGGTCACCGTACAGTGGATGGACTCCACGGGCAAGACGCAACCGCTCCTGGCAAAACCCGGTTTCTATGTGCGTCCCCGCCTGTCGCCGGACGGCAGCCGTCTGGCCATGGACATGAGAACGGGACAGAATCAGGACATTTGGGTCTATGATTGGCAGCGAAGCAGGATGACACGGCTGACGTTTGACGGCTCTGGCGGGAACGAGGTTTGGAGCCCGGACGGCCGCTACATCATATTCGGCGCCAAGGGAGGCATGTTCTGGACCCGCACCGACGGAGCCAGCAAGCCACAGCCATTGACGCGCAGCACCAATGT
>Ga0302324_100012507_pt1 | contig 17302 bp, 18 predicted proteins | sample Palsa_T0_1_FD_201949 | JGI IMG/M metagenome (GOLD analysis project Ga0302324, IMG submission 201949) | Peat permafrost microbial communities from Stordalen Mire near Abisko, Sweden - Palsa_T0_1 | ecosystem: Environmental > Terrestrial > Soil > Palsa > Peat permafrost | place: Sweden: Abisko...
CCTCACCCGCTCCTGAAAATCAACTCAAACAAAAAAAGAATACTCCCTTCAATCCCTCGGCCGCTATATCGATTCGTGGCCCACCTCATGATCGATTGGCCGGTATACGGTCACAAATCCAAAAGAAATATCTGCGCCGTGATTTCAATCCGTTACAGCTCCTGCCCAGCGGCCTCGCGCATCCCCACATGTCATCCTTAAACCAGAAAAGGGCGCTGCGCTCACACCGCGCGGCCACCCTATTGGAAAAACGCTGCGCAGCGTTTCATCGTCAGCGGCCGGGCCTCAAAATCCGGCCGCCGGTGGTACTGGCTCCCGGAGCCCCTTCAAGGCTTGCCGGACGACTCCATTGAGCTCGGCCGGACGGCAGCATAGGAATCGATTCCTGTCAGAGTCTCGGAGAAGTGGCGCTACAGCAAGTCTGGGGTTACCCGGAGACTGCGGCCTCCCATCCGATTCGGATTACCCCGCACGGCTCCCCTTCCTTGTGGAGGGAGCCGGGCGGTGACGGTCCGTACGTTTCAAAAATGACCACTCCGCGGAGCCGTAGTGTCTCCATTCATCAATCAAACCAAGGAGACTCGGCTTTGATCGTCAAAAACAACCCCGCCTTCGCCAGCTTCGATTGAGTCGCCATAGGCCGACAAAACGCGGGCCTCGCCCCGAGACTTCCCTTTGGGTCCGCTTGCCATATACACACGATGTATGTATATTGATACGATGGCGGATGGAGCCGGATTCGACTGGGATCCAGCGAACACCGAGCATGTCGCCAGACACCGCGTGACTCCTGACGAGGTCGAGCAGGCGTTCGCCAACGGTGAGACGGGCATTGACTACGATGTCGTCGGAGGGGAAGAGCGGTGGACCGTCATTGGCCAGACGGACCAGTCGCGCGTGCTCATCGTCGTGTTCACGATGCGTGGCGAGATGGTTCGTACGGTGACGGCTTACGAGGCCAGCGAACGAATGCGAGCGGAGTATTTCGCGACCATAGGAACATGACGATGCCAACAAAAGCAGATCGTGTAAAGGTGCCGAAATTCGCAACCGAACCTGAAGAGGCGAAGTGGTGGGACGACCACAAGGACATGGTCGAGGAAAACCTCATCCAAGCTATGCGAGACGGGACGGTTCAGCGCGGCGCGGTGCAACGCCTGACGCGGGAGGCGCGCTCTTCCAGAAACGTGACCATCCGCATGGCGGAGGCGGACTTGGATCTTGCACGCCAGCAGGCGGAAGCCAAGGGACTGCCGTACCAGACTTACATCAAGTCCGTGCTGCACGAAGCCCTGGTCAGGTACCAGCGCCGGCGGATGAGCTAGGCAGCCGGCGCTACGTCAGCTTCTCCGCCATCTCCAGCAGCTTCCGCACGGTATTCCAATTGCGGCTGGTGCCGGACATCTTGAGCGTCTTCTCCACCAGCGCCAGCGACAGTTTAGGCCGCGCCATGCCGTTGGTGTAGTAGATGTACAGTTCTCGGCCCTCGATATGCAATTCCTCCGGAGCGGCGTCGATGGCGCGCACTTGTTCGCGCGCCGCGCCGCTCGGGTCCGCGCCGAGAAAGTGGATGGCGAGCCTGCTGGCGTCCATGCCGGGCCGCGCCGCGAACGGGTTCCGGGCAATCACCCCTTGCAAGTCGGCAGGCGTGCGGAGTACGACATCGGAACGAAAGCCGCAGGCGCTCTCGATAGCGTCTTCGATCCGCTTGCGCAGGCGAGCCATGTCGCGTCCCGAGGTTTTGAAAATCACATTGCCGGAATTGATGTAGGTCTGTACGTCTTCGAAACCGAGCGACTCATAGAGCGCCCGCAAATCGTCCATCTTCACCTTGCGATGGCCGCCGACATTCACGCCGCGTAGCAGAGAGATCAGCACAGGCATAATGTTCACTCCACGCTATCAATGACTTTCTTCTTGCGGAACCAATCCAGCAGGATGTCCCGCATCCGTCCGGCGTCCTTGGGGAATTGCAGGCCGGTCGTGCGCAAATTCTCCTGCGTGCCCTGATTGGCGGCGGTGTAATCGCTCACGGCCAGAGTATAATCGCGGTCCGGGTCGATCTTCTTGTCGCCTGTCACGACTGCCGGCAGGTCGCGGCCCTTGAAAGTGCCGATCAGTACGTCGTTGTCGAACGGCATGATGTTCCAGATATGGCGGTCGAGTAACTGGCCTTGCGGCAGCGTATCGCGGATGCCGCCCATGTTCATCCATGCGAAATCGGAGTGAGTTTCTTCGCGCACCGCTTGCTCGATGAGGCGCTTCACTTCGGCTTTGTTGAAGGCGCGCTTCGAGATGGCCAGAGGACGGTCGACTTGGGCCGCAACCTGGTCTTCCCAAAATCTGACCCGTTCAGCCATCGCCGGGTCCGGCGCGATCCTGGCGGAATCCACCGGGATGCGCTTCCAGGTCCACGCAACCGGCGCTTTCTTTTCGGTGTCGACCTTCAAATCCAGCCGGCCGAGCTCTTCGCCATAACTCCTCACGCGCACCAGCACCCGGCCGTCGTGCGAAAGCGCTTCGGTCAACCCGGAATGGATGTGGCCGGTTACCGACACCGGAATCTCGGGAACCGAATTCAGGATTTCGCTCTCTTCCGCGCCGCTGATGTGCGCCACCAGCACGACCAGATCGGACTGGCTGCGCAGTTGGCGGGCATACTTGCGCACCGTCTCCACCACCGGAATGGTATGCCACTCGCCCAACGATTTTGGCGTGCTGAGCGTGTTCAAGGTATCGGTCATTCCGCCGATTACGGCCACGCGCAGGCCGTTCACTTGAAGAATAGTGTAGGGCTCCGGCGTGATCGGCGTTCCTGCGGCGTTCACCACGTTGGCTGTCACGATGGGGTACGTGGCTATGTGGGCGAACTTGGCGGCCTGCGCCCAGCCGTAGTCGAATTCGTGGTTTCCCAGGCAGGCGGCGTCGAATCCCAACAGGTTCGCCAGTTGGTAGATGGGCTCGCCGTGAAAAATGGTGGAGACCGGGCTGCCCTGCACCAGATCGCCCGCATTCAGCAGGATGCAATCGGCGCAGTGGGCGCGCTCGCGCTGGATGACGGTGGCGAGATAGGCGAAGCCGCCGCGGCCGTTTTCGGGCGTGATGTGGGCGTGCAGATCGTTCAAGTGAAGAATGGTCAGGGTGCGGACTTCGCCGGCCAGCGCGGCGCACGCCAGCAAAAGCAGGGTCGCCGAGCGGCGGATTGCGCGGGGCATCGGCTCCATTGTAACGTGCGCGCTGGCGGCCTCCACCCTTGCGTTACAATAACGTTGAATGCCGCAGCGGGAAACCATACTCGTCCCGCCGGTTCCTTTTGCGCCGCAGTTACTCTCCAGGTTAGGCGAACTGGACAGGGCCGTGCAATCGGCAATCCGGGGGAAGCCCGAAGTCGTGCGGCTCTCGCTGGTCTGCCTGCTGGCGCGCGGCCACCTGCTGATCGAGGACGTGCCGGGCGTGGGAAAAACAACGCTGGCGCAGGCGCTGGCGCGCGCGGTGGCTTGCGGCTTCCACCGCCTGCAGTTCACCAGCGATATGCTGCCCAGCGACGTGCTCGGCGTCACCATATATAACGCGCATTCCGAGGCGTTCGAATTCAAGCCAGGGCCGGTCTTCACCAATTTCCTGCTGGCCGACGAGATCAATCGCACCACGCCCAAAACGCAATCCGCGCTGCTGGAAGCCATGAACGAAAGCCAGGTGACTATCGACGGCCGTCCGCACCTGCTGCCCCGCCCCTTCATGGTGATCGCCACGCAAAATCCGGTGGAGCACCACGGCACCTACCCGCTGCCCGAATCTCAGATGGACCGCTTCCTGATGCGCCTGCGCATCGGCTACCCGGACTCGGCCAGCGAGCGCGAGATCCTGCGCAATTTGGAAATGGCCACCGCCGATAGCGTGCGTCCGGTGCTTTCGGGCGACGACATCATCCGGCTGCAGGCTTCGGTGCAGCGCGTGGCGGTGGAGGAGTCGCTGGTCGATTACATGCTGGCCATCGTGGAGAAGACGCGCGCGCACGAATCCCTGACCCTGGGAGTAAGCCCGCGCGGCTCGCAAGCGCTGTTCCGCGCGGTGCAGGCGCTGGCGCTGCTGGAGGGGCGCGAGTACGCCATTCCGGACGACGTGAAACGCCTGGCGGCGCCGGTGTTCGGTCATCGCGTGATGGTCTCGACGCGCACCGCGCTGGCGCAGCGGCGCTCCGACTTAGGCGATCGTATCATCGAAGAAATACTCAGCCTGACCGACGTGCCGCTCTAGTGCTTATGACTGCATTGTGGGGCGGGCGTCCACGCCTGCGGCGGGTCTCCAGACCCGCCCGGGACAACATATGAAAACCGCCATCATCGGCCTGCCCATGGTAGGCAAGACATCGCTGTTCACTATTCTTACCGGCGCGCACCAAGAGACGCGCATCGGCTCGACTGCAGCGCGCGTGGGCGTGGCCAAGGTGCCCGACGCGCGCCTGGATGAACTGGCCAAGCTGTTCGAGCCCAAGAAAGTCACGCACGCCTCGGTGGAATACGTGGACATGCCCGCGATCTCCAAGGAGAGCCTGCGCGACGCCAGCTACGTCGCCAGCCTGCGCGTGGTGGACGCCTTCGCGCAGGTGCTGCGCCTGTTCGAAGACGCTACCATCCCTCACGAGAAAGGCGGCCTGGACCCGATCCGCGATCTGGAAGACGTGGAGACGGAGCTGATCCTGAGCGACCTGGTGGTGATCGAAAAGCGCTTGGAGCGCCTGGATAAGGATCGCAAGAAGATCAAGAATCCGGAGTTGGATCGCGAGTTCGAGCTGCTGCAGAAATGCAAAGCGGCGGTGGATGCCAACCAGCCTTTGCGCGAATTGGATCTGGATGCGGACGACGAGAAGCGCATTCGCGGGTTTCAGTTTCTGTCGCAGAAACCGATGCTGTATGTGCTGAACTTGGGCGAGGCGGACGCTCCGAAGTTGCACGATAAGGAGCGGGAATATCGTGAAGGTCCGCTGGCTGGGCGTAAGCAAACCGCCGTGACGGCGATTTGCGGCAAGGTGGAAGCCGAGTTAGCCGAGCTGCCCGCAGATGAATTGAAAGACTACATGGCGAGTTATGGCCTGAGTGAGTCAGGCCTCGAGCGGCTGATTTCGGCGACTTACGCGTTGCTGGGGCTGATGTCGTTCCTGACCGCGGGAGAAGACGAGGTGCGCGCGTGGACCATTCCGTTCCACAGCACGGCGGTGAAGGCGGCCGGCGCGATCCATTCGGACTTCGAGAAGAAGTTCATCCGGGCCGAAGTGGTGAACTGGAAGTCGCTGGTGGACTTAGGCGGGTATGCGGGTCTGCGCGAAAAGGGTTTGCTCCGGCTGGAGGGCAAGGAGTATATTGTCAAGGATGGCGACGTGCTGGTAATCCGGCACGGGTAATGCCGAGGACGCGAGATGCGGTTCGCGGTCATTCTGTTGGTTGTCTGCATAGCTTTCGGACAGCAAACCAAAGTATTTCAGTTCACCCAGAACCAGAGTCCCAGCGATCTCGAAGAAGTTGCGGCTGTGGTACGGGGGATCGTGGGTATCCAGCAGTTGTCGGTCCACAATGCAGCCAGAACCCTGACTGCGAACGCGTCCGGCGAGAAGATTGGCCTGGCGAGCTGGCTGGTTCATCAACTGGATGTGCCCGCCGACGCAGTGCACGGAGTGCCGGGCGAATGGACATCGGGCCCCGATGACATCGTGTTTCCTTATATGACCATCGCCCCGACGTCTGATGCGCTGCAGAAGATCGCGACTGCGGTCCGCACAATGGCCGACATACAACGCGTTTTTGTCTGCGAGTCTCTCAAGACGGTCGTGTTGCGTACCGGCACAAGTCAGCAGTTTTCCGTGGCCACTTGGTTGATTGGTCAACTCAACTGGCCTAAAGATGTGCCCACACCACGGCCTCTCGATCTCGAGCTCTCTGACGGCGAAACATTGCGGATTTTTGAACTGACGCATGTCCCTGCTCCACCGGACGGGGCATTGATCGAGCTTTACAACTTGGTGCGTACGGTGGCAGACGTCCCGAGGGTATTTCCGTACTCCGAGAGGAATATCTTGATGATTCGCGAGCGGGCCGACAAAATGGCTCTGGCCGCCTGGCTGGTGAACGAGCTAGATCGGCCGGCGAGTGCGCAGGCGGTCACTGGGGAGAGCCTGGTGGCGCGCGAATACCCGATCTCGCTCCAAGAAAAGAAGGTCCGCTTGTTTTACCTGCCTCCGCCCCCACAGTTCTGGAATGACGTGCAAAAGGGGAATTACGCGCTGAAGGCTTCTGACCTCGTCCGTATGAATTCAGGAGCTGACCGCGCCTCCGGATACGCTTTACTTAACGCCGTGGCTGTGCGCGGAACACCTGATGAGCTGGCTACGGCTCAAAGTCTCCTTGAGGACTTTGTCAACCGGCCGCCCGAGTAAGTGTCTTAACCGTCACGCCGGCTCCACTCCGGCCCCTTGAACCTCTTCCGCACCACCGCGAAGTACAACACACCCAAGCCCACCAGTAACCTCATTCGGCGGCATCACAAGCACCACGAGGCTGATGTCGTCCCTGACCGGGGGCGAAGACGAAGTGCGGGCGTGGACCATTCCGTTCCACAGCACGGCTGTGAAGGCGGCCGGCGCCTTGTATCCCAACCATTTTCGGTGTACTATTTGAATGTGTACGTGATCGCGAGGGAGTCGCCACCATGCCGAGAGTTGCGGTAGAAGACAACAGCCGGATGTCATTGCGCATTCGGGCCGAGGAAAAAGCGTTGCTCTTACGCGCGGTGGCGCTCAACCACACCGACCTGACGGATTTTGTCATTCGTCACGCAGTGCGCGCCGCCCAGGCCGTAATCGAAGAGGCGGACCATGTGCGGCTGTCCGGAAGGGACAGTTTGCGAGTGCTGGATCTGCTGGAGAATCCGCCTCGGCCAAGCGCAAAACTGCTGAGAGCCGCTCGGGCATTGCCAAAGCGGCGGTAATAATCGTGACGGCGTGGCGCGAAGAGCCAATCCACAAGAAATACGATCGGGAATCGTTCGACTGCGGCGAGAAAGCGCTCAATGAATTCTTGCGCCGTTACGCCCGCCAGAGTCACGAGTTGGGCGGCGCGAAAACGTTTCTGGCAATCGACGATGCCGACCACAAAACGATTCTTGGCTTCTACAGTCTGAGCCCCGCTTCGGTCGAATATGCGCGGACGCCGGAGATCATACGGCGCGGGCTGGCACGCCATGACGTGCCGGGTTTCCGTCTGGCGCGCCTGGCTGTGGACCGCAGGTTCCAAGGGCAAGGCATTGGCGGGCAGCTTTTGCTCGCGGCGGGCAGGCGCTGCCTGTCGGTCTCGGTCGAGGTTGGCGGCGTGGTGCTTGTCATCGACGCCAAGAATGAACGAGTGGCAGGATGGTATGCCCGCTACGGCGCCATGCCCCTGCTGGACGCGCCGTTGTCACTGTTGCTGCCGCTCGCGACCATCGAGGCCGCGCTCAAGAAAGTCCTGAGATAGCTACGGCCGCATATCATCGTGCCGGCTCCACTCCGGCCCTTTGAACCTCTTCCGCACCACCGCGAAGTACAACACACCCAAACCCACCAGCAATCCGGCCAGCGTCTTGCCCGCCAGTTCATTGGGCGGCATCACCAGCACCACGCAGATGAAAGCCGCGAACACAATCGCCACCACATTCAACGGCGCGCCGAAACGGCCCAGGCTCCATACCGCGTGACTTGGCCAATCCGAGCCCATCTGCCGCGCGCGCCACGCCAGCGCGATCGGGATGGTGTAGGCCAGATACAGCGCCACCGTGCTCAGCGAAGTCACCACCGGCACCGCTTTGGTCCAGAGCATGGCGGCCATGGATGCGGCCACGATCAGCCAGATGGCGGGCGCGGGCGTGCCGTGGCGCGGGCTGACCCAGCGCACCTGCTCCGCTAACGGCGTGCCGTGGTCGCGGGCCAGCGAAAACAGCGCCCGCGACGCCGACGTGATACATGCCAGCCCGCAAAACCACATGGCCATGGACGCCAGCGCCGCCATGGCGTTGCCGGCCTTCGCACCCAGCGCCGTTTGCAGAATCGCGATCACCGCCGGAATCTGGTTGCCTTGCGCGTCCTTGGCCGCCAATACCGCGGGTATGCTATGGATGGCCAGGGTCAGCGCCAGCAACAGGAAGTAGCCCGCCACGCCCGAAACCGCGACCGACAGCACGATGCCCCAAGGCGCGCGCCGCCGCGGATCGCGGGTTTCCTCCGCCATGTGCGCCGAGGCGTCGAAGCCGGTATAGGTCCACATCGCCTGCAGCAGCCCCAGCACGAACGCCCACCAGTAAAGCGAGCGTCCGTTGCTATTCACCGCTCGAAACAGAAACGGCACGGGCTGTTTTGGCGCGAAAAAGAACAGCGCGAGCACCACCGCGGCCACGCCGGCAATGTGCACCGTCACGCTGAAATCGTTCAACATCGCCACCAGGCGGATGCCGTAGTGGTTCAGCAGGCCCTGCATCAGCAGGATGAATGCGAACATGCCGAACAGGTTGACGGGCGTGGAAGGCAGATTCAGAAACGGCAGGATGAACTCGGCGCAACTGTAGTTGATGCCGGCCTGCGCGGCGATCAGCCCCAGAATGTTCAGCCAGGCCACCAGCCAGCCCCAACCTTTGCCGCCCAGGTCGGCGGCCCAATGATAGGTGGCGCCGGCGGTGGGATAGGCCGAACACAGCTCGGCCATGCTGGCCGCCACTACCAGGGTGAAGACCGTGGCCAGCGGCCAGCCCAGCGTCATCTCCAATGGCCCGCCCATTTCCAAGCCATAGCCGTACAGCGTGACCGCTCCGGTCAGAATCGAAATGATCGAAAAGGAAATGGCGAAGTTGGAAAACCCGCCCATGCCGCGGAACAGTTCCTGGGCGTATCCGAAACGGCCCAGATCGGCGCGATCCTGTTCCGCGAAAGCCATTGCGCGGCGCGACTAGAGTTCCACGTCCCGCTTCAAGTGCTTGCTGATGGCCTGCTCGGCCAATTCCTTGAGGGTCTGGCCCGTCTCCGTGTGGACGAAAGTGTTCTCCACGATGTCCCAATCGAGCTTGTAGCCGCGGGCCCCCAGCGTCAGCTTGATTTGCCGTGTGCCGCCTTCCGGGGAAATCGTGAATTTGCCCGGCGGCCGGTCGAAGGAGATGGTGATCGCGCCGCCGTGAAGATTGGACTGGAAACCATAATCGTCGCCGGCCAGGACCAGATCGCCCTGCAAGGCCGTCAATGCTTCCTGAGCGTGCTTCTTGAACTCGTGTTCTTCGATCATGAGATTCCCCCTGTGCCTCACTCGCAATTGTTCGTTCGCGTACCTTCCACCCTAGCATTCCAATATGCCGCATGGGTAGGTGAGGCAGGCATTCAGCCTGCCAAAAACTGCCGATACGGACGGCTGGGGTGGTGTCCGGTTGTGAACAGCGCCGCTTGAATTCGGACAATTGCCCGTCCGCCATGGCGTGCCTTTTCAACAGCTTACTTCTGGCGGGTGGAGTGCAGGACGACCTCCATGCGTTTTACCATCCGCCAGCTCCGCAAAAGTCCCGGTTTTGCCGTCACAACTATCCTGACCCTGGCTCTGGGAATCGGCGCGACCACCGCCATCTTCAGTCTGTTGAATGCCGTGCTGCTGCGGCCTCTGCCGTTTCCCGATCCGCAGCGCTTGCTGTGGGTGCAGCAAGCCGATATCGAGGCTGGGGTGCCCGCCAACGCCACCGAGCCGCTGAGTTACCCGGATTTCTTCGACTGGCGCGCGCGCAGCCGTTCGGTCGCCGGCATGGCCTGCTACCATGGCGGCGGCGGCACGCTTACCGGCAATGGAGCGCCGCAAATGCTCGAAGGGCAGGTGGTATCGGCGGAGTTCTTCCGCGTGCTCGGCGTGCGTCCGCTATTGGGCCGCGATTTCCTGCCCGCTGACGAGCAGCCCGGCGCGCGCGTGGTCATGCTGAGCTACACGCTGTGGCAGTCCGCGTTCGGCGGCGCGCGCGATATCCTGGGCCGTGCGGTCGCGCTGGATGGCCAGAACCATGTGGTGGTGGGGGTCATGCCGGCGGGCTTCATTTTTCCGATCCGGAATCCGGCGCCGGCTTTGTGGACCACGCTGGCGGACGATGCCGATGGGACCAAGCCGCGCACCGCACAGCGCGGCTTCGACTCGCTGGACGTAGTGTCCCGGCTCAAGCCCGGCGTCACCCAGGCGCAGGCCCGCGCCGAACTAAGCGTGATCGCGCGCAACATCGCCGCGCAGTATCCCGACACCAACAAGCCGTACATAGCCGCTATAATTCAGCCGATGCTGGAGCATTTGGCTGGCGGCTTCCGCCCGGCATTGCGGCTGCTGTTCGGCGCGGTTGTTTTGGTTTTGCTGATTGCGTGCGCCAACGTGGCCGGTCTGCTGCTGGCGCGCGCCACGCGCCGCCGCGGGGAAATCGCATTGCGTAGCGCGCTGGGCGCCGGACGCGGCAAAATCATCCGTCAGGTTCTGATGGAATCCCTCTTCCTCTCGCTGTGCGGAGGAGTGCTGGGGGTGGCGCTGTCGACCTGGGCGTTGGATGCGCTGCTGCGCTTTGTGCCGTCCGATCTGCCGCGGGCCGCTGAAATTCCGGTGGATGGAACCGTGCTCGCATTCGTCACCGGCATCTCGCTGCTGACTGGCCTGCTATTTGGAGTGGTGCCAGCCTGGCGCATGTCGCGCCTGGATCCGGCGCTGGCATTGCGCGATGGCGGGCGCAGTATGACGGCCGGCCGCGGCCAGCATCGCCTGCACAATTGGCTGGTGATCGCCGAAACCGCCATCGGCCTGGTGCTGCTGGCGGGTTCCGGGCTGCTGATTCGCAGCTTTGTGCGCGTGCTGCATGTGGACCCGGGGTTCGATGCGCGGCACGTGCTCACCGCCAAGCTGACGGTACCGTTGGCCCGTTACACGCAACCGCAGCGGCTGCAGTTCTACGGCCGGTTGCTGGGAAAGCTGCGGGCGCTCCCGGGCGTGCAGTCCGCCGCCGCCGGCTTCCCTCTGCCGCTGATGGGCGGGAACATCGGCATCTCGTTTTCGATAGAAGGACGCCCCACGGCGCCGGGCGATGCTCCCAGCGAGCAACTCGCGCTGGTCACTCCGGATTTCTTCCGCACCCTGCGCATCCCCATCCTCTCCGGACGCGCCTTCACGCCGCGCGACGATGCCAAAAGCCCGCCGGTAATCATCGTCAACGAACGCTTCGCGCGCAAATACTTCCCGGGCGAGAATCCCATTGGGAAGCACGTCAAGGCGGATCTCTCGGACGGGATTACGCCATCGGCAATGCGTGAGATCGTCGGGGTGGTGGGCAATGTGAAACGCCGGTCCCTCACGGCCGAAGCCGAGCCGATCGATTACCTGCCTTACGCGCAGGCAATTATTACTTCGCCCAACTTGGCGATCCGCACCGCGGGCGATCCCGCCAGCCTCATCGGCCCGCTACGCGCCGTGTTGGCGGACGAGGACAAGGACATTCCGTTGTACGGCGTCGAGACCCTGGAAGACGGCGCGTCCAAAGCCGCCGCCCAGCCGCGCTTTCAAACGCTGCTGCTGGCGTGCTTTGCCGGCATGGCGCTGCTGTTGTCGGGCATCGGGCTATACGCCGTGTTGTCGTACATGGTGGCGCAGCGCGCCTCCGAGATCGGCGTGCGCATGGCGCTGGGAGCGCAGCGCGCGGATGTGCTCGGCATGATCGTGCGCCGGGGACTGACCATGGCCTTGGCGGGCATCGCCATCGGACTGGCCGCCGCCATGCTGTTGACGCGCCTCATGACCGGCATGCTCTACGGTGTCGAACCCTTCGACCCGGTGACGTTCGCAGCCGTGGCGGCCATCCTGCTGCTGGTGTCGCTGGCGGCCAGCAGCGCGCCGGCCTGGCGCGCCGCACGGCTCGATCCGATGCGGACCTTGCGCGACAATTAGGCGCGGCGATCTTGGTATTGGCCCGGAAATCGGGTACCATTCCATTTTGCCCTAACATGCCTATCTACCAAGTGATTGTGCTGGCGATCGTGCAAGGCCTGACGGAGTTCCTACCCATCAGCAGCACGGCGCACCTCTATCTGACGTCGTGGCTGCTGGGCTGGCAGACCGAAAGCCTGACATTCGATATCGCGCTGCATATCGGCACGCTGCTGGCGGTGGTGATTTATTTTGCGCGCGATTGGGTACAGATTATCGCGCAGGGCTTCGGGCTTCGTTGGGGACGCGACGAAGAGCTGGAGCGCAACACCGGGATGCTGTGGCTGCTGGCGATCGGGTCGATTCCGGTGGGAATCGCCGGGTTGCTGTTCAACAAGCAGGCGGAAGGCCCGTGGCGCAACCCCATGGTGATCGGCACCATGATGGTGGCGATCGGGATCGTGATGGGGATCGCCGAGTGGATGGGGCGCAAGACGCGCGACATTTCCGGAGTCAACTTCGTGGATGCCGGAACGATCGGTATCGCGCAGGCGCTGGCGGTGGTGCCCGGAGTTTCGCGCAGCGGCATCACCATCACGGCCGGGTTGTTCCGCAATATAAATCGGGAAGCCGCGGCGCGCTATTCTTTTTTGCTCTCGACTCCCGCCATCGGCGCGGCGGCGGCCAAGGCGGTCTACGACCTGATCAAGCACAAAGCCTTTGATCCCAACATGGAAACCGCGCTCGCGGTGGGCATCGCGGTGAGCGCCGTTACCGGACTGATCGTGATCGGCTTGTTCCTGCGCTTCCTGCGCCACCGCAGCTTGTGGTTTTTTGTGTTTTACCGCATTATTTTTGGCATAATGGTTCTTGCTCTGGCTTTCTTCCGCCGGCCAGCGGGATGAAGCTGTTATCTCCAACTCCGCAAAAGCGAATCAACGAACTGATAGGACTGTTGCTCCTCTCGCTGGGGCTGGTCGTCCTGCTCAGCCTGGCGTCGTACCACGTCCAGGACCCCTCTCTGAATACGGCGGCGGCTACCCGGCCGCGCAATCTGATCGGCTATCCCGGCGCCTGGTTTGCCGATCTGTTGCTGCAGGGCTTCGGCATCGGCGCGTTTTTGTTCCCGATGCTGCTGTTTGGCTTGGCGTGGAAATGGGTCCGGTCGGACGAATTGGAAGCGGGCGCCATCAAGCTTTGCGGCACGCTGCTGCTGCTGCTCAGCCTGACGGCGGCGGTCTCCTTCGCGCCGGGGCTGACGCTCTACAGCGGCGCGATTCCCATCGGCGGCCTGGCGGGCATGTTGCTGGCGCATTATCTGATGCACGCGCTGAATCCCACTGGCGCGATTCTGCTCACCATTACCACTCTGATCGTTTCCATCTACCTGGTCTCGACCTTTACCATGTCGAAACTGGCGGGCTGGTTCGCGGGACCGTTGCGTTATCTGAGATCGCTGGCGGACGCCTGGCACGCCTGGCGGGAAGAGCGGCTGCGGCGTAGCCAGGAGAAAGCGCGGCTGCGCGCGCAGCATCGGGCCGAAAAACGCCGCCGCGCATCGTCGCCACGCTTTGAAACGGCGCGCATGGAGTCTTCCCCTGCGCCGCTCGAAGCGGCAGAGGAGGCGCCGGAAGAGCCTGAAGCGCCCGCCGAAATCCCGATTTGCGCGCTCGAGGAACCGTCCGCGTCCCAGCCGGATTCTCCACCCTGGGAAGAGGCGGTTCCGGTGGCCGGCACACGCCCGGCCGGCCCCCTGGCCTACCGGCTGCCTACCACGGACCTGCTGAACGAAGGGCAGGGCCGCAGCCCTTACGACGAGCAGGAGTTGAAAGAAATCGCGGTCCGCATCAAGTCGAAGTTCGAAGAGTTCAACGTGCTCGGCTCGGTGGTGCAGATCAATCCCGGCCCGGTGGTGACCACCTTCGAATTCAAGCCCGAAGCCGGCATCAAGTATAGCCGCATCACCACGCTGACCGAGGATTTGTGTCTCGGGTTGCAGGCCGAATCCATCCTGATCGAACGCATTCCGGGCAAGCCCACGGTAGGCATCGAGGTGCCCAATAGCAAGCGCGAAGTGATCGCGCTGCGCCAGATGCTGGAGTCCGACGAGTTCGCGCAGGCGCAATCGCGGCTGACCATTTCGATGGGCAAGGACATCAACGGGCGCATTAAAGTGGCGGCGTTGGAGTCCATGCCGCACCTGCTGATCGCGGGCTCGACGGGTTCCGGCAAGAGCGTCATGATCAATTCGATGGTGATGTCGATCCTATACAAATCCACGCCTGATGAAGTGCGCATGATCATGGTGGACCCCAAGCGCGTGGAACTGGGAATGTACGAAGGCATTCCGCATCTGCTGACGCCGGTGATCACGGATCCCAAGAAGGCCACCAACGCGCTGCGCAACGCGGTGCTGGAGATGGACCGGCGGCTGCGCCTGCTGGCCGAATTCGGCGTGCGCAACATCGACCAGTTCAACAAGAAGATCCGCAAGAAACAGGATGAGCCGCGCAGTCTTTTCGAGGAGGACGAAGCCACCGCGGAAGACTTGCGGCCGCTGCCTTATATTCTGATCCTGATCGACGAGTTGGCGGACCTGATGATGCTGGAGGGCCGTAACGTGGAAGAGTCCGTAACACGGCTGGCGCAGATGGCGCGCGCCGTGGGCATGCACTTAGTGCTGGCCACGCAGCGGCCCAGCGTGGACGTGATCACCGGCTTGATCAAGGCCAACTTTCCGTCACGCATCAGTTTCCGCGTGGCCACGCGCGTGGATTCGCGGACCGTGCTGGACGTGATGGGCGCGGAGCACTTGCTGGGCAAGGGCGACATGCTGTTCCTGCCGCCGGGATCGTCGCGGCTGATCCGGGTGCATGGCGCGTTCGTAACCGAAACCGAAATCAACCGGGTGGTGGATTTCTGGAAGGAGCAGGCCACGCCGGAGTACGATCAGTCGTTCCTGGTGGCGCCGCCGTCGGACGATGCGGAGCCGGAGAGCGAAGAGGCCGCGCCCGGCGGGCAGGATCCCATGTACGAAGAGGCGGTGCGCATCGTGCTGGAGATGGGCAAGGCGTCGACTTCGACGTTGCAGCGCAGGTTGCGGCTGGGATATGGGCGCGCCGCGCGGATCTTGGATACGATGCAGCGCGATGGAATTATCGGGCCGCCGGACGGGAGCAAGCCGCGCGAGGTTTTGAAGCGGCCGGATTGGTTGAGGGAGGTGGAGGGTTCGCTGCGGTAGGTTACCGGTATGCCTCCCGCCGATGCTTGACCTGCAAGATGCGGAGCGAACCGTCCGCCTGGATTTCGAAGCGGACACGATAGTCTCCGGTGCGAAGCCGAAAGTCGGAAGACCCCTTCAGCCGCTTCACATCGCCTTCACCGTTGTTGCCATATCGAGTCAGGACCTGAAGGATTTGGAGCGCCTGTTCGCGATCGATCTGGCGTAAATCGGCCTTAGCGCGATCGGTCCAGATGAACCGGCTCACAGTCCGAATTCCCGGAGGACCTCTTCATGCGGTGTTCCGGGCCCCGGTTCGCTTCGCGCGTCTTCTACGGCGGCGCGCTCTTCATCGGATTCCGGCTCGTCGTCAGGCGGCGCCGTGAGCAAGGAAAGCTCAACCGGATCGACCAGGGAACGCAGGAACTTCCGGGCTGTCGGAACATCGTTGTCCGGAATGTGATCCAGGAGGATATGTAGTTCGTGGCGGATTATACCTGCTTCGGCTTCTGGCACGGATTCGAGCTCCCAGTTACATTTTAGAACGAAGGGAGGATACGCTGCGATATGCTGGTGGTACGTATCGACAGCGTATATATGCGCTAAGCTGAAATTTGGATTCAGAAGTTGCGTTTGAATGGGATGTCGGCAACACCGCCCATCTCAGGGTGCACCGGGTCAGCCCGCCGGAAGTGGAAGAGGTACTCCGGAGCGGATTCCTGGACATCGAGTATGACATTGAGTCTGGTGAAGAGCGATACAAATCTCTCGGCGCAACTTCCCGGGGACGAATTCTAATTGTTGTCTGGACGGTTAGAGGTGGACGTATCCGGCCCATTACGGCATACGCGGCGTCCAAAAGGTATCGGACATTGTTCTTGAAATCCGGAGGGCTGCAATGAAGAAACGCAAGATTCCCACCTTTCGTTCGGAAGCCGATGAAGCGCGATGGTGGTATGAGCATCGTGAAGTGCTGGACCGGGATTTTGAAAAGGCCGCGAAGGCTGGAACGCTAAAGACGGTCACGCGCGAGGACTTGGCAAAGCGGCTGTCCGCTTCGCGCGCCATTTCGGTCCGATTGCCTGAGGATGACCTGGCGAGATTGCGGCGGCTGGCCGCGCGAAATGGTTTGCCCTATCAGACCTACATGAAATCCCTGCTGCACCAAGCACTCGAAAAGGAAGAAAAGCGCCGGGCAAGTTGAAGCCCGCTGCGCCCGGCGCTGAATCGCTATCGTGGTCCAGGAACCGGACACTCGGGAATGTTACGGGCTTCCGGCATGGTGGCTGCGAGCCTGCATGCCGCGTCACGAAATTCGGGGTCCATCGGGGAGGCATAGACGCGCATCGCGTTGCGCCGGTGTTCCGGGGTCAGGCTCCATCCATAAAAGCCGCGAAGTGGCAAATCGTTCGAGTGGAGTTGGCGGATCAGCGCTCGCTCCTGCGCTTCGCAACTCCGGAGCGCCCTCGTGACAAAGCTCTCTGCGATCCCATCGGAAGCTGCGTCCCTTAAGAACCGGTAGGCTCGGCAGCGGCCAGGAAACTCCCGCCCAGTTACGTCGCACGCCGCAAAGCGTCCGAATCGGTTCTCGGAGTTGCGGCAGATGTCATCCAATTGAGTTGCGACGAACAGCGGACCGGCAAGGCGCACCAGATCCGGTAAATCATACAACTGGTAGTCCCTCGGGATTGGCACTCTGTCGTGGAATGCCGCGCGCAACTCGCTGGCCGAGAGTCCCTCAAACTCCGCACGGAGCCTGAGGCTCACCAGCCGCTCCAATGGGTCGACGTCGCTCTCGCGGCCTGAATTCCAAGCTGAAAGCAGCGCAGGCAGCCAACGCGACTTGAGTTCAAGATCATACGATGGGTAGTCGCCGACAGTGTGCAGGTACTTACCCTCTTGCCGTAGGAAGACCACGTGGTTCGATCCTGGAGCTGGATGCCCTCCGTGCCAACATGGATGAGACAGATCTGCTGGTCGTAATTACTGAGCAGGGCGAGAATAGGAATCCATGTGTGAGTTCGATACTCCGGCTTGGCCCACTTCGATCATCTAATTTGGCCCCCCTGCTTATCGACATTTTACGTCATCTTGGCCGGCGTGCAAAACTCCGGCCAGCCCAAATTCAACCAGTAAACTGATT
>Ga0302324_100012510_pt1 | contig 17301 bp, 12 predicted proteins | sample Palsa_T0_1_FD_201949 | JGI IMG/M metagenome (GOLD analysis project Ga0302324, IMG submission 201949) | Peat permafrost microbial communities from Stordalen Mire near Abisko, Sweden - Palsa_T0_1 | ecosystem: Environmental > Terrestrial > Soil > Palsa > Peat permafrost | place: Sweden: Abisko...
GGATACGGGGCGCGCATTGTGCTGGCGCACGGGCTCGATCCTGTGGATTACGCGGTGGTGGGTGCGGTACCGGGGCGGTTGCTGCGGGAGTTGACCGAAAAGGCGCGCGCGGCGCTGGCTGCGATGAGCGGCGACCTGCTGCGCGAGGGCATTCCCAGCCACTCCGAGATTCGCCAGGGCGCGGTGGCAGAGATGCTGGTGAGTGTCGCCAAGCAATACCAGGCGGGGCTGATTGTGATTGGGACCGAGGGACGCGAGGGCGCCGGGCCGGTAGTGGTGGGCGCCATTGCCGAGCAACTGGTGCGGTTGTCGCCGTGCCCGGTGCTGGCGGTGGCGGCGGACTGGAATGCGGGCGAGTTTCGTCCCACGCCGGGCGGGCCGGTGCTGCTGGCCATGGAGCGCAATGAAGCCACGCCGGCCGCGGTGGCCACGGCGTACTCGCTGGCGGAGACGTTTCACCGGACATTGATTGTTCTTCATGCGCGCAGAGCGGCGGAGGCCGCGGCGTTTTTGAACCCCGGCGCGACCACGCTGGAGGAGTTCGGCATTCGCCCCAGCGGAAGATTTCCGGTGCGCTGCATTGTGAAGGACGGCAATCCGGGCGACGTGATGGTGGAAGCGATTGCGCAGTTTCATCCCAGCCTGCTGGTGGCGGGCGTGAAGCGGCAGAGCGGAACTCCAGGACCGCATGGGACCGCTTTCGCCCTTCTGGCGCGGTCGCGGGTGCCGGTGTTATGCGTTCCGCCGGAGCCGGCGGTTGCGGAGCGGCGGTGGACTGCCGAAGCAGAAGCCGTTGCCAGGGTGGGCTGAGCAGGGAGATCGAGTCATGCAATCTGAGGCAAGATCCGAGCGAACGGCTGCGGCGCAGGCCCGTCCCCTGGCGGAGCTATTGGAATGCCCGCCGGGGACCGGGGCGCTGCTGAACGGTGCGGCGCGGTGCATCGATGTGGATGTGGGGGAGGTTGTGTTTCGCCAGTCGGAGGCATGCCGGGGGCTCTACGTTGTGATCGCAGGGCAATATCTTCGCCGGACGGAGCGGCTGGAAACGCGCCTGAACCTGGGAGTGGCGCGTGCCGGGGACCTGGTGGAGTTGGCCGCTGTGCTTGGCGATGGGCGGCACACGTACACGCTGAGCGCGCAAACCGGCGGGTCGGTTCTGCTGCTTCCGTATGAGGCGTTGAATCGAGCCTTCGAGGCCTATCCGCAGTTGCGGATGCAGTTGCTGGAAGAATTGGCGCGGGAGGTCTCGCGCGGCTACGGCGCAAGCTGCCAAAACTGGGCGCCGAGGGTGCAGCGGCGAAGCGGCGGAGGACAAGTGGGCAAGCAGGCCGGCCTGCATCTATAAATTCCTGAGCCGGTATGCAAGCGGGAAAGGCGAATTAAAATCGCTTCATCGTCTCCCCCCGAAGTGCGATATACTCCAGTGTAGTCATCAGGAATCCTATGGCATCGTTTCGCCCTCATCACCCCCCGGAAGACTGCGTCAACTGCGAGCACCGCCATCTGCGGATGTTCTGCAATCTCACGCCGGAAGCATTACAAGACTACGACGGCATCGGGATCATGATGAGCCATGCGCGGGGCGCCAAGCTGTTTACGGAAGGCGACGCGGCGCGGAATGTGTTTGTGATCTGTTATGGCCAGGTAAAGATTTCGTCTACCTCGCGCGATGGCAAGACGATGATTCTGAAGATTGCCGGCCCCGGCGACGTGATGGGGTTGAGCGCGGTTCTGGCCAACGTTCCGCATGAAGTGACAGCCGAGGCCATTGAGCCCTGCCAGGTGAAGACGGTGCGCAAGCAGGAGTTTGTCGACTTCCTGGGCCGCCACGGCATTGCCAGCATGCATGCGGCGCAATCTCTCTCCGGCGAATATCTGACAGTGTTTCACGACGCCAAGCGGCTGGCGCTTTCCGGCTCGGCTGCGGGGCGGCTGGCGCGCCTGCTGTTGGATTGGGGCAAGTCCTCGGCCAACGGGAAGCCAGAGATCCGGTTCACGATGGCGCTGACGCACGAGGAGATCGCCAACATGGCGGGCACTTCGCGCGAGACGGTCACGCGGCTGCTGAATCAGTTCCGGCGCGACCAGTGGATCACCATCAAGGGCTCGAGCATGACCATCACCAAGCCGGACCAGCTTGAACGGCTGACGGCGTAGCCCCTCTGCGACCCCGGGGCCCGGACCTCATTCCCACGTGAAATTCAGGTGACTGCTCAGTCATTTTCCCATCTATTCGAGGGCCCGCATCGCGCCTCAGGCCGCAGGGTGGGCGGGGCGCGCAATTGCCGCCATCGGAAGCCATCTGCGGGTGCGTTGCAGGGCTATCGCTTTAGCCGCCGATGGAACTTAAGTCTTTGAAAATAAATTCCCTCAAAGGCTAAAGCCCACAATCGCTCTGCGGCATTTTCGGCATGACTGAAGTCGTGCCCTGACACTTCACGACTTTGAAATGAATTCTTCGCCGGTCTGCGAGATCGTGCCTGACACAAAACTCTCGGAATCGATTATTGCTGCCAGTAGGGTGAACAGGGGGACATGATACGAAATCACTGTTCACGGGTGGTCCATTTCTGCGCCTCCAAATTGATTGGGTTCCCCACCTCTCGTTCTTGAGACATGGTAGAGCCCCGGCGTTCCCCTCAGGCCCGAGCGGCGAGGTGCGCGGTCTCATGCGTCTCGCGATGCGGCTGGCATTCGCGCAGCGTGAGCACGGGGCAGCGAGCGTGGGCCAGAACGCGGTAGATGGTGCGATCGCGGGTGAGGTTCTCGAAGAGGGAGTGAGCGCGCGCGCCAAGGACGATGAGGCTGGCACGACGTTCAAAGGCATGGGCGAGAATCTCGATGCAGGGGTTTCCATGGACCACATGCGGTTCTACCTGGACTTCGAGTGCGGCGTTCGCCTCGGCGGCAAGGTCGCAGAGTTCCTGGAGCACGAGCGAGTCGAAGCCGGCGGATTGATTGCAGTGGTCTGGACCTTCAACGAAAAAATCGCTGGGAACAGCGATGTTGGGGGGCGGGAAAATGGGAAGCGGGATGGCTGCGGGTTGAACAGCCGGGGGCGGCAGAACGTGGAGCAGGACCAGCCTGGCTCCTTGACTGGCAGCAATTTGACAGGCAAGCGCCGCGCTCGGGCGAGAGGTCTCTCTGAGTGTGGTGGCAAGCAGCACGACGCGTTCGCCTGCGCTTGCATCCACCGGGAGATGAGCCTCGGGTCCCACGGTCATGACCGGGAGGTTGACCGAGCGCAGCACTTGTTCTGCCACCGAACCGAGGAGCAACTTGCCCAGCTTGCTCCGGCTCCGGGTTCCCAGGAGCACGCGGCCGGCCCTGAACTGGCGTGCCGCAGCCCCAATCTGATCGGCGGGATTGCCCTCGCGCAACAGGGCTTCGCAAGGGATGTTCAACTGCCTCGCCATGGCGCAAATGGGCTCCAGTTCATGGGCGGCATACTGCAGCGCGGCGGCGGGATCGTAATACGGCATTCCCGCCAGATCGGCGGAGTAACACGCGGAAGCCGAGATCACATGGAGGAACAGCAGGCGCGCGCCAGTCTGGGTTGCCTGCTCGAAGGCAAACGGAGTCAGCCGGTCCAGGTCGCTCAGATCGGTTGCCACGAGCAGGACTTCCGGATGAATCCAGCGGGACATGACGGGTTCCGGATTGGTTTCCGGTTTCGGGCCTGGAGGTGGATCGGGGCGGGGAGCCGGAGCTGAATCCTTCATGGCATTCACCTCGCAAGGACAGCGTGGCACCGATTGCAGGCGGGAGATGTGCCACGCAACACGCGCCGGAGTGATTTGGATCACTCTTTTCGGTGGAGATAGGAAGATTAGAACCCTTCAAGGACGAACGGCACTCCCTTGCCGCATCGATTCTTGACGCATTCTGAGAAATTGCACGATGAAGTGAGAGGATGCCAAGAATTCCAAAGGGGTCCGGTTGCGGGGAGAGCAGCACATGAGGGCAAGGGTGGACTTCGAGTGTGTGATCAACGCCAATGCGCAGTTCTGGGAACAGATGCTCGCCATGACGCTGGTGGCTGTGCCGTGCCGGGAAGAGTTTCGCCTGGGGGCCGGGCACCTGGTGGGCAGCGTGGCCTTGAGCGGGGTGTGGAAGGGGCGGATCGAGGTGCGGATGGCGGGCGGGCTGGCGTACGCGGCCGCGGCAGCCATGATGATGCAGGCGCCGGATACGGTGGCCGAGGCAGATGTGCTGGACGCGACCAAGGAGATCGCCAACATGATTGCGGGAACCATCAAGTCTTCGCTGCCGCGGCCCTGTTCCATGAGTGTTCCCGTGGCGGCGGTGGAGGGGGAACGGTATCAAGGGCGCGCCGCAAGGGAGGACTCGCTGGAGGTGCCGTTTCGGCACTTCGCGGGAGACATGATGGTGCGGGTGATTGAGCTGGATTGCAGCGGGGATTGAAGATCGAGGGGGAATTGCGTAAAGGCTGAAGATGCGAGACCGGTCCGGACAGGAACATGAGTTCAAGCTTTATTTTGCATTTCCTTATTGATTCCTTATCTCAATCGTCTGTATCCTTGGGCATGGAAGTACATCCGTCCAAATTCTATCCTTGTAGACATCCCAAGAAAAAATAATCACTTGTGCGTACATGAGCGCCCGCTCGTCTGCACGTATTTTGTATTTTTGATGGGCGCATGACAGTACAAAACGAACACAACTTCTGGAGGGCAGTCGAAATGGTTTCTCGAATTACTCGAAGTGTATCTACGGCTTGGCTGTTGTCACTGGCGGTGCTTTTGGCATTGCCGGCGGCGGGCTTTGGCCAGACGTTTCGCGGCGGCATCAACGGGACAGTGACCGACCAATCGGGAGCCGTTGTTCCCGGCGCAACCGTTGAGGCGACGGAAACGGCGACCAATTCTTCGCATAAATCGGTCAGCTCCAGCGCGGGTGAGTTCAGCTTTCAGGACTTGCCGCTGGGCGCCTACTCGATTTTGGTTTCGGCGAACGGATTCAAGGCGGAGAAGGTCTCCGGGGTCTCGGTGACGGCGGGCGTCATCTACACGCTGCCCGTAAAGCTGAGCGTATCGGCGGCCGGCGAGACGGTCGAAGTGAATGCTTCCGGCCTGGCGCTGGACACCACTTCGACGACGCAGACTACGGATATCCCAGAAGTTACGGTGCAGGATATTCCGTTGAATGGGCGCGATTTCACGCAGTTGATCGGCCTTGCGCCGGGGTTTGCCGGCTACTCGCTGGGCGGCTTCGGGTCAGTGAACGGAACGCGCGGTAACCAGGTGAACTGGCAGATTGACGGCGCGGATAACAACGACTGGTGGCATAACATTCCGGCGGTCAACCAGGGCGGCGTGGAGAATATTGCCGGCGTAACGCTGCCGATCGATTCGATCGCGGAGTTCAGCCTGCAGACGCAGTCTTCGGCAGAGGTGGGTCGCAACCCCGGCGGCAGCGTCAACCTGGTTACCAAGTCCGGAACCAACATGGTTCACGGTTCGATCTACTACTACGAGCGCAACCAGGTGCTGGCGGCGACCAATCCCTTCAGCACTTCAGGCAAGCAGCCGCTGGAGAACGTGCAGTGGGGCGCTTCGATGGGCGGTCCGTTCTGGAAGGACCACACCTTCTGGTTCACCAACTTCGAGAAGCAGAAGTTCAATATCGCGACCGGCGCCACGGGATTCGAGCCGAACCTGTATTACCAGGGTGCGGCCACGGCGCTGCTGATGAACAAGAATGGAGTCTATGGAAACTATGCCCCGATCCCGGTCAACACGGCCACGTCCAGCCTGATTCCGCTTCTCTGGCCGGCGAATCTGCTTACCGGAACATCGGCGGGCGGCATCCAGGGCTCGGCGCCGGAGTTTGGCTACAGCTACAACGGCGTGGCCAAGATAGACCACACCTTCAACCAGAAGCACAGCGTGTACGTACGGGCATTCATGGGCCAGGGAAACCAGACGGCTCCCGTGGTCACAACGGCCATCAACCCCTACTTCTTTGAGATTGGCCCGATCCACGTCTACAACTACTCGGCAGGGCACAACTGGTCAATCACCCCGGCCATCAGCAATACGGTCACCGCCGGTGTCAACTACTTTCACCAGACATTTTCCGACGCCAATACCAGCTTCGCGGCGGTTGCCACCGACGGCTTCATCACCGGCGCGCCGTTTTCCAACGCTCCCAACATCAATATCGGCAGCGACTTCGAACCGACTGGGAACACGCCGCCCGAGGGCCGGCAGGACATTACCGGCAACCTGGACGATGCGCTGAATTGGACCAAGGGCCGCCATCAGCTTCGCATGGGAGGCGAATACCGGCGGGCCCAGGTGGATGAGTTCTACCATCGTCACGCGATTGGCTCGTTCAACTTCGTCGGCGACCAGGGGCCGAACGGAGACGGATCGGTACCGTGGAATACAACCGATCAGGATGTCGCGGCTCTCGCGGACTTTCTCGCGGGCTTTCTGACCAAGGGCTCAATTGCCGTGGGCAATCCCGAGCGCCTGGTCGTCTCGCATGGGTTCGATATCTTCGCGCAGGACAGCTATCAGGTTTCGAAAGCATTCAATCTGAACTTCGGCTTCCGGTACGACTACATGCAGCCGATGACCGACAGCAAGAAAGATCTGTCGGTGTTTCGCCCCGGATCGACGCCCACGGGGCTTGCCTTCGTAGGGCAGGATATCAGTTCGATCTATGGACCGGATTGGAACGCAATCAGCCCGCGGCTCGGCTTCAGTTATCAGGTGTTCCCCTCGACTGTGGTCCGCGGCGGCGGCGGCATGTTCTTCGATACGCCGAACGCGAACCCGTTCCTGGATAACCGCCCCGGCAACAGCGCGCCGAACGGTCTTGAAGGCAACCCTGGCGGTTCCAGCCCGGTGTTCACCATTACAACCGGGGCAACGACCATTGTGCCCGGACAGGAAATTATTCCCACGGCAACGCTTGCCTGCTTTGCCGCCAATCCGTGCGGGGTATTCAGCGTGGCCAATAACTTCCGCTCGCCTTACAACGTGAACTTCAACATTCAGATTGAGCAATCGCTGGGAACGAAGGCATTCTTCCAAATGGGCTATGTAGGCAGCCAGGGGCGCAAGCTGCTGAGCCTGCTCAACATCGACCAACCTTATCTGGGCGGCGCGCCGGGACCCTACAGCGGCGACTACGGTGGCAACTACTACTCCGACATCAACCAGGTGGAGAGCATCGGAACCTCAAACTACAACTCGCTGCAAGCGGTTTTCCGCACCACGAATTGGCACAACCTAACCTCCCAGGCTGCTTACACGTGGGGCCACAACATGGATGAAGTGACGGCCTACCGCGGCGCATTGCCGCAGGACAGCTACGACTTCAAGAACAACTTGCCAGGAGATCGCGGCGATTACGGCGCCTCCGACTTCGATACCCGGAACTCGCTCGTGGGCTATATCAATTACGATGTGCCGACCTTCGGCGCCTTGAAGGCGCTGACCGGCGGATGGTCGTTGAACTCTTCGTTCGCGTTCAAGGGCGGTCAGCCGATCACAATCTACGATGATAACGACACCAGCGGCACCAACGAATACACGCAACGGGTGAACCAGGTGGGCAACCCGTTTTCCGGGATCACTCACTCGATCCAGACCAACAGCAACGGTGGAAAGTTTGTGCAGTGGCTCAACCCCAATGCATATGCAACGCCGGCCGCCAACACCTGGGGCACGATCCCCCGCAACAACGTCTTCGGGCCTGGCTATTCGGACTTCGACCTGTCGGTGTTCAAGAACACCAAGTTCGAGATTCACGATTTCCCGATCAACACGCAGTTCCGCGCCGAGATGTACAACCTGTTTAACCGCATAAACCTGGCCAGCCCGGCGTGCACGCAGCTCTGCAACGACTATTTCGGGTCCGGCTCTGGATTCGGCACCACCGGGTCGACGATCGGCTCCGGCAATTACTCCCCCGGCATCGGACCGGGCGAACCGTTCAACATTCAACTGGCTTTGAAGATACTGTTCTAAGAGCAGTTCTCAGTTCTTAGTTCACAGTTGTTAGTTGAATGGTCAGCAACTTGGGCTTGCCGGGCGATCGGCAAGTTGAACAACAGCTTCAACGCACAAAGAGAACCCCCGCTGTGAGGCGGGGGTTTTCTTTGTGCTGAGAACTACGAACTGAGAACTATGAACTGTCTCTACGACAGGTGGCTGAACGGATGCTCGGCGAGCCGGCCAGGGAACGGAGCCGGAACCAGGCCCGCCGTGTTGGTGGCCATGACTTCCTTGAAGGCTTTGCGGAAGGCAAGCATCTCGTCGTGGGTGCCAACGGTGATGCGGACCTGAGTGGGCCACGCCGGCCAGATGCGGCCGATGTAGATTTCCTTGGCGGCCATTGCGGCGAGGACTTCCTTGCCGGGACGGCCGGTTTCAAGCATGAAGCAGTTGCTCTCTGAGGGCGTAGTGGCGTGGCCTTCGCTCTTCAGCCAGGAGATGGTGTCCATGCGGGTATCGCCGATGATCTTTTTGCGGCTGGCGACCAGGTCGGTTTGCAGCAGGCTGGTTTTGGCCGCGGCCAGCGCGGTGATGGGCAGGGCATTGAATCCGCCGTGCACGGAAATCTGCTTGAGCAGGTCGGGGCGGCCGATGGCGAAGCCCATGCGGATTCCGGCCATTCCGTAGAGCTTGGAGAAGGTGCGCAGCACGATGACGTCTTTGCCTTGCTTGACGAAATCAATGGAGCGCGGCGCATCGCAGAGATGAATGTAGGCTTCGTCGATGAGCAGGATGGTGCCCTTGGGCGCATTGGCGACGGCGTACTCGATGTCGGAGCGCGCCGTACAGGTGCCGGTGGGGTTGTTGGGATTGCAGATGTAAATCACGCCGGGAGTGGTTGACGCAGCGATCATGGCCTTGATGTCGTGCGAGGCCGCGCCCTTGGGGTCGGCCAGGGGCACTTTGATGACTTCAGCGCCGGCAATCTTGGCGGCCCACATGGGCGCCTCATAACCGGGGTCGGCGACGACCAGCGGCTTGCCTGCGCCGGTGAACGTGAGCACGGTGTAGTGGAGCGGCTCGCTGGAGCCGGCAAATGCCATGACCGATTCAGGATCGAGACCCTCCATCTTGGCGAAGGTCGACGTCAGGTCCATCTCCATATCCATCAGGTAGCGGCCGCCGCGGGGAACGATGTCGATGATGGCCGTCCGCGCGGCGTCGCAGGGTCCGAGGGGGTTCTCATTGGCGTCAATGTGGATGCCAATGTTGGGATCGGCGAAGTGAGGGCGCTGCGCCATGGCGAGATGGGCTTCAGTGAGGATGGGCATGCTGGCCAGTGCGGATGCGCCGGCGGCGAAGCGGAAGAAACTGCGGCGAGAGAGGCCACTACAGGCAATGGGGTCAACAACGGGTGAAGTCATAATGCGAGGCTCCTATGCACGAAGATGGGCTGGACAGGGAACGAATGAACAGAGAACGGCTCGACGCGCGGATGCGCGGTGATGGCGGCAGGGTTGCGGAGTTTGCGGCAGGGGAAGAGGGTCCCATGTCTCAAGGTATCGCTGATTGGCGCGGAAAACAAGGGGAAATGAGAATTGGCGCGTGCGATTCGAGTTCTGCTACGATGCTTTTCAGCGAGAGGGACGCATCCGGTCCGCGGAAAGGGCTTCAAGCCCCCCTGATTGACACCTAACCTGCGAGCACCTTCTTTCAGCCCGAGTCGCGGACAACGGGCGTTGCAACAGAAAGGAGGCTGCCATGCCCAATGAATCCCCACTCGAATCACGTCCGCTTCCGGAGCGGGCCAATCTGCGCCATCTGAAGGACGAGGCCAAAGCCCTGAAGAGCGCGGGCGGAGCTTTGTCTCTGGCTGCGGCGCAATTTCAAATCGCGCGTCTGTATGGGTTTGCCAGTTGGCCGAAACTCAAGGCGCATGTCGAGTCGCTTGAAGCCGTGCAGCGCGAGATTGCGGAACTGAAGCAGGCCATCGATGCGAACGACCTGGAGCGGGTGAAGGCGATGATGACGCGCAATCCGGCGATGCACCGCGCTCCGCTGGGCTACGGGAAAAACGGGCCACTGACGTGGGTTGCGGAGTGCCGTGTGCCTTGGGAGGCGCCGACGGCCACGCGGCTGGCGATGGCGCAGTGGATGATCGACAACGGGTCAGACGTGCACCAGGGCGGGGATGGACCCCTGATGCGCGCGGCGCTGGTGGGCATGCGGATTCCGATGATGGAGTTGCTGGTAAAAAACGGCGCGGATGTGAATGCGGAGTGGAACGGATACTACCCGATCGTGCTTGCGCCTTGCGAAACATTGCAGCCGGCGGCGCTGAAGTGGCTGTTGGATCACGGCGCGCATCCAAATTGCGCGCGCGAGGGACGCAAGTATCCTGACTCGGCGCTGGATTTTGTGATCGGGACCTATTCGCGATCGGAGCGGCTTGGCGCGTGCATCGACAGTTTGCTTGAGGCCGGGTGCACGTCGCGGCGGAATATGCCTGCGGTGATGGACTTGCTGCGCGGCCGCATGGATCTGCTGGCCGAGCGGCTGGATGCAGATCCGTCAATGATTCACAAGCGATTTTCGGATCTCGACTTTGGTTCGACCGCGGCGCGCCGATTAACACTGCGGGGAACAACGCTGCTGCACGTGGCGGCGGAGTACGGCAACCTGGAGGCTGCGCAGTTGCTGGTGGAACGGGGCGCGGACGTGAATGCGCGCGCGGATGTAGATGAAGCGGGCGTGGGCGGGCAGACGCCCATCTTCCATGCGGCGACGCAGTTCTACGACTGGGGCCTGCCGGTGGTGGAGTTTCTCGTGCGCAACGGCGCGGACCTTTCGCTGCGAACCAAACTCCCCGGCCATTATGAGCGGCCGGATGAGTTTGTGGAATGCACGCCGCTGGGGTATGCGCGGCTTTTCCCTGGAATGGATAGCCACGGGACGGAGAGCCGCGCGGCACCGTTTTTGAGTGCGGCCGGCGCGGCGGAGTGAGGACAGCTCAATCTCGCATTTCAGGAGCGCTTATTGGGGCAGCGCGCTGGATGTCTTCGCGGGTGCAGGCAGTTCGTCGTCCTGAAGCTGGTGCTTGCGGTCCTCGTCAAGATAGATGGTCATGGGCTGGGGCATTACTTTGCGGTAGAGTCCGATTTTGAAGGGGAGGAAGATCGGCGGAGTGTACGGGGTGGTTTGAGCCATGATGAGTTGGCCACTCAGGAGGAGCATTCCAAGAGAAAAGCGGGATGGGTGCATGGCGCGTCATTCCGGCTGGCCAGCGCAGGCAGGACTGCCGCTCGTGGCCCGTCGATCACCGGAAATTATAGCGCCCAGGAGAAGAGATTGCCCGCTTTGCGGCTTTTCATGCATCGAGCAGGCGAGTAGTTTGCCGCATGACAAGCGCGAAGGCCCCGTGCTGTGTGCGTTCTGTGGTACACTTCGTCCGGTAAACGCTTTCTCCACGCTTCGTGGGGCTTAGCTCAAGAGGCTTGCATCCCTCGCAGCGTGCGAGCGTTGGAACGGCGTGTATTTTTTGGCCGAGGCGGATTGCTGCTTGACAACAAGAACAGTAAAGCCATTTACTTAGGGGCGAACGTCCGCGGAAATCTGCATAGACCCAAAGGACGAATTCATCCCATTCAGGTGACGCATGCTCGGATTGGTCCCAACCGCCCTGGCCGCTGCCGGTTTGCCTTCCGCAACCGCTTCGGTTCTTGCCTTCAGCGCCCCTTCCCTGGCGCATCTCGGCCCTCTCGACCTCGCCGTGATTGCAATTTATTTCCTGATGGTGATCTGGATCGGCTTTTACCTGAAAGGCCAGGCAAATACCAGCGAAGAGTTCTTCATGGCGGGCCGAGAAATGACCGCGTGGATCGCCGGGTTGAGCTTTGTTTCCGCCAACCTTGGATCGCTTGAATTGATGGGGTGGGCCGGCTCGTCTTACCAGTACGGCATCCTCGCCGCGCACTGGTACTGGATCGGCGCCATTCCCGCCATGCTGTTCCTGGGCATGGTGATGATGCCCTTCTACTACGTGTGCAAGACCCACTCAGTGCCTGGGTATCTCAAGCTCCGCTACGGACAGGGCTCCAGCTTCGTAGCTGCCGTCTCCTTCGCCTTTATGACCGTGCTGATGAGCGGCGTGAACATGTTCGCGATGGCCGAAGTGATGAAGATCGTTCTCGGCTGGAATCTGAACTTTTCAATCATCGTATCCTCGCTGGCTGTCGCAGCGTACGTCGCCCTCGGCGGTTTGCGCTCGGCTATCTTCAATGAGGTTCTCCAGTTCGTCCTCATCTGGGGCGGCGCACTGCTGGTCCCGATCCTCGGACTCGTCGAGACCGGTGGCTGGGGCGGCTTCAAAGCGCGCCTGGCCCAAAACATTGCAAACGGCAATGTTCCCGCTGGAGACTACACCCACATGTGGCGCAGCATGGGCCACTTTGCCGATAACCCGATGGGTATCCATTGGACCGGAATTGTCTTCGGCCTGGGATTCGCGATCAGTTTCGGCTACTGGACCACGGATTTCCTCGTGGTGCAGCGCGTGCTGGCAGCCAACTCTTTGCGGTCAGCCCGGCTGGCGCCGGTGATCGGCTCTTTCTTCAAGATGGCCGTTCCGTTTATTGTCATTCTTCCTGGTCTTCTGGGGTTGGTTGTTCTGACTAACCCCGATGGCAGCCTGATGCATCTGGTTGGCGAGAACGTAGTCGCCGCGCACCCGGGCGCAGGCCTGCACAGCTATAACGAAGTGCTGCCGCTGATGATGGTTCGCTATCTTGGACCTGGCTTGCTGGGCCTGGGCATCACCGCGCTGATTGCCGGGTTCATGAGCGGCATGGCCGGCAACGTGAGCGCTTTCACAGCCATCTTCACCTACGACATCTACCAGCCGCACATCGTAAAGCATGCCCGCGACGAACACTATGTCCTGGTCGGCCGCATAGTGACCATTGTCGGGGTGGTCATCTCGATTGGCGCAGCCTACCTTGTTATGCATGCCGCCGGCATCATGGATTATGTGCAGGCGCTTTTCAGCTTCTTTATTTCACCCCTGCTCGGCGTGGTGCTTCTCGGCATGTTCTGGAAGCGCGCCACCAAGGCGGGCGGCTTCTGGGGCCTGCTGCTGGGAACGTTAACCTCCATCGGGCTCTGGGCCTGGGTCAAAGCCGACCCCTCCGCGTTGCGCTACGTGGCCATCTCGCCCGACGCCAAAGACATGGCTGAAAATATGTACCGTGCCCTGTGGTCGGTCAGCACGTCGGTCGGTGTCAACGTGATTGTCAGCCTCTTCACCAAGCCGAAGCCACTCTCGGAGCTTACCAGCGTTGTCTATGGCGTAACCCCGCTGCCCACCGAAGAGCCCGTTCCTATCTACAAGAACGAGTGGTTCTGGACGGGGATCGCCATCGTCATCTTTCTGGCCCTCAACATTTACTTCTGGTAAGGAGCGCTTATGCATTCGTCTGGAATTTCGATCTGGTTTTTCATCGGTGTTCTGCTTACTGTGTACGGCGCGTTGATCCTGGGCTATGGCCTATACGAGCTCACGTTGCCGCAAATGGCCGTTGCCAACTATCACGCCTCTGTATGGTGGGGTGCGGTGCTGCTCGCCGTGGGCCTGTTTTACGGCCTCCGCTTCCGCCCCGGCCGCAACGACCTGTAACAAGGGGGGCGTCTAATCGCACGCAGGCAAAGCGCGCGCAGCAAATGTGCACAGTGACAAGGAGTAAGGGAAAAATGACAACAGAACGGATCATGACCTTTGGAATTGTGGTAGGTAATCGCGGATTTTTTCCTGACCATTTGGCCAAGACGGGCCGCGAAGAGATCGTCAGTGTGTTAGAAGCAGCCGGAGCCAAGGCTGTGGTGCTGGGCCCTGAAGATTCGAAGTATGGCGCGGTGGAGACTTATGCCGAGTCAAAGAAATGCGCCGAGCTTTTCAAGAAGCATGCCGAAGAGATTGACGGAATCATTATAACTTTGCCTAACTTCGGCGAAGAGCGTGGCATTGTGGATGCGATCCGGCTCTCCGGGCTGAAGGTTCCGGTACTGGTGCAAGCAACCCCGGACCGCTCCGATGCGATGACGATTGCCACGCGCCGCGACAGCTTCTGCGGCAAGATGAGCGCGTGCAACAACCTGATGCAGTACGGCATTCCTTACTCACTGACCACGCTGCATACGGAGAGCCTGAGCTCGGCGGAGTTCAAGGCGGATCTGGAGTGGTTCTCGCAAGTCTGCCGCGTGGTGAAGGGGTTGAAAAATCTGCGCATCGGCGCGATCGGCGCGCGTCCCACGGCCTTCAACACGGTGCGGTACTCCGAACGCATCTTCGAGACCAGCGGTATTACCATTGAGACTCTCGATCTGTCGGAGGTCTTCGGGCGCATCAATCGCCTCAAGGACAACGACGATGCTGCGCATGCCAAACTGGCGCAGATCAAGAGCTACGTGACCACCAGCGGGATTCCGGACGCGGCGCTGATGAAGATGGCCAAGCTGGGCGCGGTGCTGGATGGATGGATGAAGCAGGCTAACGTCACCATCAGCGCAGTGCAATGCTGGACTTCGTTTGAGGAATTCTTCGGCGTGGTGCCCTGCACCATCATGAGCATGATGAGCGACAGCCTGATTCCATCGGCATGCGAAACGGATGTGCCGGGCACGCTGAGCATGTACATGCTGGCTCTGGCCTCGGGCACCCCGTCGGCACTGCTGGACTGGAACAATAACTACGGCAATCATCCGGATAAGTGCGTTTGCTTCCACTGCTCTAACTTGCCCAAGCATTTCTTCAAGGAAGTGAAGATGGACTTCCAGGAGATTATTGCCGGCACGGTGGGCAAGGAGAACACCTTTGGCACCTGCGTGGGCCGCGTGAAGGCGGGCGCCATGTGCTATGCGCGTTACTCGACCGACGACCGCAACGGCGTGATTCGCGGGTACACGGGGCCGGGCAAGTTCACCGACGATCCGCTGGAAACCTTTGGCGGCGCGGGCGTGGCGGAGATTCCGCAACTGCAGAAACTGCTGAAGTACATTTGCCGCGAGGGCTTCGAGCATCATGTGGCGGCTAACTTCAGCGACGTGTCGAAGGCCATTCATGAGGCCGCGCGTTACATGGGCTGGCAGAGCCATCATCATCCGGCGCTGGAAGACTGATAAGGCAGGGAACAGGGAGCAGGGAACAGGCGCCTTTGCTGCGATGAGATTCTATTAGTTGTCTTCCGCGCGTCTGTTCCCTGTTCCCTAATCCCTGTCCTCGAAGAGGACAATCATGAGCAAGAGAATCGGCAAGAGCCTGGTGGTGAGCGGAGCGACGCTGGTGACGGAAGCGGCGTGGAATGCGGAGCTGGACGCCAAGCACGACAAGCTGGTGGAGTGGCTGAAGGCGCAAGGGCTCGCAGGCGTTCTCATCCGGCGGAACGAAAACGTGGCCTGGGTTACGGGCGGCGCGGTAGAGTTGCGCGTGCTTACGCCGGGCGAAACGGGAGTGGCTTCGCTGCTGGTTACGGCGGCGGGCAAGCGCTACTACTTTACGACAGAGAATGAAGCGCCTCGCTTGCACGATGAAGAATTTGGCGCGCTGGATTTTGAGCCGGTGTTGTTTCCGTGGTGGGCGGACGATACGGCGGGTGCTGCTGCGAAACTTGTCGGCGGGACGGTGGGGTCCGATACGCCCGGTGCCGGTTTCACGCTGGTCAATCTTTATCCATTGCGCGCGGCGTTGAGCGAGAGCGAGATTGCGCGCTACCGCTGGCTGGGCGCGGAGACCGCCGCAGCCACGGTGGAAGCGCTGCATGAGGTTGAGCCGGGATTGAGCGAGTACGATCTTGAAGCCATCACGGCGGCGGGATTGCTGCGGCGCGGGATACTGCCTTCGGTTGCTCTTTATGCGGTGGATGAGCGCATCCTCAATTACAAACATGCAGTGCCGCGAGGCAAGCGGCTGAAACAGTATGGGATGTTAAATCTGTGCTCGCGCAAGTGGGGACTGGCGATTTCGATTACGCGCTTCATTTATTTTGGAGCGCTGCCGGCGGAACTTGCAGCGCGATTTGAATCGGCCGCTCAGGTGAATGCCGCGCTCATGAATGCGTCGCGTGTGGGAGCTACTTCTGCCGAGTTATTCAAGGTTGCGCAGGCGGCCTATGCGGCGCAGGGATTTCCCGGCGAAGAGCGCTTCCACCACCAGGGCGGGGCAACGGGCTACGGCGAGCGCGAGTGGGTGGCGACGCCTTCCGGGACGGAGGTGGTAGTGGATAACCAGGCCTTCGCGTGGAACCCGAGCATTCGCGGCGGCAAGGTTGAGGATACGGTGATTCTGCGCAATGGGGTAATTGAGAATCTGACTGCGACGCCGGAGTTACCGATGCTTACCGACGCCATTGTGGCAGGCAGCTCGTATGCCGCGGCTGGAGTTTTGATTCGATGAACGCGGCGAGTTAGCGAAAAGGCTCCGCGATGCGGGGCATTTTTTTGGGGCAAGGTTGCGGGATTCCTGGTATCCCATCCTTACGCCAAAAGGCGCGCAAGGATGGGGCACGGCGCCTTTGTGCATGCAAGAAAAGCCTGTAACTTTCTAACTCGCTTCGCGGGGTTGCAGGGTGAGCCTTGCGGTGAGGACTACGAGGGAGGCCCAGAGGGTGTCGGCGGCGAGCAAGTGGGCTACTTGTATCCACAGAGGCGCTAAAAGCACTACGTCGAGAATGCCGAGGGAGTAGACGACGGCCAGTAACAAGAGCACCAACGCGAAGAGGCGGCGGTTGTCCCAGTGTGTTTTTTGCTGTGCGGCGTGCGCCAACAGCCAGATGAGGAATATGCCAGCCAAGATTGCGACGGTGGGGTGCATCCAACGCCAGCGGACGAGCCAGACGCTGGTGGAGGAAAAATCCTGGGCGAGCGCAGAGCCCAGTGAGGACGGGGGGAAGAGGGTATCGCCGAGTGCGGCGAGCGAGCCGGTGACGCCGACGACCATAACCACGAAGACGGTGACAACGGCGCCGAAGGGCGCCACCAGGCGCACACTGTCGCGCAGAAAGGCCTTGCGGCGGCTGAGCAGATGCGCGGTGAGCGTGAGCGCGGCGAGCAGCAGGAGCGTGTTGGCCAGGTGCAGGGCGAGGAACGCGGGGCGCGAGGGGGATTGACTCTGCGCGGTGTAGCCGAGTTTGACGAGCAGCGCGCCGAGCACTGCCTCAAGCAGTGTGAAGACCACAGATGCGATGGCCGCCGGGCGCGCAAGGTGTCCACGGACAGTGCCGGCGTGCGTCCATGCAAGCAGGGCGACGACGGAGATGAGCGAGATTCCGCTGGTGATGCGATG
>Ga0302324_100012512_pt1 | contig 17300 bp, 17 predicted proteins | sample Palsa_T0_1_FD_201949 | JGI IMG/M metagenome (GOLD analysis project Ga0302324, IMG submission 201949) | Peat permafrost microbial communities from Stordalen Mire near Abisko, Sweden - Palsa_T0_1 | ecosystem: Environmental > Terrestrial > Soil > Palsa > Peat permafrost | place: Sweden: Abisko...
AACGCTCCGCTAGCCGGGCACAAACCCGCGGTGGTCTTGCAGCGGCGGCCGCGTTCCTTGAAGAAGCCGTCCGTTTGACGCCGGATCCAGCGTTGAGGGCAAAGCGAGCCTTGGCGGCCGCGCAGGCGAAGCATGAGGCGGGGGCGCCGGAAGCCGCATTGGCCCTTCTCGCCCTCGCTGAGACGGGTCTACCAGACGCATTGCAACGAGCGCGAGTCGACCTGTTACGAGGCCAGATCGCTGCTGTCTTCAACCCTGGGAACAACGTGCCGCCGCTGCTCCTGATGGCGGCGCAACGGCTCGAAGCGCTGGATGTCGGATTGGCCCGCGAGACATATCTCGATGCGTTGACGGCCTCTGTCCTCGTAGGGCGTCGCGCACGCGATGCGGACCTGGTCGAGGTGGCGTTGGCGGCAGCAAAGGCACCGCCCCCAGAAGGAGAGGCTCGCGGTCCAGATCTTCTTCTCGACGGTCTCGCTCTCCTGGCGACGGAGGGCCGCGAGGCCGGCACGCCGGTGCTCAAACGAGCCTTGACGGCCTTCCGGGATCAGAAAGTCACCGCCGAAGAGGAAAGGCGTTGGCTCTGGCTGGTTGGACGTGTCGCGCAAGACCTCTGGGAGGACGAGTGTTGGGAAGTCCTCTGCGAACGCCACGTCCGGCTTGCCCGTCAGGCGGGGGCTCTGTCCGTGCTGCCGATCGCGCTCCGATCCCGCATGTTCGTCCACAGCCTGGCGGGCGAGCTCGCCGAGGGCGCCGTGCTGGCAGAGGAGGTCGAGGGAGTCAACGAAGCAACCGGCAGCTCACTCGCCGCCTATGGGGCAGTCGCTCTTGCCGCGTGGCGCGGTGACGAATCCAAGACGACGGAACTCATCAACGAGACCATTGAGGACGTTGAGCGGCGCGGGGAGGGGATGGGGCTCGGGATTAGCTACTTCCTCTCGGCCTTGCTCTACAACGGCCTGGGGCGCTACGCCGATGCGCTGGCCGCCGCAGAGACAGCCTGCGAATACCCAGACCTAGGTGTATTGCAGTGGGCCCTGACCGAACTCATCGAGGCGGCCACTCGCAGCGGCAATCCCGAACAGGCCTCTGCCGCCTTCGAGAGGCTTCGGGAGATCACCCGCCACTCCGGCACTGACTGGGCAATTGGAATCGAGGTTCGATCGCAGGCATTGCTGACCGACGACCAAGCAGCAGAGGGTCTGTACCTCGAGGCGATTGATCGGCTGGGACGCACCCGCGTCCGCGCCGAGCTGGCCCGTGCCCACCTCCTTTACGGCGAATGGCTCCGACGGACCCGCCGGCGCCTCGACGCCCGTCAACACTTGCGTACTGCGCACACGATGTTCTCTGGAATGGGCGCAGAGGCGTTTGTCGAGCGGGCCCGCCGCGAACTGGTCGCCACCGGAGAGACAGTACGTAAGCGCAATGTCGAAACGCGCTTCGAACTCACTGCACAAGAAGCTCAGATCGCGCGTATGGCGGCCGACGGCTCCACCAATCCCGAAATAGGCGCCGAACTCTTCATCAGCGCACGTACCGTCGAATGGCACCTGCGCAAGGTGTACCCGAAGCTCGGTATTACCTCTCGCCGAGAACTCCGCAAGGCCCTCCCCGACCTGCGGGAGTCCGCTGGAGTGGCTTGAGGCTCTCGTGCCGAATAGCCACCCGACGATGCATCGTGACTGACCTGCCAAACTCCGGGTTCGAGGAACTCACAATCGAGGACTTCCTGGCAGCGGTCGTGGCGGGAGAGCTGACTTCGGTCGAGCTGGTGCGCTGGTATCTCTCTCAGATCGAGTCGAAGGACGACTCCGGCCCCGCACTCCACTCTGTTGTCACGATCAATCCGCAGGCCCTCGATGAGGCCGCTCAGCGGGACGCCTTCTTTGCTTCGACCGGATGTCTCATCGGACCGCTCCATGGAGTTCCGGTCCTTGTAAAGGACCAGGCTGAATCGGCGGGAATTCGGACCACATTTGGCTCGGAGCTCTTCGCAACGTACGTTCCCGGTCGGGACGCCACCCTGATCGCGAAACTCAGGGACTTCGGCGCCGTCCTCCTGGCCAAGACATCCATGTGCGACTTCGCAGCTGGCTGGTTTTCGTCCTCATCGATCACGGACCACACGAAGAACCCGTACAGTCTCGAGCACGAGGCGGGAGGATCCAGCGCCGGCACGGCAGCGGGAGTCGCAGCAAATTTTGGCATGGTGGGAATCGGCGAGGACACGGGGGGGTCCGTTCGGGTCCCAGCCTCTTTCAACAACCTTTTTGGACTCCGAGTCACCACGGGGCTGATTAGCAGAACGGGATTCTCTCCCCTGGTGCACTTTCAGGACACGCCTGGTCCAATTGGACGGACAGTTTCCGATGTCGCTTCTCTGTTGGACGCCGTTGTGGGGTTCGATCCAGATGACCCAATGACCGTCGCGGCCACAATCGATCCTCCGGAAGACGGCTATTCCGACGCCCTTGCGGTATGCCCGCCCATCGATCACTGGCGGATCGGCGTCCTTGAGACTGCTTTCGGCTCAGATGCCAATCCGGACGCCGCACCGGTGAATCGAGTCATCCGATCAGCCATCGCCAATCTCGGAGACCTCGGTGTACCGACGGTCGAAGCACTCGAGATCACCGAACTCTCACGATGGCTCGTCGATACAGCAGGATACGTGCAACATTCGAAGTCGGATATCACGCGTTTCCTTGCCGACCGACCCGATGCGCCGGTATCGAGCTTCATGGAGATCTATGACAGCGGGAACTTCCACCCGTTAAACGACCTCTTCCACGCTATTGCTCACGGTCCCGAGACGGTCGACGATGTCGATTACGTAGGCATCCGGAAACGCCAGAAAGCCTTCCAGGACCTTCTCCTGGAGAGCTTCTCCCGCCATGATCTCGACTTCCTCGTCTACCCGACGGTACAAGTCACCACGCCACTACGCTTCGAGCTCGCTGCCCTCAAGTACGACTGTCTGACGTTTCCCACGAACACAGTCATCGCCGCGCAAGCAGGCCTACCCGCGCTCACGGTTCCCGTCGGATTCACCGAGACCGGGCTGGCCATAGGCATGGAACTATTGGGCGCTCTGCACACCGAGGCGGCCATGCTCCAATTTGCCTACGCGTGGGAGCAGGCCACCCCATATCGAAGGGCCCCGTCGCTATGACCACCGCGGCGATGATGCATGCGCTCACGAGGATTCATCCTTAAGACCTGAGCTCGGAAGCAGCCGGGGTCGTGACAGGACCCGGCACCGCCCGTTACTGCGGCAACTCGGCCCCGGCTCGTTCGCGCACCATGAAGTCGGCATACTATTCCGGCCAGTTTGCATCCCCCTGGCCTGTCCTGGCCTCGTGCTCCCAATGTGCCGCAGCAGCTCGTCGCAGAGCAGACGTCAGATCATTCGCTGACTCGTAGCTCGTTGTCGTCTGATCAACACGGCCCGGTAGTCGAGTCGTGACCTCTTGGAGAAGCCAACCATTGCCGTCTGGGTCACTGAACTTGGCAAACGAGCCATAGCTCGAGCGATCCGCCGGCGGACCGTCGAGGTGATCCGTCTCGAAGAATCGAGCACCAGGCACTCCCTCGTGAAAGATGCCGCCGACCTTCACACCACGTGCCACGAGCTCGTTGCGCGTCGATTCCAAATCGGACACGACGAGATAGACGTCCTGACCCGAGCCGGGCGCCGCAGTCGTCAGCTTGACGCCGAATTGGACTCAACACCCCGAGCCTGGGGGTGTGAACTGAATCAGCCGCAGGTCGCCCGCAGAGACATCGGCATCCAGCCGCCAACCGAGGGTGCCGTAGAAACGCTTGGCTCGGTCGACATCTGACACGGGGACGACAAGTGCCTCGATATTCATGTCGACCGCCGTTGAATTGGGCGACCCAGGCGAAGTCTCAACCTTTACATCAGTCCTGCTCATTGTGACCTCCAAATACTCTCGTCGAATACAACTACCTTCGCACCCTGTCGATGCTGTCGGACCAGGGATTGTCCCTGCTCGTTGGGCCTGACAAGGCCGCATCAGCACAACTCAGGCATCATCACCAGTGGGAGGACGTGCCTCCTCCGGTGAATGGCCATCAGTTCGGGCTCTCCGGATCGGCTCTTCGCGGTTGGAACATGTCACGTTCTGAACGAAACGGAGGCTGAACGCAACACGTCTTTCAATGGATCCGAGCTCACGTCCTCGCTCAGATGAGGGGCACGGCGTCCGTCCAGAGGACATCCAGCTTTTCCTGGGAGGAGACCGAGTTGAGGTGTCCCCCGCCCGGAATGAGACGAAGGCTCGTGTGCAGACGCTCTGCCAGGTACGTTCCCCATTTCTGGGGCACGTATGGATCGTCATCGCCCTGATACACGAACGCAGTCTGCACGCGCTCACCGATCACGTCCCACTCGAACTCTCTGTCGACGAACGACCGGTTCACCGAATCAAAGAGCTCCAGATCGAGGAGTCCTGCAAACCCACTGACAACGAAAAGTCCGTCAACCGGCGCCTCGGAGCGCTCCAAGACGTCCAACAGGAACGGCACGCCGAGGCTGTGGCCGAACAGTAACCAGCCCTCGCCGACTGTACCGACCTCATCATCGAACACACTGCGCCATGATTCGAGACTTTGCCCTTCTGGCGTCGGAAACCGCGGGGCGAAGGTGTCAAGGCCCGCTGCTTCGAGGCGACCTCGTAGCCACGGCAACCAGGAGGAGTCTGGTGCTCCGTAGCTGCCATGCACAACCAAAGCTCGGGTTGCATTCATCGATGACATCGGTTTGCTTCTCCTTCGTTTCTCAGCTGCGAGAACGGTGGACTTGATCTTTAGACTCCGCCATTGACCAGAACCTGGTGGAAGGCGGTGCGCAACCGAACATCTCGTTGCGTCACCGCCTCCCACACCGGCCCAGGACTTATCGCAGCGTCCGGAACGCTGCCCGCACTTCGTTGGTGAAGATCTCCGGCTGTTCGAATGCGGCGAAGTGACCGCCCTTCGCAACTTCATTCCAGTACGTCAGCCGGTGGTAGTTCTGCTCTGCCCAGCTGCGCGGCGCCTGGTAGATCTCGCCCGGGAAGACGGTCACTCCCACTGGGATCGAAATGTCGAGAGCGTTGAAGGGATTGCCCCCGGCGACCTCCCAATAGAGACGGGCGGCTGAAGTCCCACTGTTCGAGAACCAGTACAACGAGATGTCGTCAAGCATCTCGTCCAACGAGAGGACGTCCTCGGGAACTCCACCGCTGTCGGTCCATGCCGCGAACTTGTCGTAGATCCAGGCAGCCAGTCCTGCCGGCGAATCCGACAGCCCGTAGCCGAGGGTCTGCGGTCGCGTCATCATGATCGCCGAGTACGCGGATCCAGACTTGTAGAACGAATCCAAGGACGCAAAGGCTTTCTGCTCCTCGTTCGTCAGCCCGAGGGGCATGGGATCCGAGTTACTGAGTACCTTTGCGATGGCCGCAGGCACCGTTGCGGGCATGTTGACATGGATTCCCAAGAGTCCTTCTGGCGCTTGAATCGCCATGACGTGCGAGATGATGGCGCCCCAGTCGCCTCCTTGGGAGACGTAATGGTCATACCCGAGGCGACGCATCAGTTCTGTCCACGCACTAGCAATGTGAATGGCGTCCCAACCCGTGTCGCGAGGCTTGCCGGAGAATCCATAGTCTGGGAGTGAAGGCAGGACCAGGTGAAATGCGTCCTCGGCGCGTCCCCCATGGGCCGTCGGATCTGTGAGCGGACCTACGACCTTCAAGAGTTCGATGATCGAGCCGGGCCAGCCATGCGTGATGATCAGCGGCATGGCATCCGGATGTGGAGATCGAACGTGGGCGAACTGGATGTCAACGCCATCGATCGAGGTGACGAACTGCGGCAGTGCGTTCAGTTTCGCCTCCACCTTTCGCCAGTCGTAGCTCGAACCCCAGTACTGAACCAGCTCTTGGACCTTTGCCAACGGGGCGCCCTGCGACAGGTCACTGACCGTTTCACGCTCGGGCCAGCGAGTATCTGCAATTCGACGTCGCAAGTCGGTGATTGCCTCTTCGGGGACTTCAATCCGGAACGGGCGGACGGTCGTGTCCGCGACGTCAGCTTCGCGAGTAAGGGTCTGTGACATGGAAACTCCTCTTTTCAGATTGTGGCTGGCGGTAATTCGCTCACCGGTTCGATAACTGATCTCACCGTCGCGCTCGATACTGACGATCGCACCCGTGATGTCACTGGTGACAACACGGAGAAGCATGACTTCTCGCTACTCCGGACCGGTCTGTAGTTACATGAGTGAGCCGGCCGTTACGTCGGAGCTGAATGCCTCGAGCTTGATGGCAAAGGACGCGTGCAGAACAGGCGTGACCGCCGCCACGCTTAATGATCCAGGCCAGCTGTGGAGAGAAATGCGTTGACTTCTGCAGCGAACTTCGCGGGATACTGCTTGCTCAGGACCCGACGCTTCAGCATTCAGGCATCGAAGAGCAGTGCCTGAGCCAGACCCCCAAGGGCGTCAAGTGCAGTGACGTTATGCCTCTCTGACCATTCCCTGGCCCAACCGGCTATTTCGGGATCCTCGAGTAGAGAGCGGTACGGATCAACATTGAAGGGAGTGCCCACCGCTCGGGTCGGCCTACCGGTCGCTGACTCGGTGGTCTCGGTTCGATCGATCGTCCCCATCGGAGCTCCAACGGACCCATGCATGCTCGATCGAATCGGTCCTTCAACGATCATGACCATTGTCTGCTCCTTTGCCGTTATTGCGAAAGATTGCAAGCGCTCCCTTCGCGTCCGCGCCTCTGCTGGATCGAGTGTCTGTGGGCGCGAGAGGTTGAGAACCACGGTCTCAGAACGGACCCCTCGTCGCATCCGTAAGTGCCCTGGTTCCTCCAGATCCCGGTCCTTTGAGCCCCACCAGCTGGCTGGCGATCAACTGGGGGACATTGCGGAGATGCCCCAGGTGATTCAGGTTCCTACTCCCCCGATACCGTCGCAACGAGCACCTGTGGTCGTCTGACCTCAGATTTTCCTAACTCGAGGATCGTATGACGCCGACTCAGATCGACCAGAGTGACGTGTCCTCCACCACCCGACGGCCCTCCGTGTGACCTCTACCGGCACGGCCACCAGAACCACTATGGCGAGAGCTACGACGATGCCCAGCCAGTGGTTCTCTTCGAACACTTTCCCGCTCAACCGGCCGACAGCGAACGCATAACTCGCCCAAATCACGCAGGCAAGCGCGGTGGCCCATAGAAACGTACGCCGCCGAAACTCCGTGACTCCGCAGGTGAGCGTGACTGTGGTCCGACCACCCGGAATGAACCGGCACGCGATGATGAGGCGAGCGCCGAATCGATCGAGGGTGCGATCGGCCCATTCCCGCTTCTTCGCTCCGCGGTCACCCGAGAAGAAGTGACGATTAATCCTGGAGCTAAATCGCCGGCCGATGAAATAGCACAGGTTGTCGCCAACACACGCGCCGAACGCGGCTAAGCCGATGAGAAGACCGATTCGAGGATCAACGCTTCCGGCCGTCGACACTCCCAGGGCGACGATTACGGTCTCACTCGGTAGCACCGGACACACCGCGTCGAACGCCGGGATGAAGAAGGCCGTCAGATACGATACTGGTGAATCGACCTGCAATACGGGGAAGTCAATCACTTCAGGATCTACCACCTGTCTCAGGCGCTGCGACGGTGAGATACCAGTCGGCCTCGTTCCTAAACTGACGCCTCGACCTTTCAGTCGAGTCCGTAGAGGCACTGGTCGGATCCCGTGCCCACAAGTTCCGAGTTGCGTTCGGAGCTACGGGATCGGCGGATAGTTTGTGCGCCAGAAGTGGATCTGTGGCAGCCGTGCCTACCCGCTGCATCGCGAGATGCACTTGTCAGATGCCGGTCAGTCGTAGCCACGGGGCGCAACGCTCGAGTGATTGACGTGCCAGAGATCCGTGACGCACACGACGGGATTCAAAGCATCGACCAGGGCATCGGCCAGGGACCCTCACAGGCGCGAGTCGATCGTCTCGGTGCGATCGTCATGGTCGTGGAGTTGAAAACCACGGATTCGTCCCGATCCACGAAAGGTGGACAATGTCCGCGTACCTGATCAACCACTTGCGCATTCCGAATGGCGTTCCAAATCCTGACGCCTTGAGCTACCTGGAAAATGTGGAGGCGACCTTCAAGCCCTTTGGGGGTAGGTGGCTGGTGCTGGACGCTCAGGTCGAAGTCATTGAAGGAGCGTGGCCCGGTTCGGTCGTTCTGATGGAATTCCCAGACATGAGCAGCGCAAAGGCCTGGTATTCCTCACCTGAATATCAGGAGATCCTCAACCTCAGAACTGACAGCACCATAAGCGACCTCATTCTGGTGGAGCCCGTCGGGCCGGGTTTCACGTCCGCTGAGTGGGCGGGACAGATCCGCACCGCCATAGCCGCGGGATAGCCCAGTAACGGAGACCCATTTACAGCATCGCGAAACCTTGATCACAGACGCGAGGTGTTGTCGAGCGCTCAATCCTCCTCCACGTTTCCCCTACAAGGCGTGGAGTGTGTCCGAAATACAAGTCCCTGTGAGGTGTCGCCATGAGGATTGAGGTCATCACCCTCGCTTTGACGGCAAGCGGCTTCACTGCCGTCGCTTCCGTTGCGCAGCGTCGAGCCGCCGCCCCTGCTTCAGCCGACATGCAGTTCAATTGGCGTTTCGTGGGTTACTTGTTGCGTCGGCCCGTGTGGTTTATCGGCATTGCCTGCATGATCTGCGGGTTCGCCTTTCAGGTCCAAGCGTGCGGTCAGGAAGCCTGAGCTTGGTCCAGCCCATCACCGCGACTGAGCTCGTCCTTGTATTCGGAATTATGGCGATTCATGAAGGTCACCGGGTCCGCGCCCTCGACTGGCTCTCGGCCCTCGGCATGGTTATTGGGCTTGGTGTCTTCCTTGCCATCGCCAAGCCCGCGGGTGGCCATACTCAAGCGACGGGCTCGACGTGGGTCCTCGCGGCCCTGTCAACACTCGTTTTCGCTGGTGTTGCGACCTCATTCGCTTACCTACCGGGGACAAATGGAGCTCGTCCAAGCTCAGCTCGCCAGGCAGCGCTACTCGGAATCGCGGCAGCGATCGGGTTTGGATTTGTCGCGGCAGTAACCAACGAACTCAGTTCTCATCTGTCTCAGGGCCCGATTGGAGTCTTCTCGAACTGGTCACCGTATGTTCTGATCGTTTCTGGTGGGGCGGCGATTTTCGTCGCGGCCAATGCCTTCCGGGTGGGATCTCTGGCGGCCGTTCAACCAGGCCTGACAATCGCCGATCCGATCGTCGCCAGCGTGCTTGGTGTCGTCCTCTTCCGCGAGAAAGTGGATCTTTCAGCGGCGGCACTTGCCGGCGAATCATTCGCGCTGATTGTCATTGCCGTAAGCGTGATCTTCTTGAGCCAGAGTCCTCTCGTCAGGAAGATGCCCTTCCAACTCGTTCTCTCGGCAACTCCGCAGATCGACTAGTCGAGACCGGTGGAATCTCAATTTAGAGGATGAGCTGTCTCATCAGAGGAGGTCGTCGAAGTCTCAATGCCGGCACCTGGGATCGACGATTTGCGTATCAAGCGAGATGTTTCGCATGGAGTTGGCCAGCGCTCAGTGGCGGACCTGGGTGCACCTCAAGATTCTTGAGAATGTGCTCTGGAAATCCCGAACGCGCAGGTCAGTCACGCGCTAAGCGGGGCCGAAGACCCTGACCGCCCGGTCGACGCGGCGGCGGAGCCGCCATCCGAGGGAAAGGACGGCTTGAAGCAATCGACACCAAAGGGAGCTGGAGTCGGCACGACGGTTGCCCGAGGTGGAGGCACATGCGGACGCACCGAGCTGAGTCAGCGGGACGGGCAACTCACCAGTAACAGCGGCCTACAGCCCGCGACCAACCAGGGTCTACACGGGCGCGAACCGACCCGCCCAGTGCGACACTGAGGAGACCGACGTGAAAGGGGTTCCATGCGCTCTACCAATACGACGACGACTGACATCCGACCGTTCCGGGTCGACTTCCCAGAAGAGGATCTGAACGAATTGCGCCGCCACATCGCGGCTACCCGCTGGCCTAGCCGCGAGCTCGTAACGGATAGATCGCAGGGCGTACAACTGGAGACGATCCAGGAACTGGCTCGCTACTGGACATCCGATTACGACATGCGTCGGTGTGAGACGAGGCTGAACGCGCTGTCGCAGTTTAAAACACACATCGACGGGCTTGACATCCACTTCATCCATGTGAAGTCGGCGCACGAAAATGCGTTGCCTTTGATCATGACGCATGGGTGGCCGGGCTCAGTGGTCGAGCTGCTCGAGACCATCGGCCCACTCACCGACCCGACGAAGCACGGCGGGCGCGCTGAGGACGCATTCCACCTCGTGCTGCCTTCCATCCCAGGCTACGGCTTCTCGGACGAGCCGACCGAAGTCGGCTGGGGCCCCATCCGCATCGGACGAGCGTGGGATGGGCTGATGCAGCGCCTCGGTTACGTCCGGTACGTCGCGCAGGGGGGCGACGTGGGCTCCCAGGTCACCGACGCGATGGGCCGCCTGGGACTCGAAGGACTGATCGGCATCCATACCAACCTCCTCACGCCGGCGCTGGGCGACGCCGAGGCGTTGAGCGCATCGCCACCATCTAGTGAAGAACGAGCCGCGCTCGACGCGCTCGCGACATTCCGTGCGACCGGAATTGGCTACTTTGTGGAGCAGGCGACGCGCCCTGAGACGATTGGCTACGCCCTCTTGGATTCGCCCATCGCTCTGGCCGCCTGGATACTGGACCACGACACCGATGCCTATTACAAGATCGCCCGCGCTTTTGTCGACCGGAAGCCCTCGGGCAATCTCACTCGGGACAACATCCTAGACAACATCACTTTGTACTGGCTGACGGGCACCGGCGCCTCGGCGGCGCGCTCGTACTGGGAGGAAGGACAAGAAAACGATCGTGCGGGCGGGCAGGCTCCGACGCCCGTATCGATCCCGGTCGGCTTCACCACGTTTCCAGGTGAGATCTGGCGGACCCCGCGCAGCTGGGTCGAGAAGGCCTACCCCAATGTCGTTTACTTCAACGAGGTGGAAAAGGGCGGACACTTCGCCGCCTGGGAGGAGCCCGAACTGTTCGCGACTGAGGTGCGTGCAGCATTCAGGCCGGTCCGGTAGCCCGCTTCCGCGCCCCGTACCACCGACTCTCGGCGCACACAGGAACGGAACATCCGGACGGCGACCACAGCCTTGAGAGAGTGATCTGGGGTGTCTAGACGATCTGTCTGAGTTGCATTGCACCAGTTCAAAGAGCACTACACATCCAGATAGTGAGACCTTGTCCATCGGGACTGAAACCACATCCCAGTCTGGACCCACACCGGGTGTGGTCGCGGGACCCCGGCCTTTAATCGCTTTGCCCGGCTCTAGACGAATCGTCGAATGAAGTTCAGGCAGGTCTGGGCAACTTCTTCCCATCCGCTGTCAATCGTCAACGAATGTCCGCGATTTGGTATCTCGACGATCTCGGTGACGTTGGTGTTCGCCTTCTTCTGCTTTTTGAAGCTGGCGTTGGCGATCGCCCACGGAACCTGATGGTCCTTCTCGCCTGCGGTGATGAGCAATGGGCCTCGCTCGGGGTTACCCCTGTCGACTTTGGCCTCAGTACGAGGGTTGATGTTCGCAAAAGCGGCCTGGAAGATCGGGACTCCGGAACCCGGGACGTGAAACGTCTCGTAGAGATACCTTGCTTCTTCCTCATCGACGGCGTTGGCGAATCCATAGCGGAATTGCTCATAGGTCAGTGCAGTGGCTCGACCCCTATTGGCGGGGTTCGAAAGCACAGCAGAGGCCGACTTGAGAGCCGCAAACGGAAGTGGGAGGACGCCTCGTGCGGGAGCGGGATCGACCGCAACGGTTGCCGCCGACAGACCGCGCCCCGCCAGGATCTGGACAAGCAGTCCGCCGAAGGAGTGTCCGATGAGTGCCGGCTGACGAACCAGACCCTCGATAATCGACTGCTGATACGAGGCCACGTCGCCCACGCTCTTGTGGGCGAACACGTCGGGGTGCTCCCGAGCCTCACCCACGGTGTCAGGATCGTCGGGCCAAGTGGGAGTCACGGCGACGTAGCCCGCCTTTTCGAAGAGCTCGGCCCATCGGTCCCAACTTGTGTCGAGCAGCCACAGGCCATGGACAAACACGACGGGTTGCTTTCCCGACTCATTGGCCCGTGCGACTTTCTCGAGGTCGGGGGCGCTGGGTTGGTAGTCGGTGCTCATGTCATCTCCTTTTATTGGTGATCAAGTAGGCGATCCGATTGATCTTGGGTGAGCATCACACCGGGAGATCGGGATCGAATCTCGGATTGCGCGTAGTCCATTGAGATTTGCCGGAGCCTGCCCTCGGTTGCTCTCGCAACACGGGCCGGAGGGCATTGGTCCGCAAATGGACCGGCGGGTCCGGACCAGACCGGGCCCGGACCCGCCATCACTGCGAACGTGCTTCTGTCAGCTGGTCGCTTGAACGGCCTTGAGGATGATCCCGACCGCCGCATCGGGGTGGGAAATCAGAGACAAGTGTCCTGCGTTCACCTCGGTGATGTGAGCGCCTGCTCTGTGAGCCATAAAGAGCTGCTCAGTCGGCGGAATGACATGATCGGCGGTTCCGATCAAGTCCCACGACGGGATCTGCTTCCAGGCCGGGGGACCTGAGGGCTCGGTTCCGGCGCTGAGGGCGGCCGGCCGCTGACTGGCCGCCAAAAGGGCCGCTTCCTGGCTGCTGAGCCCGTTGGCGAAGCATGAGGCGAACCCTGGGTACGTCTTGTTGGGCCCGACCTTCAAGAACGTATCGGCGTCGCCCGAGGGCGCCCCGGGGAATGGCACCAGATTGAAGGCGTCTGCCCCGACGCACGAACCCGGCTGAGCGGCGGTCAGACCGAAGACCGTGTCGCCTTGGTCAGGAATATAGGCATCGACGTACACGAGTGCCTTGACGTTTGCATTCCCAGTGGCAGCATTTGTGATCACGGCGCCGCCGTAGGAGTGGCCGACCAGGACTATCGGACCAGGGATGGTCTGAAGGAAGTCGGAGATTGTCGCTGAATCGGTCGACAGTCCTTCGAGGGGATTGGCCGGCGCGACAACGTTGTACCCGAGGGCTTGAAGGCGTTGGGTGACTGCCGACCAGCTCGACGCGTCAGCCCAGGCGCCATGGACCAACACGATCGTCGGCTTGGCGGCGGGAGGTTGTGCGGAGGCGTGAAACACCCGGCCCGGCACGATGGCCAACGCTGCAGTCAGCGCCAGCGCCAGCACGCACAGGCCGGCCAGTCGTAGAGGTTGGACTCGAGTGGTTGTCACAGTTGTTCTCCATTTCCTAGGTAGGTGGTAGCCCGGCTTCGGCGGGCGCCGACTTGAGAATGAGACAACTCCCTCGCCTCGACATCTGCTTCGAACCAGACCTCAAGGGTGAAGGATTCGCAGAACTCATCGCATCACGAGCCGCGCGTAGTCGAAGTGGCACATCGTGATGGGAAGACGGAAGGCGTCGACCGACTGCGGATCGAGCCCTCACGCGTCATTGGAAGGAGATAGTGAGAGCATGACCCGACGGGGGCGTCCGATGCCATGTGGTCGGTGACCCCCCAGTCGAGTCCGATCCCGGTTGGCCGTCGTTGCGACGCCATCACAATCTCGGACTACGCGTGGCCGGGGATTCGATTTCGTCTCCGTGACTCCACAATCAGCGGCACCACCGCGACGTGTGGAAGTTGGTTCCGAACGGGAAGGAGGCCCACGTGCCTTACAAGACAATGGCCGACGGCGCCGAGATCTTCTACAAGGACTGGGGCGCAGGGCCGACGATCCTCTTCAGTCATGGGTGGCCATTGCACTCAGATAGCTGGGAATCGCAGATGTTGTTTCTCGCATCCAACGGCTTCCGCTGCATCGGGCACGATCGTCGAGGTCATGGGCGTTCCACTCAGACTTGGAACGGCAACGACATGGACACGTACGCGAGCGACCTGGCCACCCTGATCGAGGCGCTGGACCTGCGAGACGTGACGCTGGTCGGCTTCTCTACAGGCGGCGGGGAGGTCGCCCGGTACCTGGGGCGCTATGGCAGCGAGCGGGTGGCCAAAGCAGCCCTGGTGTCATCGGTCCCTCCGTTCATGCTCAAGACGGATGACAACCCTGGGGGGGTGCCCATCTCAGCATTCGATGAGCTCCGTGATGGTTCAGTGGCAGACCGCTCCCAGCTCTATCGCGAGCTCGCAGATGGTCCGTTCTTTGGCAACAACCGGCCTGGAGCCAATGTTTCTCAGGGGATGCGCGACGCCTTTTGGCTGCAGGGGATGCAAGCCGGCCACAAGAGCGCCCTCGATTGTATCGAAGCGTTCTCTGAAACCGATTTCCGAGATGACCTTCAAGCCTTCGACATCCCGACTCTTATCGTCCACGGCGACGCCGATCAGGTAGTCCCCTACGAGGTCGGCGGAAAGGCGTCCGCGGCCATCATCGACGGCGCCGTCCTCAAGACCTACGCCGGGGCACCTCACGGTGTCACCGACACACACAAGGAGCAGCTCTGTGACGACCTGCTCGAGTTCCTGAGGGCTTGATCGCCCTGCCGCTCTCTCGACCCCACATGCTTCAGTCGCATTGCCCCCTCATCTGGGGTCTCACTACCGAAAAGGAGCAGTAGCCATGACCACAGCCAACCCCTCGACCAGCGCCACCCTCGCCGTGACGGAGGTCACTCCCGCCTATTGGCGAGTAACACTCAACAATCCCCCCATCAACCTGCACACCGCTGGCATGGTGAGCGAGCTTCAGGAACTTGTCAATCGGCTGGAGTCCGACGAGCGTGTCTCCGTCGTTGTGTTCGACAGCGCCGACCCGGACTTCTTCATCTCTCATGTCGATGTCCAGGGGATCGGATCCAACGACACTCCTGGACCAAGCGGTCTTCCACCCTGGCCCGACGTCTGTACTCGGCTGGAACACGCCCCTTGCGTGACCGTGGGCCTCATAAGGGGCCGTGCCCGGGGAGTCGGGAGCGAGTTTTTGCTTGCGCTCGACATGAGATTTGCCAGCAAGGAAAGGGCCATCCTGTGCCAGCCCGAGATCGGGTTCGGATTCGTTCCGGGCGGAGGTGGCCTGGAGCGGCTGCCGCTCGTTACAGGTCGATCCCGTGCGATGGAGATCATTGTTGGAGGGGAAGACTTCGATGCCGACACGGCCGAACGCTACGGATGGGTCAATAGATCCGTCCCAGACGCGGAGCTCGATTCCTTTGTCGAGCGTCTCGCGTCTCGAGTTGCTGGTTTCGATCGACAAGCGGTCACTACCGCAAAGAAGATCCTCAATCAGCGTGGCCAAGTTGCTCAGGGCACCGACCAACTCGAGACGTTCAAGACATTTGTAGGTCTCTTACAGAGCCCCAGCGCGCAACACAAGATCTCAGAGCTCCTTGAGCTGGGGCTCCAGCAGCGGAGCGATACCGAAATGAACCTGGCCCAAGTGATCGCCCAGCTGTAGCGAGGAGTACTCATGACTACAGCGATTCCTACGCCTGGGACTCAGATCCGAGGATCCCGAGCACTCGTCACAGGGGGACACCGAGGGTTCGGGCGCGAGCTCGTCTACGAATTGCTCTCTCGGGGCGCAGACAAAGTCTTCGCCACCTCGAGGAGCCCATTCGACCCTGATGACCCTCGGATCGTTCCGATCGTCATGGACGTCACTGAAGACGAGTCGGTCCAAAGAGCCGCGTCAATTGCCGACGATATTTCGATTCTTGTCAACAACGCCGGCGTTGCGCTCAACACGCCCGTCCTAACGGCAAGCCTCTCCGACATGCACTCGGAGTTGGAGACCAATCTCTTCGGCGTCATCCGAGTGGCCCGTTTTTTTGCTCCCATCCTGGCCGCCAGCCCTCCGAGCTCACTCCTCAATGTGTTGTCAGTCATGTCATGGCTCTCGACTGGACGGGGTTACGAGATATCCAAATCTGCCGCATGGTCAGCCACCAACGCCCTGCGCATCGCGCTCCAGGACAAAGACATTGCCGTCACCGCCCTCCACGTCTCCTATATGGACACCGACATGACAGCGCGCCTGGACGTTCCCAAGAGCGACCCTCGAACCATCGCCCGCCTGGCATGTGACGCCATCGAACATGGCGACTCAGAAGTCCTTGCCGACGATCACACTCGTCTGGTCAAAGATCGATTGTCGGGCGACATCACAGACCTGTATCCGCACTTTGAGCGGCCACATGTCGACACTTCGAAGAAGAATGCATGACCACCCCGTCTGCCTTCTCCACGAGCTTTGAAGTCTCACGTCTTCATTTGCCCATAGCCGAGTCGTTCCTTTCCTTTGTTGCTCGGTACGAGGAGGCGGTGCCGCAGCTCGACGCGGCCCACCTGGCCGAGCTCGAATCACGAGAAGCGTCATGGGAGGAAATGCTCGCCTTCATCGAGATCTCAGCTCCTCACGGCTTCCTCATCTATTGGAAGAACGACGTTCACCCCGTGATGTCAATGGCCGGCGATGACCTGCCCTGTTTCGCTTACCTCATGGGCAATCACACCATTGCCGAGAGAATGTTTCGTTTCAATCCTCTGGCCATGATGTACGCCCCTCTTCGTACGGTTATCTGGGAAGATCGATCTGGTCAGGGATGGTTTGCGATCGACCGACCCAGCACACTCTTCGGCAGCATGGGCGATCCGGCGATCGCCGCGGTTGGTGAGGAACTTGACGTCAAACTCCTCTCCCTTCTCGATGCGCTCGGCCTCCAAGGATTCGCTCTGCCTTCGTCTTGAACGCTTCGAATCAGACGGCCGTCGACAGGCGATATCGAACGCCACCCAGTTCTCCGAGAATCTTTACTGTCGCTCGGGAGTGACCAAGCTGCGCTCGATCAGCCGCTTGTATCCCACCTCGGAGTACCTGACGACGGCCTCCAGAGGTGCTGAAGTCGACGGAGCCTTGAGGTGCGATAATCCCGTTGTGGCTGCTGTGGGCTATCCGAAAGCCAAGGGTGCGAGCCCGCTCATGGTGCAATGACCGATTTTGAGTCCTCTCTCGTTGGTCGCGGTCACGAACGGCAGAAAATCGAATCAATTCTTGACGCCGCCCGGGACGGCTTGAGTAGCGCGTTGGTCCTTCGGGGGGCAGCGGGGATGGGCAAGACTTCGCTGCTCCAGTACGCATCCACCGCCGGAGCCGATTTCGCCCAGTTGGCTGTTGCGGGAGTCAGTTCAGAGTCAAGCTTTG
>Ga0302324_100012513_pt1 | contig 17299 bp, 17 predicted proteins | sample Palsa_T0_1_FD_201949 | JGI IMG/M metagenome (GOLD analysis project Ga0302324, IMG submission 201949) | Peat permafrost microbial communities from Stordalen Mire near Abisko, Sweden - Palsa_T0_1 | ecosystem: Environmental > Terrestrial > Soil > Palsa > Peat permafrost | place: Sweden: Abisko...
CCGGACCGTGGCGCTTACGGCGCTGGCGGCGGTGGGCGGCTGCGGCTTCGCGATTCTGTTTCGCTATCCCGCGATCGCGCTATTCTTCCAGCGCGGCAGCTTCACGGCGGATTCCACGCGCCTGGTCGCGGCCGTATTTCTAGGCATGGCGCCGAGCCTGGTGGGCTGGACGCTGCTCGAGATCATGTCGCGCTCGCTGTTCGCCCTGAACCGCCCGTGGCCGCCGGTGATTGCGTCCGCGATTCCATTGCTGCTCAACGTGACGCTGACCTTGCGCATTCACTCGCACCGGCCGGAGTCGATTGGTTTAGGTCCGTCGGTGGGGTTGCTGGCCGGGTTCGCGGCGCTGTTCGTGATGGCGCACATGGGGCGGCAGCGGTGGCTTAAGCAGGGATAGACGGCATGTCATAGCGCCCGCTAGCTCGGCACGTGGTTTCAGAAATACGGTCGCGTATTCCAAGGATTCCGCTCCGATCAGAGCACCGCGCGTCAGCAAGCGGTGTTTCGATACGTCGGCGAACTTCTGAAACGGCGCGTACGTGTTTCATTAAAACAATATCCAATCGATTGGACGTTGAGGTCAGTATTACTTTCTTGCCGGCCGAGCGGGACGAGCGTCGTAAGTGAGGGTAACAACTTTCGGCGTCGTGTTTAGCAGGGCGGTTCGGCGTCCTTGCCGGAATCTCTTCACCTTGGCGCGATTGCCGCAGTCCTTCATATCGCACCATTGGCGGTTGTGATTGCGGCTGAAGTCGAGAAACATCCATCCACACTCATCGCCGGCGCACTGGCGGATCATGGCGAGACTGTCCGACGCGAGCAATTCCGCGGCGGAACGCGCTATAGGCCAGAGCACGCGGTCGAGCGAGCGGGCCGAATCGTCCCACGTCCAGACAAACGCGCCGGAGGCGTACGCGAGCCGTTCGTGAGCCCTGACAACGGATAGCTCGCGCTGCAGAATCTGCATAGCGGCCGGCTCCGGAGCCCAATTCTCAACTACCGATTTGAAGATTCGATACAGCGCCGCGCGCAGCTGGACCGCTCTTGCCAGGACGGAGGCCGCGGCTTGCGGATCGGCTGCGGCGCGGCGGCCGAGCTGTACCGATTCGCGATGCGTCAATGCTCCGGCGGATTCCGCCCACGAAAGCAGGTCGCTATATATCGGCAGTTTGTCGCGCACCACGGCATCGGCGTAATCGTGGCTGTGTTTGCCGGCGCTTATGCCGCCAGGGTGTTTGCCGGCGCTTACGCGGCCTCCCACCGTGTTCACGAAATCGAGACACAGCCGCCCGCCGATGAATTTCCAAAGTGTAACCGGCATTCTTATGTTGACAGGTTACGTTAGCCTTGATAGGATGTAACCGCTATGAAGAGTTTAGCAGGTTACGCAGCGCCTTACGCAGCCGTGATCCTGATCGTCTCCGCATTCGCCCAGACGCAGCCCCATACGCCGACCGCGGCCGAGGGGCTCAGCGCCAATTTCGCCGGCGTGAATCGAAAGATCCTGGCAATGGCCAAGGATTTTCCCGCGGACAAGTACAATTTCCGGCTGAAACCGGAAATGCGATCCTTCGGCGAAGTGATCGTCCATATCGCATCCGGCAATGCCTACGCGGCGAAAGCGGGGCGCGGCGAGAAAGTCAAATGGGACGAACTGGACCCGAAGAACTACCCGGCGAAGGCCGTGATCGTGGCTCTGATGGAGAAAACCATTTCCGATTCCACGACGACGCTGAAGGAGAATCCGGAGGGATGGCAGAAGTCGCTGGAGCCGTTTCTATCGGTGATCGAACACTCCGCCGAGCATTATGGCTTGCTGGTGGCCTACTACCGGGCGAACGGCTTGGTTCCACCGGAATCGCGCCCGAAAGGCAAGTGAGAGCGGCCACGGTAGTGTCCACCAAATATTGGACGAGTGCGCAATGGGCAAAGACCGCCTGAAAGCCGGCTGCAAGCCAGAATTAGCTACCCCACAACTACTGCTTCTTGACTACGGGCGCTACAACGGGCGCCGCTGCGGGCGCCGCGGGCTGCTTCCGCAACTGATCGAAGTATTGCTGCACGTAAGGCTGCAGCGCTACCGGAATCTCGTCGCGATCGATCTCGGCGCCGGTTTGCGAGTGTTCCGCGCCGCTCTTCACGTAGGCCGTGTGTAACTGCTGGCTGGTGGTTTGCACTTCCACCGTCGCCTCGCCGGTGACCGCCGCCGAGCGCTTGCCGATCAACTCGCTGATCTTGCCCATGGCGGCCAGTTGCTCGGCCTGTCGGATTTCCTTGCTGCCGTCCTCGCTGCCAACGCCGCTGCCGGGTTGCTTGGTGGCCTGCTGCGACTTGTCCTGGCCCGACCCTTTACCCTGCGAATCCTGCCCATCCTTCTGACTGTCGCCGCTCTGGCCCTGCTGCTCGTCGGCCTGCTGCGAGCCGTTCTGCTGCCCTTCCTTCGACTGCTGCTGTTTGCCGTCCTGCTTGCCTGAGCCTTGCTTGGAATTCTGATTCGCCGATTGCTGCGGCGGCGTCGCGCCATTCTGCGGCTGCGGCTTGACCTTCGAAAGCAGGTTTTCGGCGAAATCCTTGAGCTTGCTCATCAGGCTGCCGCTCTCGCCGGAGCTGTTCGATTGCTGCTTTCCGTCGGCCTGTTTGTCCTGGTTGCTTTTGTCCTGGCCCTGCGAGCTGGAATTGGGCTGTCCGCTATCCTGCTGGCCCTGGTCGTCGGATTGTTGGTTCTGCGCGTCGCCGTCCTGATTCTGCGGGTCGCCGGATTGCTTCTTGCCGTCATCCTTCGCGGCGCCGCTTTTCTCCGCGTTCTGCTGCTCGCCTTGCTGACCGGCATCGGGGGTATCCGCGTCCCGCTGGCCCGCGCCTTTCTGATCCTGATCGGCGGCGGTATCCGCGGTATCGTCCGGATTGTCGTAGGGCTGCGGAATGCGCCGCATGTTATCCGCAGTCTCCTTGCGGTCGCGGGGTGAAAACTGCTCCTGGATCATCCGCGCCAGGGGAGCGCGCAGATCGAGCCGCTTGTTCAATCCGTAGCGCAGAGCGAACAGACTGGAGGCCACCAGCGCCAGCGCCGCCACAATGTAGGCGAAACGGGGCATGCTGTACGGAATGGCCTGGCGCAAATCGACCCCGGCTGCAGCCCGCTCGGCGCTTTCGCGCTGGTTGCGAACCACGTTTTGCGCGTCCGGCTGCGCGTCAGGCCGCACATCCACCTGTGCGGAGAAATACACAGCCGTTGAGAGCGTGTCGGCAAGCGCCAGTCGACGGTCGACAATCTGCGCAGCGCGATAGGGCGATGGCCGGCGCCGATAGGCGCGATAGATGCCGGTCCCGATGGCGGCCAGCGGTATCAGGGCGGCCCAATACCAGTTCAGCACCTCGGTTCCCAACAGCATCAGAACGATGAATGCCGCCAAGCCCGCGGAGAACGTAGTGGCTCCTTGGGACATCAGTTCCTGGTTCAGGAAGCGCCGCCGGGCCCGGCGGATTAACTCATGCACAGATTTCCTCGGGTGATTGCATACAGACACTAGTTTGACGTTCGAAATTCAGATGTAGCTCTCATACTAGCATTTTCAGGTGAAAACGAACGGTTCGGGCTCCCGGGAATTCCATCTTGGCACATCCCGTGCAAACGATGTGCCAAGCGGGTCGTGCAGCCTTACAATAGAGGTATAGTCCGCCCTTAAAGGAAAAATACTTGAACCAGCCGCTAAAAGTTCTCATTGTGGACGATGAAACCAGCCAACGGAGCGGTCTTGCGGCTATGGTCTCCGCGTGGGGGATGACTGCCCAGATGGCCAGCGATGGCGAGGATGCTCTGGTGCAACTGGCCGCATATCCCGCCGACGTGATTATCACCGACCTGAATATGCCGGGGCTCGATGGCTTCGGTTTCCTGCAGCGCCTGCGCGATTCCGGCGATATGCCGCCGGCGATCGTGCTCACGGCTTATGGCAACATCGAGACCGCCGTCAAGACCGTTCATGAATTAGGCGCGTACTGGTTTTTGGAGAAGCCTATCCAGCCGGCCACTCTTGAAGTGCTGCTGCGGCGCGCCGGTAGCCACGCCGGACTGCGGGCGCAGAACCGCAATCTGGAGCGCCAGTTGGTTTACAAAGGCGCTTTAGGCGAAATGGTGGGCACATCCCCCAAGATGCAGGAAATTTTTGCACTATTGCAGCAGGCAGGTCCTAGCAAAGCGTGCGTGCTGATCACCGGCGAAAGCGGCACAGGTAAGGAATTGGTGGCGCGCACCGTCCACGCGCTCAGCCCGCGGCGCCAGGGTCCGTTTTTCGCTATCAACTGCGCGGCGCTGCCGGAGTCGTTGATCGAGAGCGAATTGTTCGGCCACGAAAAAGGGTCGTTCACCGGGGCATCCGAGCGCCGGGCCGGCTGCTTCGAGGTAGCTCAGCATGGCACGCTGCTACTTGATGAAATCGGCGAGATGCCTCTTCAGACGCAAGCCAAGCTGCTGCGCATTCTGGAGGATTCCAAGGTCCGCCGCCTGGGCGGCAAGACGGAATTCGAGGTGGATGTGCGCGTGATCGCGGCCACCAATAAGATTCCGGACGAGGCAGTGCGCGGCGGACATTTGCGCGAGGATCTGTTCTACCGGCTCAACGTGTTTCATATCCATTTACCAGCCCTGCGCGAGCGCAAGGAGGATTTGCAGCCGATCGCCGAGGCGCTCATTGGCGATTTGAACCGTAAACACGATTGCCGCGTGGTGGAAATCTCTGCGGCCGTGATGGACGCGCTGCGGCGGCACGACTGGCCGGGCAACGTGCGCGAGTTACGCAATGTACTTGAGCGCGCGGTGATTCTCGCCGGCGAAGGGGCGATCGAGCTGAAGCATTTGCCGGCGTTTCTTCAGTCGCGGCCCGTAGCTATAGCCACTGCCGCGCCGGCGATTGCGGCTCCCGTGGTTACGTACACCCAGCCGGAGGAGGATGGCGCGATCCGGTTCACGGTGGGTACTACCGTGGAAGAGGCGGAAAAAGGCTTGATTCTGCGAACGCTGGAGCATACGCGCAATAATAAGACCCGCGCGGCCGAGATTCTGGGAATCAGCCTGAAGACGCTTCACAATAAACTTAAGGAGTACAGCGGAAAAGGTGGCACAGACGATCGGTTTATGTCGTCTGTCTCCGGCGAGGCCTGACAGGGGCGAAAAACCCCGCCTTATGTTCGCCCTCTGTTCCCAATTTATTCGCCTTGGCGGGTTTTCATGAAATTTCGCGGGAGGAACGCCCATCCCAACAGGGTCGAAAAACCCCGGCCTTCCGGCCGGTTGGCAAGCTGAAGCATACCCTACTGGCTTTTCATGGGATTTCGCGGGTTGAAGGCCCTCGGCAACAGACCACAACAGGCGATGGTCTGTCCTACCGTCCCGTATGCAGGTTGTTGTGGATGGCGTAGAGCGCCAGCTCGAGGCGGTCGGAAACACCCAACTTATCGAAGATGTTGTGCAGGTGGTTTTTTACCGTCTGCTCACTGATGAACATTTTCTCGGCCATTTCCTTATTCTTGAAGCCCTGCGCCACCAGCGCTACAATCTCGCGTTCCCGCTGGCTCAAGGGAGATCGCTCGCGTTCACGCACAGAAGCGACCGGCGGCGGCATGGGCGGTTCGTCATTGGCCACAAACTGGCGAATCACCGCGGCTGTGGTGTGGGAATCGAGCCAGATTTCACCCGCGTGTACTTTGCGGATGCTCTTGATCAACAACTCCGTAGCCGTCTGCTTCAGGACGATGCCGGACGTTCCCAGCTTCATTGCTTGAACAAATTCGTTCTTATCGTCGGAGGCCGTCAAGACGATCACCCGCGTCTTGTTCTTGGCGGCTTGCAGGCGCTGCAGGGTCCCCAGCCCATCCAGGCCAGGCATTTTCAGATCGAGCAGAAGCACATCCGGCTCGTATTGCTGCAGGACGTCGAGAACCTGGCGTCCATCCGAAGCTTGGGCCACCACCTCAAAATCCTCTTCAAGGGCCAGGAGCTTGCAAAGGCCGTCGCGGAAAATCGGGTGATCGTCGGCGACGACAATGCGAATCTTCGGTTTTACTGTCGCTTCAGACCCGGATCCAGGCCCATTCAATGTAGCGTTGTTCTCGGCCATACACTTCCTGGCGGCTCTTCTATCTCTAGCTTCTCTACTCTAATTGTAGAGTTCCACTAGTACCAAGTCAAATTGCAAAACCAGATCGGCCATGGTATTGACCCGAGCTCGTGAGTTCCTCCTGTAATAATCCCGCGTTAAAGCCGTTTGCACATTGTAGCGCAACCGCGAGCCTGCGCAACCCTCCGTTTTGCTCGAACTTTTGCGGCAGGCATTTGATAAGGTGATAAGAACATGAGCGAAGAACTGGCGGAAGTGGACTTTCAGCGCTTCTGGCGCCGCCTGCAACAACTCGGTTTGAACGCGTATGAATCGCGGTCTTATCTGGTGCTGCTGGGGCATCCCAAATTCAAAGCCCTGGAACTGGCGGCGCGCTCGCACGTACCACGCCAGAAGATCTATGAGGTTCTGGACAGCTTGGTGGAGAAGGGTTTCGCGCAAGTGGTGCAGGAAAAGACCAAGCTATTCTCAGCCGTGGAGCCAAGCCTGGCTATTCCCGGATACCTGGGCCGCAAGCGGCAGGTCCTCGAACAGGAGCTCGCCGACAATGGCCGCTCCGGGGTCTCGCTGATTGACGATCTGAAAAATCTTTACTCCGAGGGGCAAGGCGGCCGTGGCACTCTCGATTTCCTGCGGATTGTAACCGAGCCTTCGCAGACCGGCGCCGAATACCGCCGCATGTTGTCCGAGGTGAAAGAGGAGTATGTGGAGTTTTCGCGCCCGCCGTATGCGGTGGATCCACTGGATGAAAAACTGGTACGGCAGGCGCGGGCCGGTGGCGTGAATTGCCGCCTGCTGCTGGAAGCCGCATCGCTCGACGAAAGCCACCGCAATCGTTTGAACGATTACGTGGCTGCGGGAATCGAAGTCCGCATGGCGGAGTCGCTGCCCATGAAGCTGGCGCTATTCGATTGCCAACACGGGATGATCGCGCTTCTCGACCCGGTGATCACGCGTCCCTCGTGGACCGCGGTGGTGTTCCACCACGAGGGAATGGGTGAGGCCATGAAAGGCCTATTCGAGGACCATTGGCGGCGCGGCAAAGCTTTGTAGTTCTTACTCTTGTTGGAAACCACTCCCTTACGGTCGTGGCTCCGATCAGAGCCGCGCGCGTTAGCAAGCGGTTTTGCAATATCACCCAATGTTACGGTCGCGGAACTAACTGATGACGCCGATCCGATCGAAACCTTCGTCCAACAAAGGCGCCTGAAGTTTTCCGGCCAGCTTCAGCATAGCTTCTTCCGGGACCACTCGCTGCCGCTGCGCGTTGCGCGCCATGCAGACATCCAGGGAAACATCGAAGAACAGAGCCTCCACCTCGCAACCGCAGCGTTTGCCAATCAAGATATACGGGCGGCGCTCGTCCGGAGTAAGATTGGTGGCGTCGATGTAAGTGACAGAGCGCGCCGCGGCTATCCTCTGGCGCAAGAGATAGCGAAGAGTCTGGAAGACGCGGTGGTTGATGGTTTGATCGGTCTCGTCGTCGGCTAACAGGCGCCGGATGGCATCGGATGAGAGTCCGGTGATGCCGAGGCGCTCAAGGTAAGTGGATTTTCCAGATCCTGGCAATCCTACCAGGACTACGATGCGCATAATCATTCGTAGCGTAGCGCGTCAATCGGGTTGATCTGCGAAGCCTTGACGGCCGGATAGATTCCGAAGACCACGCCAACGGCTACGGAGACGCCGAATGCGATGATCACCGAAGCCGTAGTGACAATGGTTTTCCACTCCGCGGTTTGAGCGATCAGCCATGCGAGGAAGAAGCCGAATCCGATGCCAAGCAAGCCGCCGCCAACGGAGATCAGCACCGATTCGGTGAGAAACTGTCGCACGATGTCGAAGCGGCGGGCGCCGATGGAGCGGCGGATGCCGATCTCCCGTGTGCGCTCAAGAACCGTAGCGAGCACGATGTTCATAATGCCGATTCCGCCGACGAGCAGCGAAATAGCGGCGATCGCGACCATGACGTAAGTGAAAATGGTTTGCGTGCGCTTCTGCTGAGCCAGCAGCGCGGCGGGAATGGTAACGCTGAAATCCTGAATGTTGTGATGGGTGGAGTTCAACACCGCGGTCACCACTTTGGCGACCTCGATGCTGTCGGCATCGGACTTGAGCCGAAGCTCGATGCCATCCAGGTCGTCCTTGAGGCCGCTGCTCTGGTCCCAAAATCGATACTGAAACGTATTGATGGGGATGTAGACGATGTTGTTGATATCCTGCATGGCGCCGCCGGAATTCTGCGATCCGGCCATCAGTTGCTCATGCAGCACGCCAACCACTTCAAGCCAGGTATCGTTCACCTTGACGAACTTGCCGATGGCGGCGCCGTAGCCGAGCAGGTTCACCTTGGCGGTTTCGCCGAGCACGCAGACTGTGGCGCTGGCAGCATCGTCGGATTCGTCGAAGAATTTGCCCTCGGCCAGATGGAGGCTGTGGATGATGCTGTAAGCCGGCCGGACGCCGTATAGCTCGGGTATGTCCCGCGACGGTTTGGGCAGAACGCGGGCAGGGTGCAGGGAGCGCCGTGCGGATTGGATTTCGAGATCTTCAATGTTGGCCTGCAGGATGCGGGCGTCGCGGTCGGAGAGTCCGGGCGATGAGCGGCGGCGCTGTTGAAGCTCCTCCTGGCTGGTGGCGGGCCGGGAATCGATCAGAATATTGCGGACGCCCAGTTGCTCGATAAAGCGGAGAGACTCCTCGCGCGCACCGGCGCCGATAGCGAGCATGCCGATTACCGAGCCGACGCCGAAGACGATACCCAGCGCGGTCAGCAGCGTGCGAGTCTTCTGGGCGCGGAGGTTGGCGAAGGCCTGGCCGAAATCCGAAGTGAGGATCATTTTTGGAGGGCGTTCATGGCGCCTTGCTGCTGGGTTCCGGACTTATTCTGCGCATCGGGGTTCGACATAGCCACAACCTCGCCTTCGTTAATACCCTTGAGGACGGCCTGACTCTCGCTGCGGCGGATCAGTGTAACATCGTGGGGCATGAAGCCGCGCGGCGTTTCGAGATAGACGAAGTTACGGCCGTCGCTATCGAAGAGAGCTTGCGACGGAACCCAGATGACGTTATCGAGAGTCTCGACGGTAATCACGAGATTAGAAGTCATGCCCGGGCGCAATTCAGGGCCGGGCTGGTCGAGGCCGATGCGGGTTTCGAAATGACGGTCCCACGGGTTGCCGGCGGTTCCGCCGATGCTCTTCACGTGACCGGCGAAGGATTTGCCGGCGAGGGCGACCACGGTTACGTTGACCTTCTGCCCTTGAGACAGATGGCCGCGGTCCAGCTCTCCGACATTGGCGCTGACTTCCCAGTTCTTCATATCGGGAATCTGCGCGACAGCCATGCCGGGGCGGGCGGTGTCGCCGAGTTGGAATGGAAGTAACTGCATGCCCCAGAAAATAATGCCGGCGCTAAAGGTATTGGGAAGGATGTTGACATAGCCCCCGCTCTTGGCCTTTAAGGTCATGCTCTCGATCATCTTCTGATTAGACGTAACCGTGACCTTGGCCTTGTTGAGCGCAGCGTCCTGGATGGCGATGCCGGCCTCGGCGTTGGCCTTCTTGTTGATTAAATCCTGCTCGGCTTGATGGAGACGATTCTTGGCGGCCTCGACAGCGAGATCGTTCTGGCGTGCGACGATGGCGGGCAGCAGCGGATTGCGCCGCACTTCCAGCTCGGCCAGCTTGAGATCGGACTGAGTTTGCCGGTATGCCTGTTGAGTCTCTTCCTGAGTGGAATCGCGGGTGGCCTGAGCCTGAATCACCTGCTGCTCGGCCTCGGCCTGGTCGGCTTGCGCCTCGCGGAGGTTGTACTCCTGCTGCGTAGTGTCGAATTCGACGACTGTGTCGCCGGCTGCGACTAACTCGCCGGGCTCGCGGAGTTTGGTGATGGTGAGTGTATCGACTCCCGCCATGGGAGCGACGAGTGTCTCGGAGTTACCGCCCTGAAGCTCACCGCGAGCGGCAACGGAGATAGTGACGCGGCCGCGCTTCACGCGGGTCGTGGGGAGATCGGCCTTGGGCGCTATGGCGGTGGTGGTAGCAGCTTTGGAGACATGCAGTACGCCCCAGGTAGCGACGCCGCCGATGACGGCCACGACCGCGAGGAATACCAGGATGCGCCTGGTCACGGAGCGTTTCTTCACAGGCATCACTTCTTCTCCTTCTTCTCAGGATCGACCAGCGCGACCATGGAACCGGGAGGAATCCCCGAGACCGCTACTTCATCGGGATTGCGGGCGAGAACCTGAATTTCCTTGGGCCGGTAGTGGCCGTGATCCGCGAGATAGACAATCGGTTTGCCGTCGCGCGTGAAAATCGCCTTAGCTGGGATGCTGATCGCTTTGGGGACGCGATCGACCACGATGTCGAGGCCGCCGTTCATACCCGACCGGAGGCGCGAATCGGGGTGAGCCAGAGCGGCGTAGGCGTGAAAATTGCGCGTGGGCGGGAACTCGAAGCCCTGTTCGGCGAGCAGCGAGATTTGGTCGACTCTGGCCGGCAACGGAAGCTCGGGAAGCGAATCGACATGTACTTGCGCGGCCTGGCCGACGGCGATACGGCCGCGGTCTATCTCTTCGACTTTGGCGTCGAGATCGAGCGTACTAAGATCGGGAATTTCGCCGATGGGCTGACCTGCGCCGACAGTGTCGCCAACTTTGAACGGCTTAGCGTTGAAGCCTTGCGAATAGTTGGGTAGAAAAACCAGGAAACCGGAGAGCGGCGCCTTGATTTCCATCTGCGCAATGCGAGCCTTAGTGAGGCTGACGTCGGCCTGCGCCTGGTCGCGGAGACGAGTGAGTGAGGCGATCTTGGCCCGATCGGAAGCCTGGTGCAACTCGACCGTGGCCTGCTGGACGACGCGCTTTTCCTTAGCCATCCCCAGATCGATCTGGTCCTCCTCGGCCTGGATCTTGCTGACGATCTCGGTCTTCGAGGCTTCGAGGCGCGCCTTCTCGACATCGAAACCGGTATCGGCGAGATCGCTCTTATCCTGCTCGGCGGTTGTGCGGGCTTGAGCGATGTACTGATCGAGAGTAGCCTGGGCTTGCCCCAGGGCCGCTTCCTTCTGCATGAGCTGCTGTTGCGAGGTGCTGGAATCGAATTTGATGATGGAGTCGCCCTGCTTGACCGGCTCGCCGGAAGGCGCCAGCCAGGCGATGCGCAGCGCGGGTACGATGGGCGCGTAAATGGCGACGGAACGGCGGGCGTGCAGCTCTCCGCGGCAGCGGACAATCACCGAGAAATCGCCCTGCCTCGCGGGCGCGACGGGCAGATTCACGCTGGTCTGGTTCTGGCGGTAACGGTAGACTCCAGCAGCGGCGCCTCCGGCCAGAAGCAGGAAGAGCAGGAAGGTCAGCCATGGGCGGACCTTCTTCCAGCGGATTTTCATTTGGCGGCTCCACCCGGGTTAACTGCGGCTGGGGTAACGGCAGGGCGCGGGAGCGCGGCGGTGGCCTCTGGGATCACGGTGGAGGTTTTCGGAGAGACAGGCCGGGGGGCCTGTCCTACGGCTATCACTACGGCGGCGGAGAGATCGGGAAGTAAGTGCGGGTCGCTTTTATCGAGACGGAAGACCGCGCTGAAGTTCTTGATGGGGCTGCCGAGCGCAGAAGACGCCACGGGGCTGGCAAACTCCAGATGCGCCGGAATAACCAGATCGGGATAAGCGTCCAGGCGCACAGTGGCTCGAGTGCCAGGCGCGAGCGCGATGCCGTCGGGTTCGCCCACCGAGCAGACCACGGACATCTCCGTGGGATCGAAGATGCTCAGCAACGCCTGACCCCGGTAGAGCTGGTCGCCTTCCTGCGGATGACCCAGGGTGTTCGCGCGGAACACGTTCTGGTGCGCAACCATGCCGGCGATCTGTGCCTTGATGGTCATCAAATTGATATTGTTCTGGGTGCGCTCAAGCATCACCTTCTGCCGGTCGCGCTGCAGTTCGAGAATTCGGAGAGCGGCGCCGTCGGCGTTGTCGTGAAGCGCGTTGGATTTCTTGAGGCTTTCCACATGAGCGCCGGCGATGCCCGCCTTTTCTTCGTTTTTGAGGCGGTCGATCTCGCTGAGCAATGGCCCTTTTTTGAGCTCAATTCGCGCTTTGGCAAGGTCGGCTTCGGCCTGTTTGAAGTCGGAATCGCGCTTGGCGGCATCAGCGTTGTTCTGGGCGCGTTTCTGATCGACCTGGTGGGTCAGATCGTCAAATTTCGCCTGGGCGTCGCGGGCGCTATCCATTTGCTGCGTTGGGTCGAAGGCGGCGATCAGATCGCCTTCCTTGACGCTGGAACCGTTCGGGATAAGGTGCGTGAGGGTCAAGGCGCCGCCCGTGCTTCCGTAGATGGCGGGAATCAGGACCTTCGAGGAACGAACTGCCTGGACAGTTCCGCTGATGCGAACCTCACGCATGGCGGCAGGCGCATCGGAAGGAGTGGGGGCCGCCGCCTGAGCCACGGGCGGGCTTGGGCGGGTGCAGGCGCTCAGAAACAAGACACAGATTGCCGGCATTAACGCGCGCACACGAATACCCTCCGATTTCGGTCTCTCCAGTTAGACGTCGCAACCCCCCCAAAGGTTGAGGAGAAATCTTGGTGGGGTATGCTTTAGCTTGCCCTCGGCCGTCGTGCCCGCGAAGCGGCGCGCGGTGGCCTTCGCTCGACCCCCAGGCAACCTAAAACCTGCGCCACCACGGATGAGCCCGCCACACGCTTGTAGATTACCGGCGCAGCAGGCGCCAAACCGCTAAGGAACCCTACTTCTTCTTCCTGGTGACCGGGGCCGCGCATGGCGTTACCTTCAAATCCTTGATGTCCTTCTTGTCGATGGTCATCGTCAGCATGAAGGGCGAGCTGGCGAACGCCTCGGCGACGCCGGCAAATGTGATCACGCCGCTTTCCGCTTTACCGGTGAGCGGGGTTTCCAGTTTCAGGGTGATTTCCGCAACCAGCGGACCCGTTGCATCCGGCAGCGGAATCGCAACCTGCAATTCCTTGGCGCGGCATTTACTCTCAAGCACCGTGCCCTTAAGCTCGGGAACCTGCGCGCCCTTCATGCCGCTCTCGAAATACTGCGGGCCTTGATCGGACGTCAGAGTGGCCTTCAGTTTCATCCACAGCGCGATGTCGGGGTGGCTGGTTTCGAATTCCTTCTCCTTCGCCTCGGCGATCGCCTGAGCGGTGTCTATATGGAAATCCGCGGGCGGCATCGGGCTCGCCTTGGCTTGCTGCTCGAGCTGATCCAACCCGTCGGCGCTGCCATGGTAATTGGTGTAATAATTCTTTAGAAAAGTAGTGACCGTCGCCGCGCTCTGGGCGCCGCCCAGCGTCGGATCGACGGCGACCGCACGGGCAAACTCGTACAAAGCGGCGTCGTTCTTTTTTTCGCAACGTAGCGCGACGCCCAGACGGTATGAGATCGCCGACTTGTCCGGATAGTCGCCCAACGCCTTCGCCCATGCCGCCTCGCCGCCGGGACAATCCTTATTCGCATCGGCCTGAATCGCGGGCGCCACGGCGATCTGGTACAACGCACCCTGGGCAGCGGCAGTCATGCTCGTGCGCGCCCCGTTCCAGCCGGCATCGTCCACATCCGCCGGCTTCCGGTTGTAGTCCTTAAGCTGTTGGGCGGCCTGGCGGGCCGTCTCGATCTGACCCGGCGTGGGATTTGGAATCTGGAGAATTGCCGTGGTGGCGGAAAACAGAACCTTCAGTACCTGCCGCGGCCCATCCTTGGGATCGGGAAACAGCGAGTCGAGGTTCTGCGCCATCAACTCCTTCGCCTTGTCCAGCAGCTTGTCGAACTGCTTGTTGAGCTCATAGGCCTGGATGTACATCACCTCGCGATCGTTCTTGAAATCCGAATCCGGGTACTTCTGCTTCCACGTGTTCAGATCTTCGATCGCCTTGGTCCCATTCTTGGCCAGGACATCCTTCGTCGCCGCGTCGTAAATGTCGAATTCGGCCTGGTCTTTGACCTTCTTTTCCGGCGCAGCGGCGGTCTGCGCCGCACCGGTCGATGCGACCGCCATCAAAATGGCCGCCGCCAACACGCCGCTAGATAATCGATTGAACTGTCGCACTGCGCCCTCCCGCTATCCCGCGTTAATTTGACAACATCCCTTAGATTCGACACCGGAACCGCCCGCCGGGTTCCGGTTACGAATATAACAGATGGTGAGATCGCATAGGCGCCCACCAGCGTGCGCTACTCCGATCGCGCCATCCTCCTGCTTAACAACCACATGGGATGAGGACCGGCGGCATCGAGCGTGTGCAGGCGTGAATCGGGATTAAGATAGGTCAATGAATATTCGGCGCGGCCTGTTCCGCCTTTGGATCATCTTCGCGTGCCTGTTCGTGATTGCTGTTGGCGTCGCATCCAGCTACCCTATCCGTCGAGAGTTCGAAAAAGCTGGCGAGGCCAAAGCGATCTTAACCAGAATCGAACGGGAAGGTATTCTGATCGTGCCGTGCTTTCACCGCGGCAAGCGCCCTTTCGATGTCCTGCAGCCGAACGGCCGCTACGGGTACGACATACCGAAGTTTAGGGCGCAGCATCCGGAATACAGGGACCTCGACGAGGATCGGCTGTTGGACCGACTCTGTGATGAAGCGGGCATAAACATGAAAATGCCATTTACTCCCTGGACAAAGGTGATGGAGGCGGGCGCAATCGCCGTAGGAGTACCGGTCGCCGTGCTTATACTCGGCTGGGCATCGCTCTGGGCCTATGCCGGCTTCCGGCCGGCGCCACTCGAAGCCTGATGCGTGCTTTGCGTGTTTGCGCCTGGGCGAGAAATTATATACGCCGCTGTCCGCGGGGACTTCGCACGGCGCGCCAGCAGCCGATTCCGGTAGTCATCTGTTTCCGGCTCGCCGGCAAGCGCCTTGGCTTGCTGGTCGGCATCACGCGAATCGTCAACGGACTCAAAGACGATGATCACGCCAAGTCCCAGGTCGCAAAGAGGCCTATGGGTACCTCGTCAGTTCTCTCCTTTTGAACCGAAAGGAATCGGCTCGTTGAAAGTTAAGATATTACCGTGGAGGAATCATGTCTAAAAGCTTGAGGGCTGCGTTCGCGGCTCTTATCGTTGCGGCCAGCGGCATGTTCGCTCAGTCCACTGCGAATCGACCAAACTTCATCGAATTTGACGTCGCGTCCATCAAGCCAACCCCTCCTGGCGCAGGGGGCAGGTGGATCAGAATGCAGAGCACCCATGAGTTCGCCGCGAAGAATCACGCGCTCAAGACTCTGGTAGCGGCAGCCTACAATCTGAATCCGAGGGCGATCTCGGGCGGCCCGGCGTGGGTCGATTCCGACCGCTTCGATATCGTCGCCAAGGCGCCCAGCGCGGTCCGGCCCAACCTCGATGAACAGATGTCGATGCTGCGAAAACTTCTGGCCGACCGGTTCCAGCTCACGTTCCATCGCGAACAAAAAGAATTACGGATCTACGCGCTCACAGTCGCGAAAGGCGGCCCGAAGCTGAAGGAAAGCGCGGTGTCTCCCGATGCCTTACCGGAAGGGCCGCCGCCGCTTATTTTTGTGGTTTCGCCTCAGCTCGTGCGGTTGCCGGGCCGCTATGCGACTATGGCTGATTTGGCCTCGGTAATGCAGCGGGCCGCGCTCGACTACCCGGTGGTGGATAAGACCGGCCTTTCCGCAAGGTACGATTTCGATCTGGAGTTCACCCCCGACGAAACTGTATTCGGCGGGGCGTTAGGAGGGGCCTCCGACGATTCCGCCAAGCCCGGCCTTTTCGCTGCGATTTCGCAGCAGCTCGGCCTCAGATTGGAAGCGGTAAGGGGACCGGTTGAGGCGCTGGTCATCGACCACGTCGAGCGTCCCTCGGAGAATTGAGCGGCGCAAAGCGAGATCGAAGTTCCCGACGCGCCCACTGATTCGCGATGCAATGGGCTCTTGTCCACAAGGATCTGGCGAACTGATGCGCCGGTTCTCCAAGAGGGCGGTCGGCCGAGCGGACCGGCGGCTGCAACCGCGCTGCATCGGAGGCAAACGGGAAGCAAACTGGAGCGATGCCGTTCGGGAACTCTGCGGCAGGCCTTCAATTCCTTCAGATAGGCAATACCCGAATGCGGTGACGAAAGGAGTCCACGGTAACGAGAGCGCCGGCTTCGAGGTTTGGTTTAGCGGTTTGGATTGCCCGGACCACGATATCGCCAATCGCGGACGGTAGAACTTCCTGGGCGCGGACTTGAATGACACTGGGCCTGCTTGTCCGTAACGTGGCCAGCAGCATACCGAAATCGAGATCGTGCGTGAAAACGATCTAGTCGTTGGCCGCGGCGAAATCGAAGATCTCAGAGTCAGCCGCCGATGGTTGTCCCACTGTTGACCAGTGCACCGCTGTAAAGCCCTTTCCGCCAGGAAGGAGATCCACAGGGGGCTCAGGTTCATGTCGATGAGGAATTTCATGCGGCCGGCAGCGGCACTTCGATTTCTTCAACGCGCCACGCGGCGTACGCCTCCGCCTGACGGATGTCCTCGTCCTCAAGATATGGATAGGCTGTCAGAATCTGGCTAAATCCGTGGCCCGAGGCCACCAATCCCACGATCGTTCCGACGGTTACGCGCATTCCGCGTACGCAGGGCTTGCCTCCCATGACAGCTGCGTTTCGCGTGATTCGATCCAAGCCGGACATATGACCTCACCTCATTGTAGACAGAAACACCCGCGCTCCGGCCCGAACCTGACGACCCCGGATGACTTCTCACAAGTGCGGCTCGGGTCAGGCGCTAGTCCGCCGCGTAAGTGACCGGCATTAACCCTAACGCGGAGCCAATTCCTGTCAGAGCGCCGCCCTCCGGCCCGAATCTAACAGATGATGATATCGTAAAGTCACTCCCAGGCATGCGCTACGCCGATCTCGCTGTCATCCTGGCCTACCTGGCCGGAATCACCTGGTTCGGAGCCCGCTTTCGCTCCAGCCAGAAGAGCCTGCGCGATTATTTTCTGGGCGGGCGGAATGCCCCGTGGTGGGCCATCAGCCTCTCCATCGTCTCGGCTGAAACCAGCACGCTGACCATCGTCGGAACCCCGGCCCTGGCCTTCACCGGCAACATGGGCTTCCTGCAGATTGTGCTCGGCTACCTGCTGGCGCGCATTGTCATCTCGGTCCTGTTCCTGCCGCAATACTTCCGCGGCGAGATGTTTACAGCTTATGAGCT
>Ga0302324_100012514_pt1 | contig 17299 bp, 14 predicted proteins | sample Palsa_T0_1_FD_201949 | JGI IMG/M metagenome (GOLD analysis project Ga0302324, IMG submission 201949) | Peat permafrost microbial communities from Stordalen Mire near Abisko, Sweden - Palsa_T0_1 | ecosystem: Environmental > Terrestrial > Soil > Palsa > Peat permafrost | place: Sweden: Abisko...
TCAAGGTGCCGGTCCTTGTGCAGGCCACGCCTGACCGCTCCGACAATATGACTATCGCCGTCCGGCGCGACTCGTTCTGCGGCAAAATGAGCTGCTGCAACAACATGATGCAGTACGGCATTAACTACTCGCTGACCACGCTGCATACTGAGGCGCTGAGCTCCGCCGAATTCACAACGGACCTCGAGTGGTTCTCGCAGGTGTGCCGCATCGTAAAGGGCCTGAAGAATCTGCGCATCGGTGCAATCGGCGCGCGCCCCACGGCATTTAATACGGTCCGCTACTCCGAACGAATCTTTGAGACCAGCGGCATCAGTATTGAGACGCTTGACCTGTCAGAAGTCTTCGGCCGCATCAATAAGATGAAGGACACCGACGACACAGCGCAGGCAAAACTCGGGGCAATCAAGAGCTACGTCACCACGGCGGGAATTCCTGACGAGGCCTTGCTGAAGATGGCCAAGCTGGGCGCGGTGATCGATGGCTGGATGACGCAGACCCATGTGACCATCAGCGCGGTGCAGTGCTGGACCTCGATGGAAGAGTACTTCGGCGTGGTTCCGTGCACCATCATGAGCATGATGTCGAACAATCTGATTCCTTCGGCCTGCGAAGTGGATGTACCCGGCACATTGAGCATGTATATGCTGGCCCTTGCCTCGGGCACCCCGTCGGCGCTGTTGGATTGGAACAACAATTACGGCAGCCATCCCGACAAGTGCGTCTGCTTCCACTGCTCCAATCTGCCCAAGCACTTCTTCAAAGATGTGAAGATGGACTACCAGGAGATTATTGCCGGAACGGTGGGCAAGCTGAACACCTTTGGCACCTGCGTGGGCCGAGTGAAGGCCGGCGGCATGAGCTACGCGCGCTACTCGACCGACGACCGCCGCGGTGTGATTCGCGGCTATACGGGTCCTGGCAAGTTCACGGATGATCCTCTCGACACCTTTGGGGGCGCCGGCGTGGCTGAGATCCCGCAACTGCAGAAGTTGCTCAAGTACATTTGCCGCGAAGGCTTCGAGCACCACGTCGCCGCGAACTTCAGCGACGTTTCGAACGCAGTGCATGAGGCCGCGCGTTATCTCGGCTGGGAAAGTCTCCACCATCCGGCACTTGAGGACTAGGTTGCACAGAGGGCGTTCGCCGCGGCGAACGCCCTCTGTGCATTCGTCCGATTCCCGTCTCTTTCATCGGAAGGTCGCGCAAGCTTCGATTAACTCACAAGGAAGCGACCATGCGAGAAGTCGAGTTCAAGGTGCCGCGTGCGGCGCAACTGCCAAATGTCGATGCAATCATCGAAGATGCATGTGCTGCTGAAAGCCTCGTAATCGGGATGAAGGGCAAAATGGCCAGTTTTCCCGGATCCACTCATTGGCACTTCAAGAGAGCGACAGAACGAGGAATTCTCGAGATCACATTCTTCCCGCTCGGCCGGCGCATTTGGGCGCAGGTCCAGGACGGTCGGCGTGGAGAATGGATTGACGCGAGCCTCGCCAACATTAAACAAGCGGTCGAACGAAAACTGAAGGAATCCAAAAGATAAGCGCATCTGAACGGATGGCCGAGCCCGATCGAGTTTGGTTAGAACAGGTCTTACAAATGGTTTTGAGTCAGGGCACGACTTTAGTCGTGCCGATAAGGCCGACGAAATGCCAGGGCTTTAGCCCCTGAGGGATGCCTCTTGAGACCCACGACCATTTATGAGACAGCCTCTAGTAGTTCCTGAGTTGGATCAGAAAAGGAAGTGCAACAATGAGCAAGAGAATCGGCAAGAACCTGAAAGTCGGCGGCGAGACGCTGGTAAGTGAAGCCGCGTGGAACGCGGAGTTGGAGAGCAAACACAATCAGCTTGTCGAGTGGCTAAAGGCGAACAAGCTTGCCGGCGTGCTGCTGCGCCGCAGCGAAAACATTGCCTGGGTGACTGGCGGCGCGGTCGAGTTACGCGTACTCACGCCGTGCGAAACCGGCGTCGGTTCCGTGCTGGTCACTGCAGATGGGAAGCGCTACTACTTCACTAGCGAGAATGAAGGCCCCCGCCTTCACGATGAGGAGTTCGGTGCGCTGGATTTTGAGCCAGTCTTGTTTCCGTGGTGGGGAGACGACACCAACGGGACTGCTGCAAAACTGGCGGGAGGGCCGCTGGGATCGGACTCGCCGGGAGCGGGAACGCACGTGAGTCTTGCGCCACTGCGCGCGGCTCTCAGCGAAAGCGAAATCGCGCGCTATCGTTGGCTCGGCGCTGAGACTGCTGCCGCAACTGTTGAAGCGCTGCACCAAGTCGAGCCGGGGCTGAGTGAGTACGACCTCGAAGCGATCACTGAGTCAGGCCTTCTGCGGCGCGGGATTCTGCCATCTGTCGCGCTCTACGCCGTGGATGAGCGGATCTACAAGTACAAGCATGCCGTCCCGCGCGGCGCGCGCCTGAAGCAGTATGGAATGCTCAATTTGTGCTCGCGCAAGTGGGGGCTGGCCATTTCGATCACGCGCTTCATTCACTTTGGTGCCGTGCCTGTCGACCTTGCAGACAAGTTCAGAATTGCAGCAGATGTGAATGCCGCGCTGCTCAACGCGTCGCGGGTAGGTGCAACTTCGGCCGAACTATTCAAGGTGGCCCAGGCAGCCTATTCCGCCGCGGGCTTCCCCGGCGAAGAGCGCTTCCACCATCAGGGAGGGCCTACCGGCTACGGCGAGCGCGAATGGGTTGCCACGCCAACGGGCACGGAGGTCGTGGTAAACAACCAGGCCTTTGCGTGGAACCCGAGCATTCGCGGCGGCAAGGTGGAAGACACGGTGATCCTGCGCGACGGCGTGATCGAGAACCTGACGCCAACGCCGGAGCTGCCGCAGCTTGCTGCGAGCGTGGAAGGAAGCAGCTATACGGCGACGGGTGTGCTGGTGGTGGAATAGTCTTTCGGTTATCGGGATTCGGGCGTCGGATGCAGCCACTAACCACTAATCACTATCCACTAACCGCTAACCCCTGCCTCCACCGGCTCCATCGTCACGCGCGCCGCGAGCACAACTAAAGCGGCCCAAAGGCAGTCGGCGGCGCACAAGTGCGCAATCTGAAGCCACAAAGGCGCCAGCAGCGCGACGTCGAGAAGGCCCAGCGTGTAAACGACCGCGAGTAGCGCCAGCACCAGCGCAGAGAGTCGCCGATTATCCCAGGGACCGCGCCGTTGCGCCCCACGCACCAGCAGCCATATGAGCACAATGCTCGAGAGAAACGCCGCAGCCGGATGCATCCAGCGCCAGCGCACCAGCCAGCCACTCGCCGATGAAAAATCCTGCGCCATCGCCATCCCAAGCGACGACGCGGGAAAAAGCGTATCGCCGAGCGCGGCCAGCGAGCCGGTGACGCCCACGATCATCACGACCACCACGGTGGCGACAGCGCCGAAAGGCGCTCTGAGCCGGATATTGCTGCGCAGGTAGCCCGTGGTGCGGCCGAGAAAATGGGCGGTGAGCGTGATGGCTGCGAGCAGCAACAGCGTGTTTGTGAGATGCAGCGCCAGGTAAGCCGGACGGAGTGGAGACTGGCTCTGCGCGGTCAAGCCGAGTTTTACAAGGAGCGCTCCAAGTATCCCTTCAACCACCGTGAGCGTGACCGACGCAATCGCCGCCGCCCGCGCCAGGTGCCCGCGGACCGTGCGTGCATAAGCCCAGATCAATAGCCCCACCACAACAAATCCTGAAAGTCCAGTCGTAAGGCGGTGCGTGAACTCGATCATGGTCTTGACGCCAGGATCGACTTGCATCACGGTGCCGTTGCAGAGAGGCCAGTGGTTCCCGCAGCCGTCACCCGAGCCCGTTGCGCGTACGAGAGTGCCCCAAAGGATAGTCGCAATAAAGTAGACCAGCACTCCCCAGGCGAAGCGTCGGAGGGCGAGGGAAGGGAAGTGTTGGGCATCAACGGAAACTGCAGTAGCAGGCATAAGAAGACTCCGAAGTTAACCCACCAGTGTAGAACAGGGTGCGTTCGATTGAGTTCCCGACTGCGGCGGACCTACAATGTGCATTACCTGGAGGGGAAGGGTATGGCTTTCAAGAGGCAGAAAGAGAATCCGGTTGAAGAAGCGTTGCAGGGCCGTCTGGAGGCAATCGGAGAGGAGATCGACCGGCTCACGAGGCTTGCGGCGAGCGCAAAGGACAGCGCAATGCAGCGGCAGTATTGGGAGTTGGCGCGGGATGCCCAGGCGGAAGCGCGCAGGTTGCGTGAGGAGTTTTCGAGGATTGCGCCGCACATCGCAAAGCGCTCTCGGTTTCATGTGCTCACCAAGTGGTCGAAGGCGCAGACGCAGCACCGGGATGAACTCCGCACTATTTCGATGAATCAACACTAAGTCGATTGGTTATCCCCTGCAGGATTACTTCGCCAGCAGCCGCATCACATGGTTCACGATGATGAGATCTTCCGCGGGCGGAATCACGCGAACCGTAACCGGGGAGTTTTCGGCCGAGATCTCGGCTGCGCCGCGCACGTTGTTGCGGGCCGGGTCGAGTTGAATGCCGAGCACGCCGAGACCGGCGCAGATCTCTGCGCGGCTGTCGATGTCGTTCTCGCCGATACCGCCGGTAAAGACAAGCAGATCGAGTCCGCCCAACTCAGCAACATAACTTCCGATCCACTTGGCAATCGTCCAGTTGAATTTGTCCACCGCGAGACGTGCCTCTGCGTTGCCGTCGTTGATGGCCTCGCGCAGGTCGCGCATATCGTTGGAGAGGTTGCTCACGCCGAGCAGGCCGGCCTTCTTGGCAACGACAACTTCGAGTTTGTCGGCAGCCTCGGTCGAGCTCTCGGTAGTCTCCGCAATTTTGCGCAAAATGAACAAGAGTACGCCAGGATCGATGTCGCCGGTGCGTGTGCCGCTGATAATCCCACCGGTCGGGGTCAGGCCCATGGAAGTATCGAGGCACTTGCCATTGCGAATTGCGGAGATGGACGCGCCGTTTCCCAGATGCGCAACAATGAGCCGCTCGGGGACATCGGGCTGAAGCTGATAGACGATCGACTCGTACGAAATGCCATGCGCCCCGTAGCGGCGGACGCCCATTGCCGAGTACTCCTCCGGAATGGGCATGTGCTTGACGACCTCCGGCATGGTGAGGTGAAAGTAAGAATCGAGGCAAACGAAGTTGGGCACGCCGGGAAACAGGCGCAACGATTCGCGCATGATGTAGACGGCGATCGGCGTATGGAGCGGGGCAAAGGCCGTGTAGCGCTCCATTTCGTCGATCAATGCAGGCGTGATGAGTTGATTCTCCTGCACCGTTGGCCCGCCGCAAACCATGCGATGGCCGATCGCCACGGGCGCGGGAAAGTCGGCCGAGTGAAGCGCGTCTGCGACGAGCGCAAAGGCCACAGCGCGCGTGGGCAAAGCCGGCGACTGGTCGACAAGTTTCTTCCCGTTTGCGTCCTTGATCCAGAACTTTCCCTGGTCGGTACCGATGCCGTCGACCGCGCCTTCGTGGAGCTTGCGGCGCTCGGATTCGCCGGCTTCATAGACTGAAAACTTGATGGAAGATGATCCGCTGTTCAAAACCAACACTGGCACAGAAGCCATAAAGAAAAACACCTCAATTTGGAATTTCGAAGATCACTTGCGCGGCCAGCGCCAGAACTTGATCTCTGGCAGGTCGTCGCCATTTTCTGAGACGTAGAGCTTGTGGCGCTGAATCTGTTCTGAGTACCACTGCTCCGTCTTTTCGGTTTCATCCTTCAAACGCTGAACGCGCTTGGTGACGTCGAGGGTCAACTGGAAGCGGTCGATGTTGTTAAGCACGCACATGTCGAAGGGCGTCGTAGTCGTCCCCTCCTCCTTGTAGCCACGCACATGGATATTGTCGTGGTTGTGCCGCCGATAAGTGAGCCGATGAATGACCCAGGGGTAGCCGTGGAAGTTGAAGATCACGGGCACACCCACCGGAAACAGCTCATCAAACTCCTCGTCAGGAAGCCCGTGCGGATGTTCCGAGGTCGGCTGCAGCGTCATCAGGTCTACGACGTTGACCACTCGAATGCGCAGGTCAGGCACGCGCTCCTTGAGCAGGCAAACAGCGGCAAGCGTTTCCATGGTGGGAACGTCGCCGCAGCAGGCCATGACGACCTCAGGATTTTCATCGGAAGCCCACGGCCAGATGCCGAGGCCGGTGGTGCAGTGCGCTACCGCTTCGTCGATGGTGAGCCACTGCGGGGCCGGCTGTTTGCCGGCAACAATGAGATTGATATAGTGGCGGCTGCGCAGGCAGTGATCCGAAACCGAAAGCAGCGTATTCGCATCAGGCGGAAGGTAAATTCGGACGACATCGGCCTTCTTGTTGAGCAGGTGATCGATGAAGCCGGGATCCTGGTGGGAGAAGCCATTGTGATCCTGACGCCACACAAGCGAGCTGAGCAAATAATTAAGGGACGCAATCGGCTTGCGCCAGGGAATTTCACGCGTCGTCTTGAGCCACTTCGCATGCTGGTTCACCATCGAGTCGACAATGTGAATGAAGGCTTCGTAGCAGGAGAAGAAACCGTGGCGGCCGGTCAGCAGGTAGCCCTCAAGCCAGCCCTGGCACATATGCTCGCTGAGCACCTCCATCACGCGACCCGTCTCTGACAGCTCTTCATCGACCGGCAGCGTCTGAGCCATCCACTCTTTGCCTGTCCCGGTAATCACATCTTGCAGCCGATTTGAAGCCGTTTCGTCTGGCCCGAATACGCGGAAATTCTTGTTCGCGAGGTTCGCCTGCATTACCGAGTGCAGCAGTCGTCCGAGCACGCGGGTAGATTCAACATCGTGCTGGCCGCGGCCGTCGATCTTGACGGCGAAGTCGCGGAAGTTAGGCACCTGCAGGGGTTTCAGCAGCAACCCGCCGTTTGCATGAGGATTCATGCCCATGCGCAGGTTGCCCTTGGGGGCAATCTCTGCAAGATCGGGCCGCAAGTGGCCCTTTTCGCTGAAGAGTTCTTCGGGCTTGTAGCTGCGCATCCACGATTCGAGCATGGCCAGGTGATCCGGCTTCTCAAAAAGCTCCGACAACGGCACCTGGTGAGCGCGCCAGGTGTTTTCCACCGGCTTGCCGTCGACAAACTTTGGCCCGGTCCAGCCCTTCGGCGTGCGCATGATGAGCATGGGCCACGCGGGCCGCGACAGGTTTTCGCCTTTGGCCATGGCGTCGCGTGCAACCGTCTGGATAGCAGCAATGCGGTCGAGCATGGTGTCGAACACGGAAGCGGCTTGCTGGTGCATTACGGCCGGGTCGTCGCCCTCGAGCGTGAATGGCTCGTAGCCATACCCGCGCATCAGCTCTTCGAGCTCAGCGTGAGGAATTCTGGCGAGAATAGTCGGGTTGGCAATCTTGTAGCCATTGAGATGGAGAATCGGAAGCACCGCCCCGTCGCTAGCGGGGTTCAGGAACTTGTTCGATTGCCAGCTGGTGGCGAGTGGACCGGTTTCCGCCTCGCCATCGCCGACAACGCAGGCCACAATCAGGTCAGGATTGTCGAAGGCAGCGCCATATGCGTGCACCAGCGAGTAGCCAAGCTCGCCTCCCTCGTGAATGGAGCCGGGGGTTTCGGGTGCCACATGGCTGGGAATTCCATATGGCCAGCTGAACTGCCGGAAGAGCCGCTTGATGCCGTCGGCGTTCTGCTCGATGTGCGGATAGATCTCAGAGTACGAACCTTCAAGATAGGTGTTGGCCACGATACCGGGACCGCCATGACCGGGACCAATGATGAAGATCATCTTGAGAGCGCGTTCGCGAATGAGACGATTCCAGTGGACATATAAAAAATTGAGCCCTGGGGTTGTGCCCCAGTGGCCCAGCAGGCGTGGCTTCACGTCGTCGAGCGTGAGGGGGTGCTGAAGAAGTGGATTGTCTTTGAGATAAATCTGCCCCACAGAAAGGTAGTTGGCGGCCCTCCAGTAAGCATCCATGCGGGCAAGCATGTCTGCGCTGAGTGGTCCCTGAGTTGCGGTCTCGCTTACCAGCTTTTCCGGCATATTCCACCTCAGATTCATAGTTTCCCGTGGTACGAGAAGGGTAGCAGCAGCGTGTTAATTGACAGGTGATTGGAGTCACAAAATGGCAAGATGATGGTTCATTCTGTGAGATGCCAGAGGCTGATGATCAGAGGCTTTCCCGGGGTCCGATCGAGTTGTAAATAGGCTAGCGAAGATCGCTTTTAAAGGCTGGTTCATCGAGCCTTGACATCCTGTTCAATTCGGGTTCCAATCGGGTACTGCTCTCACAAATTAGACACCCAAAGCCGCGGTCGAGAGACGATCCCGGTGAGGGGCAAAGGACCCTATGAACGCATTGATGTGGATTGCCCAATTGATTTTAGGGATTACGTTTCTGATTACTGGATTCGGCAAGATCTTTGCCTATAAGCACCTATCAAAGCTGGTCGAGGCCCGCACAAAGGGGAATCCCATCGGGATACCTCCCAGGCAGGCGGCGGTAATTGGCGTTGGAGAGGTGTTTTGGGGGCTTCTTGTTATCAATCCTTTTGAGCTTTCCTATCCCTTCCTGCTTCCACTCGTCGGTTCAGTCTGCCTGGCGCTTGAGATGATGGGAGCGACCTACTATCACATGCGACGGAAAGAACCGGCGGGGCCGAGCATCGCGCTGGGGCTGCTGGCAGTCTTTGTGATTGTGGGCCGATGGCCGTGGTGGGGATAGAAGACTTAGCACGGTTTGAAATGGCTCGTGCGAGGGAATCGCCTGGCCGATTTCACATTCCAGCTGAGTCGTACAAATAATTACATTAATTATCGTTGACAAAAAACTCATTTGATCCTCATACTTCCCTTATCCGGAGCACGGTTTTGCTCCGATCCGCCGACTTTCGAGAAGCATAGTAGTGAAGAGTCCAGGCCGGACTAAGGGCAGGTGCAGCGATGAACACCATTCTGTGGGTAGCACAGCTGGGTTTAGCCGCCATCTTCTTCTACGCAGGCATCAAAAATCTCCTAGCCTTTCAGAAGCACGATCTCCGGGCAGCCGCTGGTCCCAGCTTTCAGTGGATTGGCGTCTCGGCGCCGACTGCCTGCGCAATTGGATTCGCCGAAATTCTTGGAGCCGTAGGCCTGGTTGTTCCGCTGGGTTCGCAGGATCCATATATCTTGGCGCAACTGTCGGCCGGAGGGTTGGCGCTGTTGCTGATTGCAGCCTGCATTTATCACGCGCGGCGCAATGAGCACACCTCGCCCCTCGTTGGGCTGTTCTTCCTGGCGGTTTTTGTAATCGTTGGGCGGATGCACTAAAGCTTACGCCGATATGCGCTGTTTGAGCGCGCCCGATTTCATGCACTCCCCCTTATCCTCGCATCAGTGCGGTCCATGCTCGCCCGGAATGGCGTTCAGAGCTGAGCTCTATCCACCGGACAATGTCTTCTCAAGGCCGGGTCTAATTTGCCGCAACCAACAGCGGAACCTCCAGGGATCCTGCGTGCCCGGCCGAAAGGTCATGCACCGCGATGCGCAGTGCGATCTGGCCGGGTGGCAGATCGATGGCAAGCCGGGCGGGAATGCTCGAGGACATGACGCGGTAGTACTGGTCCGGCTTGATGTTGAGTTGGAAGCCCCGGTCGACGTAGTTCACGCGGCGTGACTCGCTGTCGTAGGCGACCAGCACGAATTCGACTGAGGCTTTGCGCGCGCCGTCGGGCGTGCTCTCATAGCTGAGCCAATGCGGGTCAACCTTCAGGTCCACAATGTAGCGATGGAGCGGACCCTTCAGCGTGGACGGAGCGTCGCTCGCAGGGGTATCGGGCAATTTGAGGTCTTTGAAGAGCGGGTCTGTGGCCGGCAGCACTCGAGCCGAAAACCAAATCTGTGTGGCGGGCGGGGCGCCTGGCAGCAGGGCAACCGTAGTGAGGCTTACCTTTTCGGGGGTATGAGCGGAAGGCTTGTCAGGCGGGTCGGCGTAATAGCCGCGGCGGTAGGCGAGTTTATATGCGCCGCTTTCAGTTCGCACCTGAATCTTGTGGAAGTTGCCATCGTCCGCCTTGGCGGCCGGCACATAGCCGAGGGTGTAGTAACTGGCGCCGTTTTCCACCGCCTTGGCCACGGCTTCCTTCAGGCCGTTGGTGTTGATGTATTCCTGCCCGCCGGTCTCTTCCGCAATCTGCTTCATTGAAGCCTGTTCGGCCGCCAGTTGCTGCATGAATTTCGTGTCGTCGCGGCCAAAGCTGGGCCGATTGGCGGCGACCGATTGCCTTGCGCTGGCGCGGCCTCCCGAAAAGCTCGTCCCGTTGACGATGTTGGTGGAGGCGGAGGATTTCGACGCGTCTGCTGACGGCAGCGTCATCAGGCCGCGTGCATCCACGGGATAGACGGCCACACGCGCAGCCGCGAGCAACTGGCTGGTTTCGTGGACATCGTCCGAGTATGTGCGCATGGCTTCAAAGGAGCTCTGGAGCGATGGGTCCGGATCGAGCGCAATGGGAAAAGATCCAGAGAACCAGATCACGTTCTTGCGGCCGGGTATAGCGCCGAGATAGCGAGCCAGCTGGTCCAGCGCGTCCAGCGTCATGCGCACGCGCTGGTCGGTTTGGTAGGCGTTGATGTCGGCGACAAACTGCTGCATCATGGCGACGGCATCGCTGTTCGCGCCCATGTTTGCCATGTCCCCTACGGTCGCGTCAAGGTCTGCACTCGCATCCGGGTCAAGAAGGACAGAGCTTTGCGGAGTGGCCTTGCGGCTTGAAAGAGCCTTGATCAGTTCCGCCGGGTCGTTTGTAAAACCCTTCACCATGCGCAGCCGCGATGAGAGCGTGAAAATGGCCAAGGGAGTCCCTGGCTGGATATTGCCCGTGAACTGGAGCATCTGCTGCCGCACGCGCATCTGGTCGGGCAGCAGCGTGTTCAGCCCGTCGAGAAGCAGAACATTTACCGTTTGTTTTTCAGGATAGAAGGGAATATTGGTGAAGGTGTGGGGCGGCAGCGGGAATGGGGATGCGGGTGCGCCCGCGGCCGTAGGTGCCGGCATGTGCTCATCGAACGAAGTGATGGTCTGCTCGTGCCCATCCTCGAGCACACGGAAGACATTCTTGTTGAGGCCATGAATCGCGTTGCCGTGGTCGGTCACGACAACGTCCACAAGCACCAGGTCCGCATTGGTGTGAAGTACGGTAGAACTCGCCGCCGGCTGCCCGGTGGAACTGCTTTGCGGCGCTGACGCCGCAGTAGACTGCGGCGGGGCCGCAGCGGGTGATTGTGCGTGGGCGACCGTCGCCGACAACAGCACAAATGGGGAAAACATCACGTAAAGAGAGCGGAACGAAAAGCGCAATGGGAGCATAGGGGAGCCCTCTCGTTTGGAGTTGGTTCCTCTTTCACTTTCTTTGTATCTTGCAATAGATTAACGAACCTGGGATCAAAAAAATCGCTTCAATTTCAGTATCTGCGATTCGAAGCCATACCACAGCGCCGCGGCTACGGCCGTGCATGCGGCCAGGCGGAATGCGACCACCGCCAGATTGCCCGGGATGCCGTAGGGGTCCATCTTCAGGTCGAACCATCCGAAAAAGATGAATACCGAGATATGCGTCATATAAAGCCCGTAGCTGATGCGGCCGTAGAAGGCCAGCGGTCCGCTTCGCAGAACTGAACTTAGAGGGTTGCGCGCGCCGGTGGAAGCGAGTGCCATCGTGACAGCGCCAACAAATGCCAGGGCGAGTCCGGAATCGAGAAACGCCGTGCCTCCTGCAATGGTGGCGACGGCTCCGATGCCCAGAACAAGGCAACCGAAGCCCAGCCAGAACCAGATGCGGCGGCCAATAACCAGTGCGTACATTCCTAATGCGAGAAGGCTGCCGAGCGCGATGCCGTCCAGGTGGATGAGCGTGTGGGTGGGAGTGAGCCAGTGCCATTGCGTGAGCCGCAAGAGTGGAGAGCCAATGAGCGCGCAAGCGAGCACAGTAGCGAGAAGCCAGGGCCGGGAGAGGAAGCGAACCAGCGGCGCCCACGCGAAGTAGTACTGCTCCTCGATGGCGAGCGACCACGTCGGCCCGATGGCTGGCGGAAGCGTCAGGTGAAAAAGATTCTGCACGAGAAAAATGTATGCCAGCCACGGAGCCGTCTTAACGGCATTCCAAACGGTTGGCCCGATGAACCACGGAGAATTCAGATACACAACCACCAACACCAGGACATAAACCGGCCAGATGCGGAGCGCCCTGCGGCCATAGAAGTTGCGAAAGTAATGCGGCTTGTCGCGTGCCTCAAGCAGGATTGAGGTGATGAGGAAGCCGGAAAGCACAAAGAAGAGATTCACTCCCGCCCAGCCCCATAGACTTGGGTAGGCAATCCAGGTGCCTTCGAGTCGAGGATGACAGTGATAGATCAGGACGGATAGCACGGCGATACCGCGCAGGCCCTGAAGTTCCGGGATATAGTTGGGCAGCCAGGTTGGGCGTTGGATGGGCAAGAAACCAGCTTAAGGCATTGAGCCCCGGCACTCCGGTCCTTGCAAGCGAGGCGTGCCCGACCTACGACGGCGCCTCCTCAAACTCCGCTATCCACACCCCGGCACGATCGAATGTATCGATAGAACAGGATCTGTTAGAAATCCACGCGAAAGGCGGCCGAAAACAATAAAAACCAGCAACGTTTGCACGCTTTCGTCCACATACAAGCATAGGAAGTGGCTCCAATTGTCGTCTTGGGTTCGGACATTCGGGCCTGCAGAAATGAATTTCCGGACTATGTACACCTATAGAACGACGGAATGACGCAAAAATGTCCCACTACAGGCAGACGATACGCGTCCTGCTACAAGCCGACGAATGGCGCGCTGCAACCAGCCTCCGCTCTGCTTAGCCATCCATCCGGCTATAACCTGGCATGTTTCCCCAGCCACCGATTTACCCCGCCGCCAACTGCTTCGCACGCTCTGTCGCCCGCATCACAGCCTTGATCAACGTCACGCGCAGGCCGCCCTCTTCGAGCTCGAGAATGCCGTCGATCGTGCAGCCCGCCGGCGTTGTCACCTGGTCTTTGAGCAGCGCCGGATGGTAGCCGGTATCGAGCACCATCTTGGCCGCGCCGAAGGCGGTCTGCGCGGCCAGTTGCGTAGCCACGTCGCGCGGCAAACCGACCTTCACGCCGGCCTCAGCCAGAGCCTCGATGATGATGTAAATGTAAGCAGGCCCCGAACCGGAGAGCCCGGTCACTGCGTCCATGTGTTTCTCGTCAACCAGCACCGCGGTGCCCACAGTCTCAAAGATGCGCTTGGCCAGGTCCATCTGCTCGTGATCGACAAAGCGTCCTTTGCAAAACGCGGCCGCGCCCACGCCTAGCGTCGACGGAGTATTCGGCATGGCGCGCAGCACGGCCATGTCGAGCCCCGCGGCATCTTCTATGGCGCGCGTCTTCACCGACGCGGCAATCGAAACAATGGTCTTTTTCGCCGTGAGCGCGGGACGAATCTCGGCGATCAGGTCCGGCACCTGGAACGGCTTGACCGCGATCAAAATCAGGTCGGCCTCGCGGGCCGCCGCCAGGTTATCCGTGCTCACGTCCACGCCCCATTGCGTGCTCAGTGCAATTGCCCTCTCGGCGTGGCCCACGGTGGCCGAGATGTGGTCCAGCGCAAACAGGTTTCGTTTGAGAAACGCCTGCAGCAGAATGCCGCCCATCTTGCCCGCGCCCAGAACGGCTACGCGCACATCAGGCAGTTGCGCAGGAACTTCAGTGGCCTCTAGGGCTATATCTGACATTTTTTTGTCTGCTTCCTTCAGGATGGATTCGATATTCAAGGATACTCTTGCCGCGGTAGATGAGGCCAATGCCGGCAGTTGGCCCACCCTAAGTTCTTCGGATGTTCGTTCCCTCTTGATGAGGGTGCCCCGTCCTAGCTTTGCTAGGGCCGGAGGCGGGAAAAGTCCACCCACCTGCGGCGCGTGACCCGTCCCTACGGCAACCCGGATTCATCTCGCCCCCGCCAATACTGGCGCGGCGGTGGCCGCGGAGGTTTGCGTGGCGATCCAGGCATCGATCCGCTCGCTGAGAACGTCAAGTGGGAGCGCCCCTGCGTCGACGACCTGGTCGTGGAAAGCTCGGAGGTCGAACTTCGCACCGAGTGCTTTCTGTGCGCGGTCGCGTAATTGCAGGATCGTGAGCTGCCCGACCTTATAGGCCAGCGCCTGACCCGGAGTGGAAATGTAACGGTCGACTTCGCTCTGAATGCTGGTGTCGTCGACATTGGAGTGTTCGTGAAAGAAGTCGACCATCTGTTCTCGGGTCCAGTGTTGGGAGTGGACGCCGGTGTCGACTACCAGGCGGATGGCGCGCCAGATGTCGCCTTCGAGGCGACCGTAGTCGGAGTAGGGGTCCTGATAGAAGCCGACATCTTTGCCGAGGCCCTCGGCGTAGAGGCCCCAGCCCTCGGTGTAGGCCGTGTAGTGGACGTATTTGCGGAAGCTCGGCAGGCCTTCGGCCTCCTGGGCGATGGAGATTTGAAGATGATGGCCGGGGATGCCTTCGTGGTAGGCGATGTCTTCGACTGAGTAGAGATTGCGATCCTGCGCGTTGTAGGTGTTGATGAAGAGACGTCCGGGGCGCGAGCCGTCGGGCGCGGGGTGTTCGTAGTAGGCCGGGGCGGCGGATTTTTCCATGAAGTCGGGCACGGGGACGACTTCAAATTTCGCTTTGGGCAGGCGGCCGAAAATCTGGGGCAGCTTGGCCTGCATGGGGCCGAGATACCCGCGATAAGCGTCGAGCAGCGCCTCGCGCGAAGCAGGCTTCAGCTTGGGATTGGTCTTGAGGCTGGCGCGAAAGGTCTTGAGGTCGGCAAAGCCGAGCTTTTGCGCGATCGTGAGCATCTCGGCCTCGTCGCGCTTCACCTCGTCGAGGCCGATCTGGTGAATCTGGTCGGCTGTGAGCTGGGTGGTGGTGATGCGGCGGATCAGAAATGCGTAGTACTTTTTGCCGTCGGGCAGCGCTGAGAGGCCGGGCTCGTCGCGGCCGGCGGGAACGTAGCTGACCTCAAGGAATCGCGCGAAGCGCAGATAGGCCGGAAGGACTTCTCTGCCAATTGCGGCGAGCATTTCATCCTTGATGCGCTCCTGCTCGGCAGCCGGGATTGATGCGGGGAACTTCTTCAACGGCAAGGCCAGCGGCGAGTCTTCGGGCTTTTGATGGGCGAGCGTATTGACCTCATCGAGCGCTTTCTGGAGGAGGAATTTTGGGGGGACGCGGTGGTCCTCCATGCCTATGGCCATGTTGGCGGACACCTGTTCAAAGGCGTGGGGAATGGCGTGAAGGCGGGCGATCCAGTCGTCGTAGTCTTTGACCTCGGTGAAGGTGAGCTGGGCAGCGAGTTGAGGGTAGTCGAGATAAAAGCCGCTGCGCTGATCGATGGGCATTTCCCATTCTTTAAACGCTGCTGCTTCCTGGTCTTCAGTGAACTGGCGCAGCAGCAGGTCGCGGGAGATTTTTTCCTGGTCGGTGAGGCCATTCACGTCTATATCAGCCAGCCGCATGAGGAGATTCTGCTCACGCTCAAGAGTGTCGTTATAGGCCTTCACGGAATAGTCGTCGATCTGGTCGTTGTAGCGCTTGTCGCCGATGGAGGAGGCGAACTCGGGGTCGTGCTTGAGGCGGTCTTCCCAGTAGTCGTTGAAGACGGCGTTGAGGGCCTTGCGACTGGCCTCGACGGAGGCTGCGGCCGGGGCGGGCTGCGGGCGGGCGGGAACGAAGACGAGGAGGGCGAAAAACGCGAAGAGGGAGAGTCGGGTGAAGCGCAAGGCGATGTACCTCGTGGAATGAACCCTATCCAGTCGAGTGTAGAGCAAGAGGCGGAGGGTCAGGTTAATCCTATGGCTTGACGGTCTGCAGGCGGGAATCCTTGTTGGTGAGTTGCAACGAAGAATCTCCGCCGTCAGCGCTTAGCACGATGTAAGTGGGATCGATGCCTCCGCCGAGAGTGAGCGCTGAGCCTTCTTCTGAGGTCGTGATCTTTACGGAGGGCCGGCCGTCGGGGCGGATCAGCCGAAAACGCACAGTTTCCGGATATGTTTTCCCGTCCTTCACGACGGTTCCGTCCGCCATGATTGCCGGGCCTGCGGGAACGATCTGGATTGATGCGCGAACCATTCCGTGATCGTCAACAATTTCGAGGCCGCGGCCTCGGATCACTGGTACAGGACCGCTCGCTTGAACAGGCGCAATCTGGCGCAGGAAAAGGAAACCCAAAATCCCGAGATTCACGAATGTAAGGGCGATCGTCAGGCGATGGTTCTTCATGGGCGGATTTCTCCTCTCCGACGAATGCCGTGATTCTGTTGGCTCCATCGTGAGGAGAATTCTAGGCGGGACTATGCAGAAAGACCATGGGACGCTGGAATCTTCCTGCACTCGGTCTTTTCTTTGAGTAAACACAGTTTTCAGACTGAACCGCAGGATAGCGAATGAGCGGGGCGGAATGTGATGAGGAGCACAGAGGTCGTGTCTCGATACATGCAGACGAATCGGGCGCGAAATGTGCGGGCAAGGGAGGACGATTTTTGGAGTTGGTTTTTTTGAGGCTGATCTGTTGAGTTATGAGCGAACATTTTCGAGGCGCTTGCCGGGTTCTACGAGGATGAAGGCCCTCAAACGTCGGCAAAAAGTGAGGGTTTTTTGCGTATTAATTCGAGAGAAAGTGCACAGTGGACAGTGGACAGAGATCAGATGTCAGAGATCAGAGATCAGAGCGGCGAAGGGAGAACGAGAGATGAGAGAGGTGGAGAGAAGGATGGCGCGGAGAAAGCTGGATGCGGAGATGAAGATATTCCGGCAGGCGGCGCGGAGGAAGAGCTCAACGCAGGCACTGCTGCGAGCGGTGAGATTGGCGCTCGACATCCCGGTGAAGGAGATTTCGGAGAAGATGGGCGTGGACCGGTCGGTGATGTATGGGCTGGAAGAGAGCGAGCGAAAGAGGACAATTACACTTCGGTCGCTGGGCCGGATGGCGGAGGCGATGGGCTGCAGCGTGGTGTATGGCGTGGTGCCTCTGAAGGGCAAGACTCTGGACATGGTGGCGGATGAGCGGATGTGGCGGAGGGTGCTGGGATCAGATGTCAGGGATCAAGGGTCAGGGATCAGGGGTCAGGGATCAGGGAACAGAGATCAGAGATCAGAGATCAGGGGTCAGGGGTCCGGGATCAGGGAACAGGGAGAAGGGACTAGGCAATAGGGACTAGGCAATAGGAGGGCGGGCTTGCCGGAAGGGGGAAAGGTGGCGGAAGTTTCAGGTGGGATCAAGAAGGCGGTAAGTGCGCGGGAAACAGCGGCACGCGCGTGGCGCAGGGTGAAGC